>OIWU01003057.1_pt1 | contig 13339 bp, 10 predicted proteins | sample 1587711 | NCBI WGS metagenome assembly OIWU01 (sample SAMEA3888909, study PRJEB22519) | human gut metagenome | biome: human gut; feature: human-associated habitat; material: faeces | place: Denmark | collected 2010 | reverse complement strand
CCTGGCCAAAGTAGTAAAGCTTGCCGTCGACCTGCTGCAAGCCCGTGCGCATCCTGCCGAAAGCGTCGTAGTTATATAGCTTGCCGTCCTCCTCTATCCAGCCGCGCTCAAGAGAATAGACTGGCTCAGGCGTAGGCTGCGGCGTCTGCACGGGAAGCGGCGTCGGCTGAACCTCGGAGGAGGGGAGCACCGCTGCATCCTGATCGGCGGGCGCGTCGAATACGGATGCGGCGACGGCCTCGGTCGGCGCCGGCTCCGCGCGCCGCGCGGAATAATAGCGCAGGCGGGGGAGGAGTATCAGCCCCGCAATTATAACAGAAAGGCAGGGCAGGAGGACAATAAGAACGCGCTCAGTCTTCGGCTCGTTCATTTTCTTCCACAGCCGCCTGAATAAATCTCTCATACGGTAAAATCGTCTCCGGAATGGAATATGTACCTTTACATAGTACTATCCCGCGGGGTAAATGTCAAACAATATGGGGTTGCCGGCCCGGATAAATGTCTTAGCAATCGTCATTTAGCCCATTGAATGTGCGGTGCGCATGTGATAAAATCGGACACATGATGACTGATTTTGAAAAAAACTACATAGAAGCGCGCAAAGCCATTGTGCGCGGTGATTTCCAGAACCTGAACCCCATGCAGCAGGAGGCAGTTTTAGCGACCGAGGGGCCGCTGCTGATACTCGCAGGGGCGGGCAGCGGAAAGACCACCGTGCTCATAAACCGCATTGCGAATCTTCTGCGTTACGGCAGAGCCGGTGGCAGCGACGAGATACCTGAGGATGCTGACGAGGAGCAGCTTGAGAGCCTCAGAGCAGGGGGCGACAGAGCCCGCCGCCTCGCCGCGCTCGACCCGGTCGACCCGTGGCGCATCCTTGCAATAACCTTTACGAACAAGGCGGCCGATGAACTCAAGGCGCGCCTTGAAAGTATGCTCGGCGAACAGGCGCAGGATATCTGGGCCTGCACCTTCCATTCCGCCTGTGTGCGCATACTGCGCCGCCATATTGAAGCTCTCGGTTATTCGAGAAGTTTCACGATCTATGACGCAGACGACCAACGAACATTAATGCGGGATATTTTGAAATATCTGCAGTTAGACCCCAAAAAGTTCAAAGAACGTAGTGTACTCGGTGCTATCTCATCTGCCAAAGATGAGATGATCACTCCGGAAGAATATGAACGCCGTGCAGCCGGTGACTATCTCAAAGAAATATATGCCAGAGCTTATCGGGAATACGAAAAACGTCTTCGCGACTCAAATGCATTGGATTTCGATGATCTCATCGTAAAGACTATTCAGCTATTGCAGGATAACCCGGAAATCCTGGACTATTACCAAAACCGTTTCCGCTATATTATGGTCGATGAGTATCAGGATACTAACACAGCTCAATTTGAGCTTGTACGCCTGTTGGCTGACTCTACCGGAGAAGATGGCAGACGCGAGCAGAATCTGTGCGTTGTCGGTGACGATGACCAGTCTATCTACAAATTCCGTGGTGCCAATATATATAATATCCTGAACTTTGAGACCGAATATCCTGACGCTAAAGTGATCAAGCTGGAGAAAAACTATCGAAGCACCCAAAATATTTTGGATGCGGCAAACGCTGTGATCAGTCATAACTCCATGCGTAAGGATAAAGCGCTTTGGACAGACCAGGAAAAAGGTGATCCGATCTATTTTGCGCAATATGGTAATGAATACGAAGAAGCGGAGGCTGTTACCGACGGTATCTCTTACGCTGTACAGACCGGCGAAGCAGACTACAAGGACTTTGCCATTTTGTATCGTACGAATGCACAGTCTCGTGTATTGGAGGAAAAACTGGTGACGGCCAATATCCCATATCGTATTGTCGGTGCGGTAAACTTCTACCAACGCCGTGAGATCAAGGATCTGTTGGCATATTTGCGCACGGTGGAAAACGGTTTAGATGATATTTCCGTAGAACGAATCATCAATGTGCCAAAACGCGGCATTGGTCTTACAACGATCGACCGGGTAGCCGACTATGCACTCACGCACGAGACCAGTTTTTACGGTGCTTTGCAAAACTACGAATACATTGACGGCATCAAACGCAGCGCCGGCAAGCTGGGCAGTTTTGTCAGTCTGATCGAATCGTTCAAGCGGCATTTAGCATCTCCCGAGTATAGCTTGGAAGATCTGATCCGTGAGATCATTGAAGAAACCGGTTATGTCCGCCTGCTGGAGGAAGAGGATACCGAGGAAGCCAACGGACGTATTGAAAATATCGAAGAGTTCATTAATAAAGTGGTCACTTATGAGGAAAACTGTGAAGAGGAGCCAACGCTCAGCGGATTTTTGGAGGAAGTTGCTCTTGTTGCAGATATTGACACGGTAGACGATGACAACAACATGGTGTTACTTATGACATTACATAGCGCGAAAGGATTGGAATTTCCTTATGTATATCTGGTCGGCATGGAAGACGGTATTTTCCCGGGATATGCTGCTGTCATGGGCGATGACCCGGAGGAAATGGAGGAAGAACGCCGCTTATGTTATGTCGGTATTACCCGTGCCAAACAGAAATTATCGCTAAGCTGTGCACGAAGCCGTTTTCGCAATGGTGAGCAGCAATACAACCGTCCATCTTCATTCCTGAATGAGATCCCACGGTATCTGCTCAAGCAAAATGGAGATGCTTTTCAGGATAGTTCCCGAACTGCTTCCTCTCCTTTTAGCGGCAATTCCTTTACTGAAAGCCGCAGGCAGTCGTATCATCAGGTTCGCATGAACGAACTTCCAAATGTACGCACAAATGCTTCATCTACTTGGGATCCTATGGCAGAACGAAGTGCCAAACAGGCAGTCAGACGTAGTTCCGGAGCTGACCTGTTTGCCGGGAATCCATTGATCCGCAAAGGGATCGGAAGCTCTTCCCAGGCTGGAGATATTTATCGTTCCAAAGGATCCTCTCTGCGGGACAGCTCGATATTTGACAAAGGAAATAGCGGCAAGACCACATCCGGCACACTGTCCTACGGTGAGGGTGACCGCATCAAACACAAAAAATTTGGTGAGGGAACCGTAATTGCTCTCAAGGAAAAAAATGGGGATCACGAAGTGACTGTCGACTTCGATAATGGCTCAACCAGGCGCATGATGGCTTCCTTTGCGAAACTTAAAAAAATATAGATATTGCACGTGTGATGTGTTATACTATTCGTATAACAATTGACCAATCAGGGAAAGGATGTGGCGCTATGTCAAATAAGCTCGAAGAATTAATGAATACAGCAAAGATTAACGAACTTCTCCACAAGAAAGAGTTAGAGGAGAAAAACAAAAACGGCATCATCATTGCACTCGCTATCATAGGTGCAGTTGCAGCAGTTGCAGCTATTGCTTATGCTGTTTTCCGCCATCTGGAACGCGATTATCTGGACGACTTTGATGCGGATGATTTTGGTGACAATTTTGATGATGACTTTATTGAGTTCTCAGATACAACACCAGAAGCAGAGGACTAATTTTAACAACTAAGCGTAAAAATTACCGTTAAATCTGCAGTAACCGGATGGCAGAATGTTTTTCTTCCATTGTTTCTGCAGATTTAACTATGTAAAGCACATTTCACCGTAAAGCATAATTTACTACATAAAATGGAGGATTACCACTATGAAACTTTGGGGCGGACGCTTCACGAAAGAAACCAATCAATTAGTACATAACTTTAATGCTTCTCTTTCTTTTGACCAGAAGTTTTATGAGGAAGATATTGAAGGCAGCATTGCACACGTCACAATGTTAGCTGAGCAGGGAATTTTGACCAACGAAGACAAAGAAGCGATCATCGGAGGTCTACAGTCGATCCGCGATGATATTCGTGATGGCAAACTTGTTTTTACCGAAGAGCACGAAGATATTCATAGTTTTGTGGAGGCACATTTGATCGAGCGCATTGGCGATGCCGGCAAACGCCTGCACACCGGACGCAGCCGTAACGATCAGGTTGCTTTGGATATGAAATTATATACCCGCAAAGAGATCAAGGAAATGGAGCACCTGTTGTTCGGTTTATTGCAAAGCCTGTTAAAGATCATGAAGGAAAATATTGATACGATCATGCCGGGCTTTACTCATTTGCAGAAAGCACAGCCGATCACCTTAGCACATCATATGGGTGCTTATTTCGAAATGTTCTACCGTGACCGTTCCCGTCTGCAGGATATTCATAAGCGCATGAATTACTGCCCTCTCGGCTCCGGTGCACTTGCCGGAACAACCTATCCGCTCAATCGTGAACGCACCGCAGAATTGCTTGGATTTACCGGTCCAACATTAAACAGTATGGATTCTGTATCTGACCGTGATTATCTGATCGAATTTAGTGCAGCAATGTCCATCATTATGATGCATTTGAGCCGTTTCTGCGAAGAGATCATCATTTGGAACACGAACGAATATCAGTTCATTGATATTGATGACTCCTATTCTACCGGAAGCAGTATCATGCCACAGAAGAAGAATCCGGACATTGCAGAACTTGTCCGCGGTAAGACAGGTCGTGTATACGGTTCTCTTATCTCTCTGTTGACTACGATGAAGGGACTGTCTTTGGCCTACAACAAAGATATGCAGGAAGATAAGGAATTTGTCTTTGATGCCATTGATACCACGAAAGGATGTATCGTATTATTTAACGGTATGCTAGACACGATCACCTTCCGCAAAGACCGTATGCGTGCAAGCGCTGAGGGTGGATTTACAAATGCGACTGACGCAGCGGATTATTTGGTAAATCATGGTGTTCCATTCCGCGATGCACACGGCATTGTCGGACAGCTCGTTTTGTACTGCATTGACAAGAATATTTCACTGGGTCAGATGTCTTTGGAAGAGTATAAGGCGATCAGCCCGGTATTCGAAGAAGATATTTATGATGCGATCAGCATGGAAACCTGTGTTGCTAAGCGTAATACGATCGGTGCTCCGGGACCACAGGCTATGAAAGAAGTGATCGCCAAATATGAAGCTTATCTCGCTGAAGAATAAATTGTACAGGGTGGCAATTCTTGGCGATGTCACGCTACACAACAGCAATTTCCTATTCCAGAACGTAAAAAGGTATGCTCTTTTCTACAGAGCATACCTTTTATTAATTGATAGGAAAATGCTCGTAACGTAGCCTGATACATTACTGTCATGTAAGCCTAACCGGCTAAAACATTTTCTTTTTCTTTAATAAGAACATTGCAATCATACAAATAAACACGATGAGCAGACAGATAATGGAAAAACCATGCGGCGTATCTGCTAACGGCATCCACTTACTGGAAACATTCATACCATAAATTCCTGAGATCAGAGTCGGAATACCCATAACCAGTGTTACAATCGTCAGTATTTTCATGACATTATTCAAACGATTATCAAGCACAGAGGACATCAGCTCACGCGTTCCGTTGATAATATCTCTATATATCGTTGTCATTTCGATCGCCTGCCGGTTCTCGACAATGACATCATCTAACAGATCCGTGTCATCCGGATACTGTTCCAATCGCTTATAACGTGTCAAGCGATCTAAGACAACACCATTTGCACGCAAAGATGTCGCAAAGTAAACCAATGTTGATTCTAATGCATGCAGATCGATCAGATCTACGTCTTCGGTATCATCATCAATGCGTTCCTCAATCTCGGTTCGTTTCTTATCAATGACACGAAGGTCATTCTGATATAACGCAGCCACACGGAACAGGATCTGATACACAAAACGCATTTTCTTCTTGGTACTGAATTCTTTCACGCGACCATTGACAAACGCTTGCAGCACCGGAGTTTCCTCTGTACAAATGGTGATGATAATATCCTGCGTCAAGATAATACCCAGTGGGATTGTCGTATATGCTTCTTTATCATGACGAATCTCAATTGTTGGAATATCCACCAGAATTAACGTATATCCATCCTCCAATTCCACACGAGAACTTTCTTCCTCATCCAAAGCAGCCAACAGATCTTGAATATCAATTTGCAGTCTTTTGGCAATCAACTCACCCTCTGCTACTGTTGGATTAACCATATCAATCCAGCCTCCCGGAACAATTCCACCCTCCTCATGAATTTTACGGTCATCTGTTCGATAAAACTTGATCATTATCGTCACCTCTTATTTCTGCTAATTTCTTATCCTATGGAGATGTTTTGTTCCTGTAACAATGTTTTGATCCTCTCCAACATATCATAATAAACATCCCAATATTTTGATGTTTCCACCCAGCATTTTGCATTCATCCGCAGTTTCACAGGGTTTAATCTGGTCACAACAACTCTCATTGGCTCTTTCACCAAAATGTCACTCCTGTGTTTCATCTCTTTGAGTAAAATGTCTCGGATCAATGCAACATCTGCATCATAACTGACAGAGAACTCCAAAACAAGCAAACGCCTATCCTGCTTCGTTGTATTGGTAATATCCGAATTAGAAATCGTTCCATTCGGTATCACGATCACCCGATTATCCGTTGTCGTCAATCGTGTGTAAAAAATATCAATACTCTGTACGGTTCCCTCCGATTGTGGCGTAATAATATAATCTCCAACCTGAAACGGCTTGAGGAGTAAGATCAAAACCCCACCCGCCAAATTGGCCAAACTGCCCTGCAGAGCAAGGCCGATCGCCAATCCTGCCGATCCGACCATAGCCACAATAGAGCTGGTTCCTACGCCAAGAATACCTGCAACCACAAAGATCAATAGTACATTATAGATAACGCCGGCTAATGACATCACAAACTTGCGGACACTAACCTCTACATTGCGCCGCTCCATCCAGCGATCCGTAAAACGAAGTAACAGCTTCACCATTTTACGACCGATCACAAACACGATCAAAGCGATCAGCAACGTCTGACCGAAGCGAAGCAGCGGCTCTCGCTGATCTAATAAATACTGTAATAAAAAGCTGGTCTTTTTTTCATTGGAAACAGAGTCATCCCCCATTACCTTGGTCAGCTCTTTGACGGTTGTATTATCCTGCACTGCAAGCATTGCATTTTGCAGTTCCATCATGCCTATTCCCATTTTACCATACAACATCATTTATTTCCTCTTTTTTACTGTTTTTCCTGTTCTAGCACTTCCACGTTTCGACGGAACGGTCGCTGTCGTCGTGTCAGTCGGCACACAGCGATATACGCTCATTCCTAACGGCGGCACGGAAATCGTCAGCGAATACTCCCTGCCATCCCAAGGTATCTTCTTCGCACTCTTTTGCCTTGCGTTAATGCAACCTGTTCCACCAAAGGAAATTTGATCGCTATTAAAGATTTCCTTATATTTTCCGGCAACAGGCACTCCAATCTTAAAATTCTCATACGTAACCGGAGTGAAATTACACACCACCAGAAGCCGCTCCTCTTTCTTCGCATCATACCGCATAAAGGTAATAATACTGTGATCGGCATCCATACTGCTAAGCCATTCAAAACCCTCTGCATCAAAATCCGTCTCGTACCAAGCCGGATGCTCTTGATAAAACGTATTCAATGCCTTTACATATTGCTGCAATGCCCTGTGATCCGGCTCCTCTGCCTGCTCCCAAGGCAATTCCTGCTTCTCATTCCATTCGGTCTCCTGTGCAAACTCCTGCCCCATAAAGAGCAGCTTCTTGCCGGGATGTGCCATCATAAAACCGTACGCCACGCGAAGATTCGCATATTTTTCTTCCGGCTCACCAGGCATTTTTGCAAACATAGAGCCTTTCAGATGCACCACTTCATCGTGCGAGAATACAAGCACAAACTTTTCGCTGTATGCATAGATCATACTAAACGTAAGCATGCCGTGTCGGCCCTTGCGAAACAGCGGGTCCGTCTGCATATACGTTGTAAAATCATTCATCCAGCCCATATTCCATTTCAGATCAAACCCTAAACCGTCAACTGTCGAAGGCTCTGTCACTTTCGGCCATGCCGTCGATTCCTCTGCAATCAGTAATGCACCTTTGTTTCTCTCATGCATCACATCGCTTAAATCCCTCAAAAAGGCTATTGCCTCAAGATTCTCATTGCCGCCGTACATATTAGCAACCCATTCCCCGTCCTGTTTGCCATAGTCCAGATACAACATTGATGCTACAGCGTCCATACGGATTCCATCTGCATGATACTGCTCGATCCAAAACAATGCATTGGCCGTCAGGAAATTAGCAACTTCCGGTCTTCCATAATTGTAGATCAATGTCCCCCAATGTGGATGCTCTCCCTGTCTCGGATCCGCATGCTCATACAGACAAGTTCCATCAAACCTCGCCAGTCCATTCTCGTCTTTTGGAAAATGTGCCGGTACCCAGTCCAAAATAACACCGATCCCGGCCTGATGCATCGTATCCATAAAATACATAAAATCCTGCGGCGAACCATGTCTGGAAGTCGGTGCATAATACGAAGTCACCTGATAACCCCAAGACTCGTCTAATGGATGCTCCATGACCGGCAGTAACTCCACATGCGTATATCCCATTTCCTGAACATACTGCACAAGCTGTCGTGCCAGCTCCCGGTAATTGACAAATCCATCTTCAGTTCCCTGCTGCCTTTTCCAAGATCCCAAATGAACTTCATAGATATTCATAGGCTCCTTGGTGTAATCCCTTTTAGAACGCTTTGCAAGCCATTTATCATCGTTCCAGCGGTACTCCTGCAGATTCGTCACAATGCTGGCATTAGCCGGCCTCTTTTCACAGGCAAACCCATATGGATCTGTCTTCATCGTCACTTTCTGCGGTGCTGATTTAATCTCATATTTATATAATTCACCCGGTCCGATCCCCGGAATAAAAAGCGAAAATACACCGGAATCTCCCTGACGCATCATAGGATGTCTTCTGCCATCCCAGCCGTTAAAATCCCCAACAACACTGACACGCATTGCATTCGGTGCCCACACCGCAAAGTGTGTTCCATATAACAGTGCTGCATCGTCTTTCACGGCATCTTCCGTTACATCCCAAAGAATGTCTGTGTCATCCATACAGCCGCGTACTGCAGCCGGATGCGCACCCATATAACGATATATTTCCCGGTGAATCCCCTTTTCAAAACGCTCAATGTGATTCGCCCCGAATAAATCCTGATATAGATACGGATCCTCTAACTCCACTTTAGAACCATCTTCATAGGAAGCAATGATCGTATATTCTGTGATTGTCTTTCCCGGCAAAAGAACTGCAAACATGCCTGCATCGTCTGACTGATCCATTGTATAATTTCTACCTGTACTTTTAAGACGAAGCTTTGCCTTAACTGCTCCCGGCACAAATACCTGTACTAAAATACCGCCCTTTACCTTCTGCGGTCCGAGTACGCGCTGAGGATGATCCTCTTCCGAATAAACGATTGCTTCAATGGCTTCCCAGTCCATCAGATCATATAGTCTCTGTTTCATGATTTGCTCCCCCCTCTTTTAAGTAGCTGTCAAACACCGGCTCCAACAATTTTGCCTGCATCCACATAATTGCTCCCGGCAAGATCAGTATGATCGGTGGAATATACACAATCAATATCATTCCCACAAGAAATGCCGCCTGCAGGATCAGCAAAGATGTTGTCTCTTTCCAGTGTTCCAATGCCATAAAAGCACTGTTAGCAACAATTTCTCCGATTGTATTTTCAAAACGTGCAGACATTGGAAATGCATACGCCATAACTACTAACACGATCATAAACAACATAACAAACACAACACCAAAAAACACACCGAGTGCTCCCATATCGTTATGCAGGATCACTATAAGCGAATACGTTAAAACAGCGATAATTATTTCAAACAATATTCCAAGCGGCAGTCCCTGTCTTGCATTGCGGGGAACCATTTTTAAAAACGTCCGCACAGCATGTCTCTCCCCGGGCAGAACCACCTTTACAACCGTATAATACAGTGCAATACAATTCATCCCAAACGTAATGATCGGAATACTGCACACACAAAATACAACACTTAATAATATAATATCCCACAGTTTTCCAAAAAACTGCATAAACGGTCCTTCAATAGAAAAAAATTCTTTCATATGCAAATCTCCATGGCTCTGTTCGAGCCGCAAACATTGATTTTAGGCCGGATCAAATACGGTGCATCAACAATCCGCTGCGAAGCTTTGGCTCGAACCAAGTCGACTTCGGCGGCATAAGCAGCCCCGCGTCAGCCACAGCAAACAGCTCTCCGATCGAAGTCGGATACATCGCAAATGCGACCGTCATGTCCGTCTGCACACGACGTTCCAATTCCTCCAAGCCTCGGATTCCTCCAATGAAATCAATACGCTCATCTGTCCTTGGATCCTCGATACCAAGCACCGGTTTTAACAGATATTCCTGTAGCAATGACACATCCAATGCGGCAACCGGATCCGTGATAGCAAGCAGTTCCTGCTTTGCCTGCAGCAAATACCAGCGATTTTCCAAATACATGGTGATCTGTCCCTTTGCCTGCGGATGCTTCGCACCATCCAAGACAGTAACATCAAAGCACTCTTCCACAGCCTTCAAAAATGCTTCTTTCGTAAGTCCATGCAAATCTTTCACACAGCGGTTATAATCCATGATCATTAACTGATCGTCCGGAAATAGTACGGAAAGGAAATAATTAAACTCTTCTGTTCCATCATAATCCGGATGTTCTTTACGGCGTTTCAAGCCGACTTTGACTGCGGATGCTGCACGATGATGCCCATCTGCAATATAAATCTCCTGTATTCCGGCAAAAGCCTCCTGTAATGTGGTAACCGCTTCTTCTGTCACCTTCCACATACGGTGCGCAATACCATCCGCTGCCGTAAAATCGTACAACGGTTCCTGCGTTTCCATGATCTTAGACACCAATTGGTTGATCGTTGCCTGGGAACGATATGTCAAAAAGATCGGTCCGGTCTGTGCAGACAAAGTGTCTACATGCCGAATACGATCCTGTTCCTTCTCTTCTCTTGTATTTTCATGCTTCTTGATCGTGCCATCCAGATAATCGTCTACACTGGCACACGCTGCAATACCCGTCTGAGTGCGTCCATTCATCTCCAACTGATAAATATAGTAAGCACTTTGCTTATCCTCTATAAAAATCCCCTGAGAGATACGTTCCTCGAACAGTTCCTTTGCCTTGGCATACACCTCAGGTGCATATACGGATACACTATCCTCAAATTGTGTCTCTGCGCGGTCTATCGCCAAAAAGGATAACGGTTCTCTCTCCACTTCCTTCTTCGCTTCTGCACGATTATATACATCATATGGCAATGCGGCTACTTTATCGGCATATTCTACTGCCGGGCGCACTGCACAAAACGGTCTGATCACTGCCATCTTCTCTCGTCCTTTCTCTATTTCCTCGGGGGCATATATATAAATCACCTTTATAATTATACCATGACTGAGATTGTGGCACAATGATTTTTCTGCTATAATAAAGGTTCAATAGCGAATTTACGGGGAGGTGTTCTATACAATGCGAACATTAAAAGCGATTATTTTTGATATGGACGGTGTCATTATCGACAGCGAGCCACAGCATGGCAGAGCAGCACTGAAAGTACTGCACAAATATGGTGCAGATGCCGACATGTCCTATCATGAACAGTTTATTGGCAGTTCCACTGCAAATATGGCACAAAAAGTTATCTCAGACTTTTCTCTTTCTTTATCTCCGGAAGAGCTTTTGGCGGAATTAAATCAAGCCAAACGCGAAATCCACAAAGAAGAGGGGTATCCTTCGCTGCCCGGCATCTGCGAGCTGATCCCGAAGCTTGCTGCCAGTGGCTGGAAGTTAGCGATTGCCTCCTCCTCTAACCCTGCTGAGATCAACGCTGTTGTCAGTTCATTAGGCATCCGCAAATATTTTGATCAGCTCGTTTCCAGTTCAAATGTTGCCCATCCAAAGCCTGCTCCCGACACATTTCAACTAGCACTTAAAAAGCTTGGCGTATCCGCAGAGGAAGCCATTGTCGTTGAAGACTCTTCTTATGGTGTCGAAGCGGCGATCGCCGCCGGAATTGCCTGCGTCGGATACGACAATCCACATTCCGGCAAGCAGGATCTATCACGTGCCGATGTTTTGTTGGAAAGTTTCGAAGGACTTACTCCTTCGTTTTTCCTGCATGTTTGGCAGCGCAAACAAAAAATACCGGTAACCATTGCAAATACAAGACGTCTGATCATTCGCGAACTGACCGTTGCGGATATTCCGGATTTATATCCGATTTATAAGGATCCCGAGGTTGCCAAATTCATTGATGACATCGACGATTATAAAGAAATGGAGATGGCAAAACAGGCTGCCTATATCCGTAATGTATATAATTTCTACGGCTACGGATTATGGGGCGTATTCAGCAAAACATCCAACGGGCTCATTGGACGTTGCGGAATTGAGAACCATGTTGTTGATGGACAGGATGAGATCATGTTGTCCTATTTGTTAGATAGTAATCATTGGGGCTACGGCTATGCACTGGAATGTTGCCGTGCAGTATTTCAGTATGCCTATCATGCTCTGGATATTGACAATATTGTTGCAGTCATTGATAAAGAAAATGTACGATCACTGCGTACTGCAAAAAATCTTGGCATGAAACCTGAAAAAGATCTTATATACAAAAATCGCGATGCCGTTCTTTACCGCATCCATCTCACGGAGGAATCATCTCAAAAGGGCAAGAATCGCTAAAGCCATTCTTCGCGATGCGACGTTACAAAATAAAATAAAAAAATGCACAGGAAGCATTCTGCTTTAGCATCCTGTGCGTTTTTTTAATTCTATTACGACATTCCGATATCATATCGTGTTATGCCGTCTATTCTAACGTTTATTATCGTTTTTTTTGCTTTTTGTATCATCTGTTTTAGAATTTGCAGGATCATTTGTCTTGTCTTTTTCATTACCTGTCAAATCATCAACTGCATCTTCTGTACCATCTACAGCGTCATCTACAGCATCTTCTACACCATCCGTGGCATCTTTCACAGCATTTCCCGCACCATCTACAGCATCATCCACGGCATTTCCCGCATCATCTGCAGCATTATTGGTACTCTCTGGAAGTTCTGTCTCATTTGGCATATCCGTTGCACCATTACCGGAAGAAGGTGATGTAGCAGAATTATTTTTGGATTTATTACCGCATCCAACCATCAATGCTGCCGCCAAAACTGTAACCACCGCAAAACCTAACATTTTCTTTTTCAAAGCATTCACCATACCTTTCTGAAATTTCGTATGACACGAAATAGAATCTATTGCATTCCTTAGTATGGAATATGCTTTGTATTTTTATTCGCTATATGCATCGACTTTTTCAAATTCT
>OIWU01003049.1_pt1 | contig 13351 bp, 10 predicted proteins | sample 1587711 | NCBI WGS metagenome assembly OIWU01 (sample SAMEA3888909, study PRJEB22519) | human gut metagenome | biome: human gut; feature: human-associated habitat; material: faeces | place: Denmark | collected 2010 | reverse complement strand
CCAACGTGAAGCATTGGCATGGTGCTGCAAAAGACAGCTGGTTTGCCCACCTCGCCTTTGAAATACCTGGCGAGAACACATCCAACGAATGGCAGGAGGCTGTGAGCGATGAGGAATATAACAAGATAAAATAACAATAAGATTTATGACTTCACTTCAAGAAAGACTGTTCGCCATGCAGGATAAGCAGTATGCTGCATTCCAGGCCAAACTGACACCGGGAGTGCCTATGGAAAGTTTCATAGGCATTCGTGTGCCTGTGCTTCGCAAGTTTGCAAAAGAGTTTACAAAGAAGGCAGAATGCAAGGAATTTCTTCATCAGCTTCCTCACGAATACTACGATGAGAACATGCTTCACGGTCTCCTCATTTCCGAGGTGAAGGACTACGATGAATGCATTCGTCTTATTGACAGCTTCCTGCCTTTCGTGGACAACTGGGCAGTGTGCGACATCATGTCTCCGAAGGTATTTGCCAAACACAAGAAGGAACTGTTGGCGAAGATTAAGACTTGGAGTAAATCGTCACACGTTTATACTTGTCGTTTTGGAATAGAGACACTTATGTCTCATTACCTTGATAAAGACTTCAAGGCAGAATATCTTGAAATTCCTGCATCAGTAAAGAGCGAAGAGTATTACGTAAAAATGATGGTAGCCTGGTTCTTCGCCACCGCCCTTGCCAAACAATGGGACCAGGCGATTCCCTACATCGAGCAAAACCGCCTTGCTGTCTGGACGCACAACAAGACCATCCAGAAGGCCATCGAGAGCTACAGAATCACGCCCGAGCAGAAGGAATATCTGCGGACATTGAAGATAAAATAATTATGACACAAGATACTTCTACATATTACGTTTGGATAGGTGGCTCATGTGATTATGGCCATAAAGAGCGAGCTGGTGGTGCTGCCGTTGTGATTGAGCATAACGGCAACATCATCAGCCGTGATGTAATCAGCGACCTACACACCACGGAATTCCGCATGATACTAACCCTCATGGTGAAAGTAATGCAGGAAATACCGGAAGGTTCCGACATTCTCTTCCTGACCAACGCTGCCTATATTCAGAACTTTGACAAGACTCCAACGGCTAAATCAGCCAATCCGGACTTGATCATTCAATGCATCGAGGTAAAGAAAAGGCACAACTCAGTCGGAGTCAAAATCGTGCAATATCACAAGAGTCCACTGCTGATAGAGACCCACGATAGGGCTACAGAAGCAATGGCTAAGACAAGGAAGGAATTTCATCAGAAAAACAAATAAATGTTTAGGGCCGTTTTCCGGTCATTAAGGCCATGGTCATTAAGGTCATTAAGGATTTCAACTTCTCTATTCTGGTAACACATTAGCGCTTTTTGATAACACATTTGTAACACACATGGATGATTTCTCAATACACCAAATTCATAACATATTGATTAACAGCTATTTACGAAAAGAGTACATAAAAGAGGGTAAACTGTAAAATATATTTAAAAACAAAATAGAACAACAGAGGTAAGTACCTATAAATAAGTAACTTACTACCATTGTTCTCCCATGCTAATTTTGTACAAATAAGTTTTATTTTGCTTATTTTGTGATTCCGTTGGGGTTCGAACCCAAGACCCACAGCTTAGAAGGCTGTTGCTCTAATCCAACTGAGCTACGGAACCAACACTTTTCAAAACGCAAACTAGCTAACCAGTAAAGGAATCAGCCACTTTTCTTATTTGCGGCTGCAAAGGTACATATATTTTTTGAATACACCAAACTTTTTCTCACTTTTTTCTTTTTTTATGCTTAAATATCGCAAAAAATAACTACCTTTGCATCCGTTAGGAGCAAGAAACAGCATTCTGGCCCCAAAAGAGAAGAGATTTTTATAACGCATATTCAAACATAAAACATACGCAAATGAAAAAGTTAATCTTTTCAGTAGCCCTGCTCTCAGCAGCACTCTCTGCCAGCGCAGAAGATCATCCGCTCTGGATGCGCTACCCAGCCATCTCGCCTGATGGCACTACCATCGCCTTCGCTTATAAAGGCGACCTCTACAGTGTTTCTGTCAACGGCGGTGAAGCACGACAGCTCACAACCCATGCAGCCTTCGATTCGCATCCTGTATGGAGCCCTGACAGCAAGAAAATTGCCTTCCAGTCTAACCGCGAAGGAAGTCTCGACATCTTCGTAATCGATGCAAAAGGCGGTGCTCCTACCCGACTCACCACCAACAGCGGCAGCGAAACACCTATCGCCTTTGCAGACAACGACCATGTGCTCTACTCAGCCAGTCTGCAGCCTACAGCCCAGAGCATCATCTTCGGCGACAACACATTCCCACAAGTATATAAGGTAAGCACCAAGGGCGGAAGACCGGAACTCTTCTCTACCCTCACCATGGAGAATATCAGCATCGCCAAGAACGGCGACATTCTCTACCACGACAAAAAGGGATACGAAGACCCTTGGCGCAAACACCAGAAATCACCTATCGCTCGCGACATCTGGCTGAAGAGTAACGGAAAGTTTACCAAGCAGACTACCTTTGCCGGCGAAGACCGCTCACCAGTATGGACATCAGACGAGAAATCATTCTTCTATCTGAGCGAGCAGGACGGCACATTCAATATCTACCGCCGCAGCCTCAACAGTTCAAGCGACAAGCAGATTACCCACCACAAAGGCAATCCGGTAAGATTCCTCACTGCATCCAGCGCCGACCTGCTCTGCTACGGATATGATGGCGAAATCTACACCGTGAAAGAAGGTGGAGAGCCTCAGAAGGTAAACATCTCCATTACAACAGATAATGATGCTCCAAGCCTCGTACGTCAGATTAAAAGCTGGGGAGCTACAGAGATTTCCGTTTCGCCAGACGCCAAGGAAGTGGCTTTCGTGATGCATGGCGACGTATACGTAACTTCTGTAGAATATACCACTACCAAGCGCATTACCGACACACCGCAGCAGGAGCGCGACCTGAGCTTCTCGCCAGACGGCAGAGCTCTGGTCTATGCAGCCGAGCGCAACGGCGTATGGCAGATTTACCAGTCTAAGATCAAGAACGAGAAAGAGAAGAACTTCACCTACGCTACCGATATCGAGGAAGAGCAGCTGGTGAAAACAGGCATTACATCGCAGTATCCGCAATACTCTCCTGACGGCAAGGAAGTGGCTTTCTTCGAAGACCGTGCAGCACTCCGCATCGTCAATCTGAAATCGAAGGAAATCCGCACCGTGCTCGATGGCAAATACGTCTACTCTTACAGCGATGGAGACATCGCTTTCGAATGGTCGCCAGACAGCAAATGGCTCCTTTCAACCTATATCGGCAACGGTGGCTGGAACAACCAGGATATTGCGCTGGTAAAGGCTGACGGCAAAGAGGTTCACAACCTGACCAATTCCGGCTACAGCGACAGCAACGGCAAATGGGTGCTCGACGGCAAGGCAATGCTCTTCCAGAGCGACAGAGCCGGTTACCGCAGTCATGGAAGCTGGGGAGCAGAAGACGATGCCTACATCATGTTCTTCGACCTGGACGCCTACAACCGCTTCAACATGAGCAAGGAAGAGATAGAACTGGCTGACGCCAACAAGGACGAAAAGGAGAAGAAGGAAGACGAAAAGAAGGAAGAAGCTAAAAAGAAGGCTGACGAAAAGCAGAAGAAGACCGGAAAGATAGAGGTGGAAAAAGTGAAGCCACTGGAGCTGGACATCGAAAACTGCCGCGACAGAATCGTACGCCTCACCGCAAACTCTTCGCACATGGGCGATGCTGTGCTCTCTAAAGACGGCGACAAGCTCTACTACCAGGCAGCCTTCGAGGATGATTACGACCTCTGGCAGCACGACTTGAAGGACGGCTCTACCAAGCTCGTGATGAAGGGCGTAGGCCAGGGCAACCTGCAGACCGACAAGGATGTGAAGAATCTCTTCATCTGCAACGGAAGCAGCATCAAGAAGGTGGATCTGAGCGGATTCAGCACCAAGGACATCAGCTTTGAGGCTAACTTCAACTATAAGCCAGCCGAGGAGCGCCAGTATCTCTTCGACCATATATGGCGACAGGTGAAAGACAAGTTCTACGACCCTAAGATTCATGGTGTTGACTGGGAAGGTTACCGCAAGACCTATGAGAAGTTCCTGCCTTACATCAACAACAATTTCGACTTCCAGGAGATGTTGAGCGAAATGCTTGGCGAGCTGAACGCTTCGCATACAGGAGCCCGCTACTACGCTTCGAACAGCGCGCTTACCACCGCCAACCTGGGAGTATTCTTCGACCCTCAGTATCAGGGCGACGGCCTGAAGATTCAGGAGATTATCAAGCGTGGTCCTTTCGATGTGAAGAATACAGGCGTTACAGCCGGCAGCATCATCGAGAGCATCGACGGCGAGGAGATTAAAGCCGGAATGGACTACTTCCCATTGCTCGACGGAAAGGTTGGCAAGAATGTACGACTCGGCATCAGAAACGCCAAGGGCAAGAAGATGGAGGTTACGGTGAAGGCTATCTCTCAGGGCAAGCTCAACAACCTGCTCTACAAGCGCTGGGTAGACCGCAACCGCGCTTTCGTTGATAGCATTTCGGGCGGACGCATCGCTTATGTTCACGTTAAGGCGATGAATTCGGAGAGTTTCCGCACCGTTTACAGCGAACTCCTGAGCGACAAGAACCGCAACAGAGACGCAGTAATCGTAGACGAACGCCATAATGGCGGTGGCTGGTTGCACGATGATCTCTGCACCCTGCTCAACGGCAAGCAGTATCAGGAGTTTGTGCCTCACGGTAAGGTAGTTGGCCGCGATCCGTTCAACAAATGGGTGAAGCCATCTTGCGTCATGATCTGCGAGAACGATTACAGCAATGGCCATGGCTTCCCATGGGTTTACAAGGAACTCGGAATCGGCAAGCTGATCGGTGCTCCTGTAGCAGGAACCATGACAGCCGTATGGTGGGAAACGCTGATGGACAACACGCTGGTATTCGGTATTCCTCAGGTAGGCTGCCGCGACATGCGTGGCGTGTTCGGCGAGAACACCCAGCTGAACCCAGACATCGAGGTTTACAACAGTCCGGAAGATTTCATCAATGGCCATGATACCCAGCTCGAAAGAGCCGTCAGGGAAATGATGAAGAAATAAACAGAACGCCCTGCAAGGGTCAGAAGCAGAACCGCTTTTGTCCTTTGCAGGGCGATTTGTTTTTTGTAGCAGACAACATTATTTATTAAACCTGATTAACCCCACAATATCGGTAAAAACCCTTCTATCATGACATCAAAGCCTCTAAATCTTTACTTTTTTTCTTGAAAAGGGAGAAAAAGCAAGTGAAAAAGCCATAAAATAAAAAAAAATGAGTATCTTTGCACAAAATAAAAACAAGATTATGGGATTATTCGGATTATTCAGCAACAAAAAGAAGGAAACTCTCGATAAGGGACTTGAAAAAACCAAGGAGAGTGTGTTTGGCAAACTGGCGCGCGCCGTTGCCGGAAAATCTACCGTCGATGATGATGTGCTCGACGATCTCGAAGAGGTACTCATCACTTCAGACGTAGGTGTAGAAACCACGGTCAAGATTATCCGCCGCATCGAAGAACGTGTGGCCCGCGATAAATATGTTTCAACCAGCGAGCTCAACCGCATTCTGCGCGAGGAAATAGCCATTCTCCTCTCCGAGAATCACAGCGATGACCTGGCAGACTGGGAACTTCCTGCCGATCATAAGCCTTACGTTATCCTCGTAGTAGGCGTAAACGGCGTGGGCAAGACAACCACCATCGGCAAGCTGGCTTACCAGTTTAAGAAGGCTGGCAAGAAGGTTGTTCTGGGAGCTGCCGACACCTTCCGTGCCGCTGCCGTAGAGCAGATTTGCATCTGGGGTGAGCGCGTGGGTGTGCCTGTAGTGAAACAGCAGATGGGAAGCGACCCGGCAAGCGTGGCGTTCGACACCCTGCAGAGCGCCAAGGCAAACGGCGCCGACGTGGTGCTCATCGATACGGCAGGCCGACTGCACAACAAGGTGAACCTGATGAATGAGCTCAAGAAAATAAAGGAAGTGATGAAGAAGGTAATGCCTGAAGCACCAGACGAGGTAATGCTCGTGCTCGACGGAAGTACCGGACAGAATGCATTCGAACAGGCTAAGCAGTTCTCTGCCGTAACCAACATCTCTTCGCTCGCCATCACCAAGCTCGACGGAACCGCTAAGGGCGGCGTTGTCATCGGCATCAGCGACCAGCTCAAGGTGCCTGTAAAATACATCGGACTGGGCGAAGGCATGGAAGATCTGCAGCTCTTCAACAAGACAGAATTCGTAGACTCGCTCTTTAAAAATTAGAAAATGAAGAAAAATCAGATAGATATTATTACCCTGGGCTGCTCGAAGAATCTCGTAGACAGCGAGTTGCTGATGAAGCAGTTTGAGGCAAACGGCTACCATTGCGTTCACGATTCCAAGCGCCCTCAGGGCGAGATAGCCGTCATCAATACGTGCGGATTCATCGAGGATGCAAAGCAGGAAAGCATCGACACCATCCTGGAGTTTATCCAGGCTAAGGAAGAAGGCCGACTCAGAAAGCTCTACGTAATGGGCTGCCTCTCGCAGCGCTACCAGAAGGAACTGGAAGAAGAAATGCCTGAAGTGGATAAGTTCTACGGCAAATTCAACTACAAGCAGCTCCTGCAGGAACTCGGCAAGGCGGAAGTTTCATCCTGCAACGGCCAGCGTCATCTCACCACTCCGCGCCATTATGCCTACATCAAGATAGCTGAGGGCTGCAACCGCCACTGTGCCTACTGCGCCATTCCTATCATCACCGGCAAGCACGTTTCCCGTCCGAAGGAAGAGATTCTGCAGGAGGTGCGCGAACTGGTGGCAGAAGGCGTGAAGGAGTTTCAGATTATCGCTCAGGAACTCACCTACTACGGCGTAGATATTGACGGCAAGCATCATATTACCGAACTCATCAGCGAGATGGCTGATATTCCGGGCGTGAAATGGATTCGCCTGCATTACGCTTATCCGAACCAGTTCCCAATGGATCTTCTGGACGTGATGCGCGAGAAGCCAAACGTATGCAAATATCTCGACATTGCCCTCCAGCACATCAGCGACCACATGCTCACCAGCATGCATCGCCACGTAACGAAGCAGGAAACCATCAATCTGCTGAAGGCCATCCGCGAACGCGTGCCAGGCATTCACATCCGCACTACGCTGATGGTTGGTTTCCCAGGCGAGACAGATGAGGATTTCCACGAGCTCCTCGACTTCGTACGCGAACAGAGATTTGAGCGCATGGGCGCCTTTGCCTACTCTGAGGAAGAAGGAACCTACAGCGCCACCCACTACGAAGACAACGTGCCGGCCGAGGTAAAGCAGCGCCGGCTGGACGAACTGATGATTCTGCAGCAAGACATCAGCTCTGAGATTGAGGCTGATAAGGTGGGCAAAACCATGACCGTTATCATCGACCGCAAGGAAGGCGATTACTACATCGGACGAACAGAGTTCTGCTCTCCGGAAGTAGACCCTGAAGTTCTGATCCGTGCCGATGAGAAGCGTCTGCGCGTGGGTTGTTTCTATCAGGTAGAAATTACTGCAAGCGAGGAATTTGACCTCTATGGCAAGGTGGTGAAATAATCATTCTCTCCCCCATAGCCTGGAGTTTTAGAAATTTTGACTACATATTAAATAAATATGAACAATAAGGAATACATCGCTGAACTGGCTCAGCAAACCGGCTATTCGCAGGAAGACACCCAAAAGTTGGTGCGCAAGGCGATAGACGCTATGATTGCCGAGTTTGAGGATGGAGAAGCTGTCTCTATCCCCAATTTTGGCACCTTCGAAGTGAAGAAGCGCATGGAGCGAGTGGTGGTTAATCCTACTACCAAGAAGCGCCAGCTGGTGCCGCCTAAGTTGGTGTTGGGTTTCCGACCGGTTGCTTCGGTCAAGGAAAAACTAAAGAATGGAGGGGATGAGCAATGAGCAAATTCAGTTTAAATACACTCGGAAAACTGCTTGCAGATAAGAGCGGTCTGAGCCAGGTGGAAGCAGAACTCTTCATCCGGAAGATGTTTGATGTGTGCAACCAGGGACTCGATGCCGACAAGCAGGTGAAGATAAAATGGCTGGGCACCTTTAAGGTACAGGCCACGAAAGACCGTGAAAGCATCAATGTGAACACGGGCGAGCGCTTCACCATTGAAGGCAGAGACAAACTCACCTTCACGCCTGACAACATCCTGAAAGAAATCGTGAACAAGCCATTCGCCCAATTTGAAACGGTGGTGGTAAATGACGGCGTAGATTTCGATGAAATAGATGAGAAGTTTGGAGAAGAACAGACAGAAGATGCTCCTGCACAAGTAATCGATTTTCTGGACGAAGAAAAAACTGCAACTCCAAATCCGGAGGTTGTCGTAATCGGATCTGAAAAGGAAAAGGAAAAAGAAGACGAAGACGAACTGGCAAAGCAAATTGCTATTGAACAAGCTAAACTGGAAAAATTAAAACAAGCCCAACTGGAGCAGGAAAGAATACAGAAAGAAAAGCTTGAAAAAGAAAAGCAAGAGCAGGAAAGACTTGAGCAGGAAAGACTGGAGCAAGAAAGGCTGGAGCAGGAAAGACTGGAACAGGAAAGACTGGAGCAGGAAAGACTGGAGCAGGAAAGACTGGAGCAGGAAAGACTGGAGCAGGAAAGACTGGAGCAAGAGAAGCTTGAATTAGCCCAGCAACAGCAAGCCCTGAAAGCAGTTGTTGAACCTGCAGTACCTGCATCAGATGAATCTGAAGATGAAGAGGAGGAAGAAGAATCTTCCAATTCTCATCATATTGTTATTCCTCGCTATCTGGTCGTTGCAGTCTGTCTCATCGTAGTAGCTTTGATTGGCGGAATGGGATGGTTTGCCTTCAACTATGGTCAGATGACTGCCCAGCGTGATCATCTAGCCATGCAGCTAAACCAGTATCATCAGGCTCCAGCCAAGAAAGTCCCAGCCAAACCAGCTGCCGCCCCACTCTCTCAGGAACAGAAACTCCGCCAGAAAGCGATGGAAGACAGCATCCGTATGGCTAAAACTGTAGAAGCAGTAAAACTGGCTGAAAATTCGGATGAGGAAAGTGCTAGCGCTGAAAAAGCTAAGCAGACTGAAGCAAAAGAAAAGGCAGAAGCAAAAGAAAAGGCTAAAGATAAAGACGAAGAAAAGGCTACTTCGAAAATAGCATCATCCCAGTATGATAAGGATGCTCGCGTACGCACGGGAGCTTACCGAATCATAGGAGTTGCCCAGACCGTTACGGTTGGCGCCGGTCAGACCCTCGAACAGATCAGCACCCGCTATTTAGGTTCCGGCATGGAATGCTACGTAGAAGCCCTGAATGGTAAAAACACCGTAAAAGCCGGACAGAAAATCAAGATTCCGAAACTGGAATTGAAGAAGAAAAAGAAATAAAATACTGAACAAACAAAAAATCGCCCTGTAAGAGCAAATGTAATTTTGCACTTACAGGGCGACATTGTTTTATGTTAACATTACTTGCCCAACACTTCATCAAGCAAAGTGTAGAAAGCAGGATCCTCACCAACGATGGTCTTGATAATCTTACCGTTAGCATCAATCACAATCTTTGTAGGGAAACCCTGAACAGCGTAATCGCTGAGAACCTTACTGTCCTTCGGATTGTAAACATGAATCCATGGCAACTGGTGCTTCTCAACAGCAGCCTTCCACTTAGCCTCTGTATCATTACAATCTACACCAAGAATTTCAAACTTGCCCTTGTACTTCTCGTAATACTCCTTCATCTTAGGCATTCCCTTGATGCACCATCCGCACCATGAACCCCAGAAATCGAGAACTACAATCTTACCGCGAAGGCTGGAAAGCTTGAAATCATTTCCTTTAATATCCTTCAGCGTGAAGTCAGGAGCCTCAACACCGGCAGCCTGCACCTTCTTAGCCTTCTCCTCAGCCTCAGCACGCTTCTTAGCCATATCAATCATTGGCTGGTAGAAAGCCTTCATTCTGCCGTTCTTCACATTCTCAGAGAGCAAGCCCAACAGTTTCTCCATCTTGCTGACATCATCAAACTGCTCTATGATAGTAGCACAAGCCTCATAATCAGGATGCTGTTTTACGAAATCAAAAATCTTATCGTCCTTTGCCTTTTGCAGGGCAGGAGCCTTCTGCTCATATTCTGCCATGATGGTCTGCTGGGTCTCACCATTCTTGATTCTCTGGTTCAGGGAAGCTTCGTAATCTCTCAACTCCTTATTAGCATTCTCCAGCAGAACATCTACTTCATGATACTGCTGATAGAACTTAGAACCCGAAATATCAAAGCGGGTCTTTGCATCGCCCTTAACTTCAGCCTTCTCGCCAGGAACACAAGGCAGGTTGAACATAAACTGACCTGCACCACGATAAGCTTCAGGTGAGAGGAAAACGTATCCGGCTGCCTTATCAAGGTTTGCAGAATAGGTAAACTTGCCATTCTTCACCAAAACCGTATCCATCTTAACATTTCTGCCCTTGTAAACAAGTACAGAATCGGAATTGAAATTCTTCAAATCCACCTTCAACTGGAAGTTGCTCTTCTGAGCCATCGCAACGGTTGATGCAAGCATCAGAGCCGCAGATAAAATCGCTGTTTTCATTTTTCTTTTATTATATTTATTCTGATTACACCTTATTATATATAGGGAACGAAGAACGCCTGGTTCGTCGTCATCCTTATTCTTCATACTCGGTAGTATCCTCAATACCCGCCTCGGCCAAAGCCTCCTTGCGCTCAACGCAGGTTCCGCATTTGCCACAATGCTTCTCTCCGCCTTTATAGCAGCTCCAGGTTTCAGCATAGTCAATGCCCAACTTCTTACCTATCTCCGCAATCTGCCCTTTGGTAATATTCGTATAAGGAGCCACCACGCGCACATCGACGAACGTTCCTGCTTCGGCAGCCTCATCAATCGCCTTGATAAACTCCGGACGGCAGTCTGGGTAAATCGTATGATCGCCACCATGGTTAGCGATGAAAACTTTCTTCAGATTATTACTCTCAGCAATGCCGATGGCAATGCTCAGCATGATTCCATTACGGAAAGGAACCACCGTACTCTTCATATTGTCAGCAGCATAATGACCCTCAGGAATTGCATCGGCACCTTCAAGAAGAGAACTCTTGAAATACTGATGCATGAAACCCAAATCTATCGTAATATGCTTAATTCCCAAACGCTCACAATGCATCTTGGCGAAAGGAATTTCACGCTCGTTATGATTACTTCCATAGTTAAAACTAATGCCAAGCACAATCTCGTCTTTCTTATCGTAGAGCAGCGTGATGCTATCCATGCCACCGCTCACAATGATTACTGAATCCTTCATTTTACTTTGAATTTTGAATTTTGAACTGTATGATTACTTTTTACTTCACCCGAACAGGCAGCGGAATGCTTCTTCCACCTTCCTTACGGGATGAATTTCTATCTTATATTTCTTATGGTCGAAACCATGATTGTTGTACTTCGGAATGATGATGTGCTGGAATCCGAGTTTCTCAGCCTCAGCAATACGCTGCTCGATGCGGCTCACCGGACGGACTTCACCGCTCAGACCTACCTCGCCCGCCATACACCAGCCTTGCTCGATAGGTGTGTCAACATTGCTGCTCAATACGGCTGCCAACACACTCAAGTCCATGGCAGGATCGGTTACTCTCAATCCACCGGCAATATTCAGGAACACGTCCTTCTGCATCAGCTTGAACCCCACACGTTTCTCTAGAACCGCCAGGAGCATGTTCAAACGGCGCTGGTCAAAACCAGTTGCCGAACGCTGCGGAGTTCCATAGGCTGCTGTTGAAACCAAAGCCTGCGTCTCTACCAGGAACGGACGGACACCCTCGATGGCTGCGCTGATGGCAACACCCGAAAGCCCGTCATGATCTTCAGTAAGCAGCAACTCTGAAGGATTGCTCACCTGTCGGAGTCCGCCTTGCATCATCTCGTAGATTCCCAACTCTGAAGTACTTCCGAATCGGTTTTTGATGCTTCTCAAGATGCGGTACATGTAATGCTGGTCGCCCTCAAACTGAATCACCGTATCTACGATGTGCTCCAGAATCTTTGGTCCGGCAAGCGTTCCCTCCTTATTAATATGTCCTATCAGAATAACCGGAATGCCACTCGTCTTGGCAAAACGGAGCAGGGAGGCTGCACACTCGCGAACTTGGGAAACAGAACCCGGCGAACTGTCTACTTCTTCCGTAGCAATAGTTTGGATAGAATCTATAACTATCAGCTGAGGAGCCACTTCCTGGATATGGCTGAAGATTTTCTCCAACTGCGTTTCGCAGAGAACCGTAATATGATCAAAAGCTCCTTCTGATGAAAGAGAAGCCGTTTTCAGAGTGTCCGCAGATGAACCCTCTCTGAGCATCGCCTGTCCTTTAGCCAACCGGTCGGCACGGAGTTTAATCTGATGGGCACTCTCCTCTCCGCTCACATACAGGATGCGGCGGTCAGTCATGTTCAGAATAGTCTGCAAGGTGAGCGTACTCTTACCGATTCCCGGTTCACCGCCCAGGAGCGTAATGCTGCCAGGGACCATTCCACCACCCAGCACACGGTTCAGCTCCTCGTCCCTCATATCGATGCGCGGTTCATCAATCGCAGAAATATCGCGAAGCTTCATCGGCGCAGCATCATGCTCGCTGTGCTGCCCGCCAAACATCGTGGCAGCCCCACCATGACGCATGGTCATTCCGGCATTCTTCGCAGCCTGCGATCCGGAATCAGCAGCAATACGAATTTCCTTAAATGTATTCCATTGTCCGCAGCTAGGACATTTGCCCATCCATTTGGCACTTTCCTGTCCGCAATTGCTGCACACAAAAGCAATCTTATCTTTCGCCATTTTATCTCATTTATATGTAATAACGTTTTAACTGCGCACAAAGGTACTATTTATTATCGAAAAATCCAAAAAAAAAGTAATTTGTTAAGAATATATTTCATTTCTCTCCATTTTGTTTAACAAATCAGGCAGAAGGAAGCGCAAAACACGAATTTTGCAAACCCGATATAGCAAACAGACGATTTCATCTACTAAAAATCATAAAAACCGCTACTATATTTTGCTGATTCAAATATAATTTGTATCTTTGCCTTCGGTTTTTGAAACCAGCAGAAAGGTTTAGAACAATAAATTAGTACATAAACTAAATAAAATTTAGGTAAAATGAAAATTGAAGATTTTAACTTTGCCGGTCACAAGGCAATCGTGCGCGTTGACTTCAACGTGCCATTGGATGAAAATGGTAATGTAACAGACGACACTCGTATCCGCG
>OIWU01003042.1_pt1 | contig 13370 bp, 8 predicted proteins | sample 1587711 | NCBI WGS metagenome assembly OIWU01 (sample SAMEA3888909, study PRJEB22519) | human gut metagenome | biome: human gut; feature: human-associated habitat; material: faeces | place: Denmark | collected 2010 | reverse complement strand
GCCTGAGCCGCGCAATCCGGGAGCTGGCACCAGTCAGTAATCTTGATGAGACAGCAGGAAATCTGTACAGCCAGCTGATGGAGATAGACAGTCTGTTAAATGATTTTAATCATGATCTTTCCGATTATCAGGATAGTCTGGAGTTCTCAGAAGAAGATTATATGACAATTACTGAGCGCCTTAATGAGATCAACCGTTTGAAGACGAAATATGGCACGGATATTGCAGGGATTCTGGATTATGGAATAAAACAACAGAAAAAGATACAAAAACTGGAAGATTATGAGAATTATATTGCGGATTTAAAGCGAGATCTGGAACAAAAAGAGCAGAAGCTTGAGAAAGTGACAAAGAAGCTGACGAAGATCCGAAAAGAGCAGGCGCAGATTATGGAACAGGCGATTACAGAAGGTCTTGCAGATCTGAATTTTGAAGATGTGAAATTTTCTATTGCATTTGAAAAGTCTGGTTCTTATTCTGCAAATGGTTCTGATGACGTAGAGTTTATGATTTCTTTGAATCCCGGACAGCCGGTGCGTCCGCTTGTGGAAGTAGCGTCCGGTGGAGAACTGTCCAGAATTATGCTTGTGATCAAAAGTGTTATGGCTGACAGGGATGAGATTCCGACGCTGATTTTTGATGAGATCGATGTGGGGATAAGTGGAAGAACAGCACAGAAAGTGTCTGAGAAGATGGCGTTGATCGGCAGAAAGCATCAGGTCATCTGTATTACACATCTGGCACAGATTGCGGCCATGGCAGATCATCATTTTATGATCGAAAAAAATGTGTCAGATGGTCAGACAAAGACATCTATCAGGGAACTTAAGGCGGAAGAATCTACCGATGAACTGGCGAGAATTCTTGGCGGTGCTAAGATTACGGACACGGTCAGACAGAATGCAAAAGAAATGCAGGAACTGGCAGCGCAGATCAAAAAATAAAAGAATTGAAATTCAAATAATACACATACTAAGACAGGTGTTCTGATTGAGGGACACTTGTCTTTATTTATATCAGATGTGAGATGCGCAGAAGAAGTATGTCATGCATTGCATGACGCGCATCTCGCAGCAAGAATGCAGAGGCATTCTTGAAAATATGCGATATAAATTATGAAAGGGAATCTAGTATGAAAACGATTTTAGATTTGATCGTGGAAGAACTGAAACCGGCGTTTACCGGCTGCGGGTACGATGAGAAGTACATCCGCGTAACGGTATCAAACCGCCCGGATCTCTGCGAGTATCAGTGTAACGGCGCGATGGCAGCTGCCAAAGCGTATAAAAAGAAACCGATCGATATTGCCAATGAGGTGGTGGAAAAGACAGCCGGAAGCAAGATGTTTTCTGAGATCAACGCCGTGATGCCTGGATTTATCAATATCCGCCTGAATCCGTGCTACCTGGCATCCTATGTACAGCAGGTGGCAGAGGATGAAAAGCTGGGACTCAACGCAGCTAAGAAGCCGGAGACGATCATCATCGATTACGGCGGAGCCAATGTAGCAAAACCACTGCATGTCGGACACTTACGTTCCGCGGTCATCGGAGAGAGCATCAAGCGCATCAGCCGCTATATGGGACACCATGTCATCAGCGATGTGCATCTGGGTGACTGGGGATTGCAGATGGGACTGATCATCGAGGAGCTGCATGACCGTCAGCCGGATCTGGTATATTTTGACCCGGATTATACCGGCGAGTATCCGTCGGAGCCGCCGTTTACGATTTCCGAGCTGGAGGATATCTATCCGGCAGCGAGCGCGAAATCCAAGGTAGATGCGGCATTCCGTGAGCGGGCACAGCAGGCAACCTTCAAACTGCAGAGTGGCTATGCACCGTTCCATGCGATCTGGAAGCACATCATGAACGTGTCCTTGAAGGATCTGAAAAAAAACTATGGCAATTTAAATGTATCGTTCGACCTCTGGAAGGGAGAGAGCGATGCGCAGCCATATATTCCGGGACTGATCGAGGATTTACAGAAAAAAGGTCTCGCCTATGAGAGCGATGGCGCGCTGGTTGTCGATATCGCACAGGAAGGGGATGCGAAGGAATATCCGCCTTGTATCGTCCGCAAATCCGATGGTGCGGCGCTGTATGCGACTTCCGATCTGGCGACGATCATCGAACGTGAGCAGGATTTCCATCCGGACCGCTACATTTACGTCGTAGACAAGCGTCAGGAGCTTCATTTTATCCAGGTATTCCGTGTGGCGAAGAAGGCGGGCATCGTCAAAGAAGATACGCCGATGATCTTCTTGGGCTTCGGTACGATGAACGGCAAGGACGGTGGTCCGTTCAAGACACGTGAGGGCGGTGTTATGCGTCTGGAGCACCTGATCAAGAATATCGATGAGAAGGTATATGAGAAGATTCAGGAGAAGCAGAAGGTTCCGGCGGACGAGATGACACGCACGGCGGAGATTGTCGGTCTGGCGGCACTTAAATATGCCGATCTTTCGAATCAGGCGACCAAAGATTACATTTTCGATGTAGACCGCTTTATTTCCTTCGAGGGAAATACAGGTCCACATATCCAGTATATGATCGTCCGCATCAAGTCCATTCTGGAGAAATACAAGGAACTGCGCGGTGCGGATGCTAAAGTGGTTCCGATCCGTCCGGCTGAGAGCGAGACAGAGAAAGCACTTCAGATGGCGCTCTGCCGTTTCGGCGAGGTGACAGAATCTGCATTCTACGAGACGGCGCCGCATAAGCTCTGCCAATACATGGCGGCAGTGGCGGATGCGTTCAATGCATTCTATCTGGAAAATAAGATCCTCTCCGAGGAGGACGCAGCGAAGCAGGCAGCCTTTATCAGTCTGATCACGCTGACCAAGCGGGTGCTGGATACCTGTATGGATCTGCTCGGAATGGAATCGCCGGAACACATGTAATCTGTAATATGGAGGAATCCTCATGAAAATAATAAAAATGTCCGTAGATACCTTCTGGAAGGGCGAAGTACGGGTACAGGGACAGATTGAGGATGAGACAAAGGTATATCAGACAAGAATTTTTATCAAGGGTAGTCAGATCTATGACTACTCTTGTTCTTGTGCGGAGGGAAATTCATTCCGGGGTCCCTGCGTGCATGCAAAAGCGCTTCAGGAGGCGTTTGCCCGCCAGCAGAAAGCCGAGCATACACTGCCGGTTTCGACTTCGCCGGAGATCCGGATGATGATCCGGGAGTACACGAACCGGGAAGTAGCGCGGATTCTGGGCGAGGAAGAGCGGGAACCGGTCTATCTGCATCCCTATTTACAGATCCGGCGCGGCGAAGTGCTTTTGGAGGCACGGATCGGACGGGAAAAACGGTATATTGTGAAAAACCTGCTGGAATTTGCACAGGCGGTTCACAGCCCAGCGGAAAACGGGTGGAATACGGAAAAGGCATGGCGTTTGAACACGTCCCGTCTGCCTTTGCGCCGGAAAGCCGCCCATTTTTAGATCTTCTGCTGGAGGAGGCGGACGCCTACATACGCCATTATGAGGAGATGCGCGGTCATGCGGGGCTGCCGCTTCCGGTGATGCGGGCGTTAACGCTGGGATCTGCAGCGAGGGATCGGCTGTTTGATCTTTTAGAGGGAAAAGAAGTCCAGACGGAGGACGAGAAAGGTGCTGAACGTGTGTGCCGGGTTGAGCGCAAGGATCCGCGTTTCCCGGTGGAGGTGGAAGCAAGGGGCGATGGAATTGCGGTTACGGTTCCATCGGCTCTAACTTCGTTCCGGGGAGAACAGCGTCTGTATGTGGCAGATGGATTGCATCTGTTTGGATGCAGTGAACTGTATACAGAAACGATGGGCGTTTTTCTGGAGCAGATGGAACAGGGCGGAAGAGAGTGCGGAAGCCGGAAAGAGAAGCGGGAGCTGCTGGTTGGAAGCCGGGATATTCCGCTCTTTTATGCGCGGGTGCTGGAAGGCATGGAGGCACTTGGGATCTTGCAGAGCACGGAGATCGATTGGGAGAAATACCGCCCAGAGGCGTTGAAAGCCCGGTTTGAGTTTGACAGTGATTCGCCGGACGAGCTGCGTCTGCGTCCGACGCTTTCCTATGGAGATTTTACGTTTTCGCCGCTGGCGGACGAGCATGTTCCGCGGGAGATCTGCCGGGATGTACCGGCGGAATTTTATATCAGCCGCCTGATCACGCGGTACTTCTCTTACTGGGAGGATGAGAGCGGCGAGCTGGTGATCCGCGGGGATGAAGAAGCACTGTACCAGGTTCTGAGCGAGGGAATGCCGCAGTTTCAGGAGGTGGGCGAGGTATGGCTGTCAGAGTCTGTTCGCCATCTGCGCGTCCTGCCCCCGCCGGAAGTGTCGATGGGAGTTTCTCTTGGAGGCGGCTGGCTGGATCTGAAGATTGAGACGGCGGGAATCGACCCGGCGGAGCTTTTGCAGGTACTCAGTGAATACCGCCAAAAAAAGAAATATTACCGCATGAAAAATGGCGAATTTTTGCAGCTTTCGGGCGGCGGCCTGCAGGCGCTTGACAGCCTGACTGCGGATCTGGGACTGACAAAGAGTGAATTTCAGGCGGGGGAGGCGAAGATACCTGCCTACCGTGCTTTTTATCTGGACAGTCTCTCGGGCGACGGCAGGATGAAACTGTTTCAGCGGGATGAAGCCTACGGGATGATGGTGCGCGATCTAAAAACGGCGCAGAGTGTCAGCTATGCGGTTCCGGCGGTGCTGGAAAAGACGCTGCGGGAATACCAGAAGATCGGATATACGTGGATGCGGACGCTGGCGCGGTATCATTTCGGCGGGATTCTGGCAGATGATATGGGACTGGGAAAAACGCTGCAGGTGATTGCGCTTCTGACGGCATTTTATCAGGAAAAAACCGAGCAGAAAGCGGCTGGAAATGAAGGCAGTGGGTCAGAATTACCTCTTCCGTCTTTGATCGTCTGCCCGGCGTCGCTCGTCTACAACTGGGGACAGGAATTTGCCCGGTTTTCGCCGGGGATCCGCGTGCTTCTGATTGCCGGGACGGCGAAAGAACGGCAGGAACAGCTGGAGGAGCAGATGCGGATGGAGGCGTCTGAGGGGGCGCAGGTGATCATCACGTCCTACGATCTGTTGAAACGGGATCGGGCGGCGTATCTGGGACGCACGTTTGAATATGAGATTATTGACGAGGCGCAGGTCATTAAAAATGCAAAGACACAGGGAGCGAAGGCGGTAAAGGAGATTTCGGCGAATGCCCGTTTCGCCCTGACGGGAACGCCGGTGGAAAACCGGCTCAGCGAGCTTTGGAGCATTTTTGATTTCCTGATGCCGGGATTTTTATACAGTTACCGGAAGTTTCGTGAGCGGTATGAGCTGCCAATCGTGAAAAATCAGGATCCGGAAGCATTGACGGCATTGCGGCGGATGACGGGACCGTTTGTCCTGCGCCGCTTGAAAAAGGATGTGCTGCGGGAGCTTCCGGGCAAGGAAGAGAGGATCGTTTATTCGGCGGCGTCGGGGCGGCAGCAGAAGCTTTATACGGCGTCGGCGTTGAAACTGAAAGAGGCGCTGGCTGGCGGCGCGTGGTCGGGTAATGGAAAATTGGAAGTGCTTTCCCAGCTCATGCGGCTGCGCCAGATCTGCTGCGATCCGGCACTCTGTTTTGAAGATTATACGGGGGAATCGGCGAAGCTGGAGACCTGTGTTTCGCTGATCGCATCGGCGTCTGCGGCGGGACATAAGATCCTGCTCTTTTCCCAGTTTGCCTCGATGCTGGAGCGGATTCGGGAACGCCTTTTACAGGAGGGCATTTCGTCCCATCTTCTGGTCGGCGCGACCCCGAAGGAACAACGCAGCCGGATCGTGCAGGCGTTTGCCTCGGATGAGGTTCCCGTTTTCCTTATTTCCCTGAAAGCCGGGGGAACGGGACTCAACCTGACGGCGGCGGATATCGTGATTCATTACGATCCGTGGTGGAATGTGGCAGCGCAGAACCAGGCGACCGACCGCGCGTACCGGATCGGGCAGGAAAAGCCGGTCACGGTATACAAACTGATCTTAAAGGATACGATAGAAGAAAATCTTTTGAAGCTGCAGAATGCGAAACTTGCGCTGGCGGCGCAGGTGGTTTCAGAGGGAATGGTTTCACTGGGCGATTTGAGCCAGAATGAACTGATGGAGCTGTTTGAACAGAATCCATAAAAAAATTTGCAGAAATAACGGGCAGGAGGAAAAAGCGTGAAGCAATGGAAACGATACAAATCATATATACTGCCATATAAGAGCGCCTTTATTCTGGGACCGCTCATGATGGTAACGGAGGTGCTGGGTGAGATTCTGCTGCCCAAATTTATGTCGATGATTATTAACCATGGCGTGGCGCAGAAAGACGGTGGATACATTCTCAAAATGGGATTTGTGATGGCGATTACCTCCTTTTTGATGGCGGCAGGCGGCATTCTGGGGGCATATTTTGCAGCGAAGGCGTCGATTTCCTTTACCAGCGATCTGCGCCGCGACTTATTTGCCAGAGTGCAGCAGTTTTCATTTAAAAATATCGATACGTTCAGCACGGGATCGCTGGTAACCCGTCTGACGAACGATATCCAGCAGGTACAGAACCTGATTATGATGGGACTTCGGATGATGCTGCGCGCGCCGGGCATGTTCCTGGGGGCGCTTGTGATGGCGTTCTGGATGAATGCGGAACTGGCAGCTGTCATCCTGGTGGTGATTCCGCTTCTGACGGCGGCGATCGTCTGGATCCTACGGACTGCCTACCCGCGGTTTACAGCCATGCAGAAAGCGCTGGATACGCTCAATAGCGGCATCCAGGAGGTGCTGACGAACGTGCGGGTGGTGAAATCCTTTGTGCGGGAAGACTACGAGGAAAAGCGGTTTGCCGGCACGAACCGGGAGCTCAAGGAGGCAGGGCTGCGGGCGCTAAAGATCGTAATTGCGACGATGCCGGTCATGATGTTCGCGATGAATGTGACGACACTGGCAGTTGTCTGGTTCGGCGGAAACCTGATTATCGGCGGACGAATGGCGGTCGGGGATCTGACGGCATTTACGACCTACATTGTACAGATTCTGATGTCACTTATGATGCTCTCAATGGTATTTTTGCAGAGTTCCCGCGCGATGGCGTCCATCCGGCGAATCGATGAGGTGCTGGATGAGCCGATTGATCTGAGCGATGAAAATGCATCACAGAAGGACCGGAAGGTTGAGAAAGGACGCGTGGAATTTAAGGATGTTTCCTTTTCCTACCGCGAAGGCGGTGAGCCGGTTCTATCCCACATCAGCCTGACGGCAGAGCCGGGGGAGACGATCGGCATCCTCGGTGCGACCGGAAGCGGAAAAACGTCGCTGGTACAGCTGATTCCCCGCCTCTATGATGTGACAGAGGGGAGTGTGCGGGTGGATGGTATCGATGTGCGGGAGTATTCCCTGAAAAATCTCCGGGACGGCGTTGGCATGGTTTTACAGAAAAACGTCCTGTTTTCCGGCACGATCGAGGAAAACCTGCGCTGGGGTGATGAGACGGCGACGGAGGAAGAAGTGCGGCGGGCAGCAGTGTATGCGCAGGCAGATTCCTTTGTGAATTCGTTTGCCGAAGGCTACAAAACGGAGATGGGACAGGGCGGCGTCAATGTATCCGGCGGTCAGAAACAACGGCTGTGCATCGCAAGGGCACTCTTAAAGAAGCCGAAGATCCTGATTCTCGACGATAGCACCAGTGCGGTCGATACGGCAACGGAGGCGGCGATCCGGACGGCATTCCGGGAAGATTTGAAAGATACGACGAAATTTATTATCGCACAGCGGCTGAGTTCGCTGGAATACGCGGATCGGATTCTCGTCCTTGAGGACGGCAGGATTATCGGAGAGGGAACGCAGGAGAAGCTGCTGGCATCCTGTGAGGCGTACCGGGAGATCTATGAGACGCAATATGGAAAACGGGCAGACGGGGAGGTGATGGCATGATGGATGAAAAACAGATTGAAAGCCTGAAACGCCGATATGGCAGCCGCATAGCCGACGCGCCGAAACGCCGCCGGGGACCGGAACGGATGGCGGTCATGAAGGGCGGAAAGCCCAAGGCGGGCGGTCAGACGATGCTGCGCCTGCTTTCATACTTAAAACGCGACCGGATGGCGATGACAGTCGCCTTTTTCTGTGTGATCCTGGGGACGGTGACAAATCTGGCGGGCGCCTATATGCTGCGCCCGATCATCAACCGGTATATTGTGCCTTTAGATGGAAGCCGGGGCGATGTGGCGGGGCTGTTCCGTTCCCTGTGCGTGATGGGAGCGGTTTATTTAGTCAGCGTTGCCGCTGCCTATATGCAGTCGCGCATCATGCTGCAGGTGGCGCAAAACGCGCTGCAGCGGCTGCGGGAAGAGCTGTTTAACCATATGCAGACGCTTCCGCTTCGGTTTTATGATACCGGCAGCAACGGCGATCTGATGAGCCGTTTTACAAACGATGTGGATACGATCGGCATGATGCTCAGCAGTACGCTGGTGCAGCTTTTATCCGGCGCACTCAGTATTGTGGGAACGCTGGTCCTGATGATTTACACGAACGTGTGGCTGACGGTGATTACGCTTGCCATGATGCCGGTGATGCTGCGTGCCGGTAAATTTGTTGCCGGACGGAGCCAGAAATATTTCTCTGCCCAGCAGGCGGCGCTTGGCGCGATGAACGGCTATATTGAGGAGACCGTGCAGGGGCAGAAGGTCGTCAAGGTATTCTGCCATGAGGAGATTGCAGAGGAAGAATTTGGATGGCTCAATGCGGATCTGAAAGAAAAACAGATCCGGGCACAGTTTTTCGGCGGTGTGATGGGACCGGTCATGAACAATTTAAGCCAGTTAAATTATGGACTGACAGCCTGCATTGGCGGTCTGCTCTGTGTGTTCCGGAACTTTGATGTCGGTGGACTGACCGTATTTTTAGGCTTTTCGCGGCAATTTTCCAGACCGATCAACGAGCTTTCCATGCAGGTTGGAAACGTATTTTCGGCGCTGGCAGGCGCGGAGCGCGTGTTTTCAGTGCTGGATGCGGAACCGGAGGCGGCAGATGCGCCGGATGCGGTTTCGATCGCGCAGATCCGCGGTGAGGTGGTGCTTGACCATGTGACTTTCGGCTATGAGCCGGGGCAGGTGATTTTGAAGGATATTTCGCTCTATGCGAAGCCGGGACAGAAGATCGCCTTTGTCGGCTCGACGGGAGCCGGAAAAACGACGATCACGAATCTGATCAACCGTTTTTATGATATACAGGGCGGCTCGATCACGGTGGACGGCGTCGATGTCCGCCGGATGCACCGGAAGGAGCTGCGGGAAAATATCGCGATGGTTCTGCAGGATACGCATCTTTTTACCGGCACGGTACGGGAAAATATTCGATACGGGCGGCTGGATGCCACGGATGAAGAAGTTGTTGAGGCGGCAAAAACGGCATCGGCGCATTCCTTTATCATGCGTCTGCCGGATGGGTATGACACGATGCTGGAGGGCGACGGTGCAAACTTAAGCCAGGGACAGCGCCAGCTATTAAACATTGCGCGGGCAGCAGTTTCTAAAGCACCGATCCTGATTCTGGATGAGGCGACGAGTTCGGTCGATACGCGGACGGAGAAGCACATCGAGCACGGCATGGACCGGCTGATGGCGGACCGGACGACCTTTGTCATCGCCCACCGGCTTTCGACAGTCCGCAACGCCAATGCGATCATGGTGCTGGAGTACGGGCAGATCATTGAGCGCGGCGACCATGAAGATCTGCTGGCGCAGAAAGGGCGGTATTTTGAGCTGTATACCGGAATGAAGGAGCTGGAATAAGGCTTTCGTTGAGAATTAAATGAGAATTTGTATCCTGTACGCGTGAACTCACCTATATTGAAAAACGGATGGATCTAGTGTATAATGGGAACACTTGAAATTTTTAAGTAAAATCGGATCACGTAAGCTGGAAAATAGAGCCGGATCCGTGGCAAATTTTGTACCCTTAGGAGGAATATCTATGAGTATCCGAGTTGGAATTTTAGGATATGGAAATCTGGGACGCGGCGTGGAGTGTGCGATCCGCCAGAATCCGGATATGGAACTGAAAGCAGTATTTACACGGCGTGCGCCGGAAACGGTCAAGATCCTGACCGAGGGCGTACCGGTTTATCATGTAGATGAGGCAGAGGCGAAGAAAGACGAGATCGACGTTTTGATTCTCTGCGGCGGTTCGGCTACGGATCTGCCGGTCCAGACCCCGAAATATGCACAGTGGTTTAACGTAGTGGACAGCTACGATACCCATGCAAAGATTCCAGAGCATTTCGCAGCAGTCGATGAGTCCGCACAGAAATCCGGAAAGGTTGGCATCATCTCCGTTGGCTGGGATCCGGGTATGTTCTCCCTGAACCGTCTCTATGCAGCTGCATGCCTGCCGGAGGGCGAAAATTATACATTCTGGGGCAAGGGCGTCAGCCAGGGACATTCCGATGCGATCCGCCGGATCGAGGGCGTCAAGGATGCCAGACAGTACACAATCCCAGTTGAGAGTGCACTGGAGGCAGTCAGAAGCGGCAGCAGCCCAGAGCTGACCACCCGCGAAAAACACACCAGAGAGTGCTTTGTTGTGGCAGAAGAGGGCGCGGATCAGGCAAAGATCGAGAATGAGATCAAGACCATGCCGAACTACTTTTCTGATTATGACACAACGGTTCATTTCATCACCGAAGAAGAACTGAAACGCGATCACAACCGTCTCCCGCACGGTGGTTTCGTACTCCGCAGCGGCAAGACCGGCTGGAACAAAGAGAACCACCATATCATCGAGTACAGCTTAAAGCTGGATTCCAACCCGGAATTTACTTCCTCCATCATCGTGGCATACGCACGCGCGGCATACAAGATGAACCAGGAAGGCCAGAAGGGCTGCAAGACCGTCTTTGATGTGGCACCGGCGTATCTGTCGGCAGAGAGTGGGGCGGATCTGCGGAAGAAGTATCTGTAATAATTTCAAATTTTCCTTTCAACTTGTATTGTCGCTTAAAATGAAGTAAAATGTAAGACAGATTTGCATGATTTGTACCTGCGCAGCACTGGCAAAATCCGTTAAAGTCCGCGCAATGAGTGAACGTAACTTTACGTTTGCGGGAGCTGGCGGGTAGGAGAAAAGCGAAAATACATACAGGAAGGACAATATACGATGAATAAATGGAAAAAATCCGTGCGTTCCATCTGCCTGGGAATGGCACTTATGATGTCTGTGTCATGGACGGCATTTGCTGCGACAGACGGGGCGACCGGTCCGGGACAGGCGGCAGGAGGCTCGGTCTCCGGCGCAGTTCCTTCGGGAGCAACGGTTACTTCACAGAATGCAGCTCAGCCGACGGTGGCAGCGCAGGGCGCAGTGCTCTATGATGCGACGCACAACCAGTTCCTGTTTTCCAAGAATGCGGATACGCAGTATTATCCAGCCAGCATCACGAAGCTGATGACGGCGCTTCTGGTAGCGGAAAACTGTAATCTGAGTGATACGGTAACCTTTTCCCAGACGGCAGTTTCGAATCTGGAATCGGGCGCGGTGACGCTGCAGGTCAAGGCGGGTGATACCTTTACGGTTAAGGACTGTCTCTATGGTCTGCTTTTAAAATCGGCAAATGAGGTGGCAAACGGACTGGCGGAGCATGTGTCCGGCAGTGTCAGCGCGTTTGCGGATAAGATGAATGAGAAGGCAGCGTCTTTAGGATGCACACATACGCATTTTGCAAACCCGAACGGTCTGAACAATGCGAACCATTTTACAACCGCACATGATATGGCGCTGATTGCAAATGCTGCATTCAATAATGCGACGGTGCGTCAGGTTGCATCGACCCTGCATTACGATTTCCCGGCGACTGCCAGCGTGCCGACGGTGCGGACGCTTACGATGGGACATAAGATGCTCAATCCGGCAAATTCCCAGTATTATGAGGGAATCATAGGCGGAAAGACCGGTTATACCTCCCTGGCAGGCAACACGCTGGTAACGTGTGCAGAGCGTAATGGCGTGCGCCTGATTGCAGTTATTTTAAAGAGTTCGCAGACTCATTATGACGATACGAAGAAGCTGCTGGACTATGGTTTTGCGGTGGCGGGAAGCGCATCCGGCACACCGGCTGGCACGAACACCTCGGTATCGAATGCGGCGGATAACAGTACGTCAAATTCCAGCAAGCCGTCCGGCAATACGACCAGTACAAATACCTCGTCTTCCGGCAGCCAGGGTGGACCGGGTAGCTCTGGATCTGGCAATACAGCTGCTCAGGGCGACGGTGCGTGGCAGCAGTTTGGAAATGAATGGAAATACCTGAAAGCAAACGGAACCTACGCGGCAAATGAGAGTCTCCTGATCAAGGGGGAGACATACTATTTCCATGCAGATGCGTGGATGGCGCGTGACTGGCAGATGGTAAACGGCTCCTGGCATTATTATACCGAAAGCGGGGCTATGGCGAAGAGCCGCTGGATTCAGACGAATGGATACTGGTATTATGTGAGTGCTGACGGAGCATTGTTTGTCAATGGAACGACACCGGACGGATATAGAGTCGATGCGAATGGTGTCTGGATTCAGAAATAAAGAAGAGCATAAAACGGAGCCGACCGGCAGAAAAGACCGGGGCGGCTCCGTTTTTCACAGCTCTGCGGCCGCAAAAAGACCGGCGGCACAGCTGGCAGATAGGGTTGATGTTATTATAGTGTGATCAATTCATACTCCCGGCTTCCCAGACCGATCTTCTCCGCGTGTGCCAGGCAGCTTTTCCACTCAGATTCTGGTGTGGAATTTGTGAAATGGTCATGGTGATCGTGGAAATCCGGATCAGCAAGATGTTTTGCAAGCTGGCTGCCCGGCATCGGAGCAGCGGCCAGACAGGCGTCCACACAGGCCTGATCGAGTGCCAGCGGATCGAAAGAAGCAAACATACCAAGATTTGGAAGGATCGGTACGTCATTTTCACCGTGGCAGTCGCAGTTCGGGGAGACGTCAACGACCAGGGAAATATGGAAGTTTGGACGTCCATCCACAACGGCTTTTGTGTATTCCGCCATACGGCAGTTTAACAGCTCGTTGGCTGCGTTGTTGTCAAATTCGATTGCGTCAAAATTGCAGGCGCCGAGACACCGTCCGCAGCCGACGCAGTGCTCAGCATCCACGTGCATTTTTCTGGAGGCTTCATCGAAAACGAGACCGCCGTTGGCACATTCCTTCTGACAGCGGCGGCAGCCCCGGCAGAGCTTTTCCTTGACGTGTGGTTTTCCACTGCTGTGCTGATCGGTCTTACCGGCGCGAGAACCGCAGCCCATGCCGATATTTTTGATCGTACCGCCAAATCCTGCCATCTCATGTCCTTTGAAATGTG
>OIWU01003041.1_pt1 | contig 13375 bp, 10 predicted proteins | sample 1587711 | NCBI WGS metagenome assembly OIWU01 (sample SAMEA3888909, study PRJEB22519) | human gut metagenome | biome: human gut; feature: human-associated habitat; material: faeces | place: Denmark | collected 2010 | reverse complement strand
TTGTCTTCTAATACATCTGCAATCTCTTTTAATGTTATATACTCGTTACCGATACAAATGCGGTTTTTACGTCCATGATACGCAATATATAAAACGGTATAATTTGAATATCGTTTTTGTGTGAAGCTTTGAAGCCCCTTTATAAAATCTCTTTTGGTAATGCATTTTTTATATATGTATTTGATTTTAGAGAAAGTGAACAATAAATCCAGTATAGGTTTTATGCTTTGATTGCTGTGAGGATGTTTATTCCAGTTTCCCTCTATGCAATAAATATGCCTTATTTTATTTTCCGTATTTCCCATTATTATTTATTGAGTTATGCACTTTATATATGGTAATACATTAAGTATATAAAATCTATTTTTGAAGTGATGATAACTCATGTATTTCATCTTGATATCAACTTTCATACCATATTATTTTAAAATAATGGTGCTAAAATACGAAAAAAAACTTATCTTTGCAATATAACTAATTGAAAATCAGACAATTAAATATGTTTTTATTAAAAGTTTTACCTATGTTTTACCCCCAAAAAATAAAAAACGCTGTAACTTATTCAGTTACAACGTTTTGTGAAAAGCTCTATGCACTTTGTTTAGTGGTGCCACCAGAAATCGAACCTTTTGCTTCGGCTTATTCTAACTCCTTGAGTGACTGTACATTTATTACTTTATCTTTTATGAAAGCCATTGAATTAGCATCACACTAAATTCATCGTTTTTCTTGACTAATCTTGTAATCTTTATCTCTTTGACGTTGCAAAGATAAATAAAAGGTTCGATTTCTGCAAACTAATGCATATTTTTTTGCCTGTTTTTGTCAACGATGCTGTTTATATCTATAGTCTCTGCCTACAGTGTCATTGAAACAGTAATTTGTATCTGATGTAAATAAAGACGTTGTGTTTCCGTATATGCTTTATTAATAATCAAGTGCTTATTAGATTTTTTCTTTATTTCCTATACTTCTTGCATTATTTGTACTCCTATTCTATTACTGATAGCCGTTTCTACGGCATCGTAAATTTCAGTTTTCGTTGTCTCTATTGATACGATAAGTGAATATTTGATAACATTATCAACATTAGCTAATTTCCTTTCTTTCCACCATCCTTGGCCTGGATAAACAATTATCTGCCCACAAGAAGCCAATTCAGCGGCCGTACATTCGATCCAGTCAGATTGTACAGTACCTTGTTCTCTTCGTTGTTGTTTGATGGTCCATCTGTTAGTATCATTGTCAGTTCTCTTTTCTCCTTCACTTTTATTTCTTCTGCAAAGAAACTCTTCCATACTCTCGCTTGCACTTTTCAAGTCGAAATGCAGCGTAGCAGATGGATAACGATACTTGTTGCTTCTTCCCGCATATCCAGGAGACGGCTTTACATAATAAGATAGTGTGATTCTTATTTTTACATTTTCTTCTCCCATTTGTTCCAGCACCTCTGTTGGCCAAGGCAAATCATAAAAGTGCAATTGATTATAGGTGTTTGAACCATCTTTTTCCCAATAGGGTATTAACTCATTTTCAAATATAAACGTTGCATATTTTTCATTACTGAATAAGGCCGTCTCTTCATCAGGAACACCATAGCCGCATAAAGGTATAATATCCTTGATATTACCGATACGTATCATTTCCGGTGTCCATTTGGCAGAATGTACCATCATGCCACGAACAGACAACATGGAAAGAGTTGGTGTTGCTGTTTTTATTTTTGCCGCAAGACGTGTCGCTAATGCTGTAGCCGCACTTGTAGCATGGAACTGTTCCAATGATTCCGCCAAATCTTGGCAGGTAGTAATCAAACTTAAATCAGGATGTGTCGTTGTTTGAAAAACAGGATGATAGGCTATATTACCTCCTTCCATGACTATTTCAGGCTTATTGCAACCATTTCTCCAACTCCACGAACTTCTTGACATGGGTGACAGATTCCCTGGAGCTGCCAGTGCCTTGTAGCTTTCATCTGTTACTATCGTTTTCTCCGTATATGCTCCGACTGTTAATGCGTTCCATGCTTGAGCCGGACTTTGTACAGCATTGGCTTTGCAGGACTCCAGATAATTTGTGGCATCTACTTCAGGGGGCTCAATGTTGCCCGCTGAAACGAGCACTAAGCGGTCACACTTGCCATTATGGTATATGCTTTCATCCAATGACGCAGAACTTGACGTTGACTTTCCGTCATACGATGTACCATCAGTTACAGCCATACATTGTATAGACGCCCCCATAGCCTGAGCCTGATAGATAGCATCTTCAATTACCGCTCCATAGAAATCCGGATCTGTTGTATGACCGTTCTCTACAATCTTCACGGAAGCCAAGTCCTGTTCTATGATTATCGGACCTCCATGTCGATAAGTTATATCCGTCAAATCTCCATAAAGCATAAGTCCGGCCATACCTGTACCATGGTCACTGTGGTCTGTTGTATCCGGCACGCTGATAGCACTTTTCATTCTGTCATTAGGAAGAGCAGGTGCCAGCAGTTTATGGGCATTGTTGACGCCTGAGTCCAACAAGCCTATTCTTGTACTGTCTTTATCAAGCGCAAATTGGATTTCTCCTTCAATCAGTTCACTCCACTCGCGACTTTCGCTCCGATTTTTTATAAGTATCGATGGCTGATGATAGGGACGCACTCCTTCTATATAACCGATAGATAGCGGTAATTCACATAACTGTTGTTTGGTTGCTTTTATCATCCAAACATCTACTCCATCAAAATCCAAATGATTTTTACCTGCTTTTAAGATAGCAAGTTTATCCAAGACATCTGATAATTTTACTGTGTCATATTCCTTTGTTTTAGTTATCCACAACTCAAATAAAAAGGCCTTATTATCAGGTAGTTTGTCGAAATCTTCTATAGATGTATAGAGCGCATGTATATCTGCCGGCTTAATGGCGTTGATAGGTTCAATCAAGCCTGTATTTTTAGGTTTGCCTGTTTTCGTATTATACTTTTCATCGGCATACTCGTCTGCCTTCTTGCTCAGCCAATCTTTTTTCTCATTTTTGATATATACGGTTACATCAACATTTCCGTCACTTTTATCTTCAGAGATTTTCAGAATGGATGCTCCACTACTTTGGGCTAACTTTTGGGGAACCAATTTGGGAGACATGTCAAGGTTTATATACACACCATCCGCAGACGGTAAACCACACTTTTCCCTTTCAGAAAGAGCCGTGATGGCAGATTCAACGACTGCATTATAGCTTTCCTTGATAAATGCAGCATGTTCTTGTCTGTTCCTTTCAGGAATAACAGGTGGTGGTACAACCTTTGCTCTTGGCGTGAAAGAACGGGGTTCTGCTATTTGGTTACCTAAGAAAAAATGTTCCTTTTGCATATTATCTCCTTATTCAACTTATTTCACGACAAAGTTGATTCCGTTTGTCAACGACCATCTTTACCAATTCTATATTCATTGGCACATCATTTAACAAAGATTCTTTGAATATATCAGAACATACCATTTTTATCTCTGCATGGCTCATACCTTCAAACAGAGGTGCTGCCATGGAATAATCAAGTTCTTTAGCCGCATATAGATATTCACGCAACAGATGAATACGTTGTCTGGAGTCTGGCAAGCGATATTCAATAACGTCATCAAAACGTCGAAACATCGCTTTGTCTATCGAATCAATGGCATTTGTCGCTGCAATAATGAAACTGTCTGATGAGTCACGTTCCAACAATTGAAGAAATGTGTTGAGTATTCGGCGCTGTTCACCTACTTCATTTTCCATTCCACGCTGAGCACCGATAGCATCGAATTCATCAAAAAGATAGACTGCAGGAACCTCATCTATAAAATCAAAGATACGGCTAAGTTTCTGTCCTGTCTCACCCATGAATTTTGTAACGACTTTCTCTGTCCTCACAATAAATAAAGGAAGATTCAACTCTTTAGCCAATACTCCTGCTGTCATAGTCTTGCCTGTCCCAGGTACGCCATAGAGCAATAATTTGCGGCGGTTGGCAAGTCCATATTTCCTAAGTTCTTCTCTCTTTGTAAATTCTTTGATGACTCTTTCTATCTTTTCTTTCAATGCTTTGTCCGTCACCATATTTTTCAGGCAATCGTATGTCTCGACTTGAAGCAATAAGTCATCCACATCTTTATTACGTGGAATAAGCTTTAAAGCACTAAAAGATGTTTTTCTTTGACTTAAAAGCTCCTGGATGGTTCTTGCTAATACTGCATGACCATTCTTTGCCTCTACAGCAGAAATCTGGAGAGCAACTTTTCTAAATTGTGCATCATCGTTATTCAGATGATTACGTATCAAAGACAATATTTGGTCTGCATTTGCCATCTATAAATCAATAATTATTGATTTGCAAAATTACTATTTTTTCGTCTAATTCCCTAATATATTATCAAATATCACCAATGTCGCCAAACTTTTTGAGGAATGTTTATAGTTTGTATAACAGATTTATGATTTAAGGAGTGTATGTAAAACACACAAATAGTAATGGAGATGATAAATCATATGGTAACATGTTTTTATATTAGGTTGCTTGTCGTCTGATGACTTTTGATGCCATCTGATGACACTGTTTTGTCTGTTTCGGGTATAAAGCGGTTCTTTGTCCTATGTGTTAATCGTGAATTAATTCATGAAAAAGATATGTCATGAACATGCAAGAAGCAAAGAACATCAGGCTTGTTGATTTTTTAGCCGGATTCGGACATGAACCGGTAATGCAGCGTGGGAACAGCGTATGGTATAAATCGCCCTTCAGAACGGAAAAGGAGGCCTCTTTCAAGGTAGACCTCCATAAGGAACTGTGGTATGACTTCGGACTGGGAAGGGGTGGGGATATTATAACGTTGGCCAAGGAGATTTATCGGACACAGGACATAAGCCATGTGTTACGGTGTATTGAGGATAAAAGGACGGTTTTGAAACCGGTTACTGTATCCTGCCCTTTTGAAAAAGCGTATCCCGCCTTTCAGGACTTGAAAATCACTCCTCTTGCCAACCGGATACTGCTTACCTATCTGGAGGAAAGGTGCATTGATACGGAAACGGCCCGAAAAGTATGCAAGGAGGCTCATTTTAATCGGAACGGGAAGAATTATTTTGCCATCGCTTTCCCTAATATTTCCGGAGGGTACGAGATACGGAACAGGTATTTCAAGGCTTGTATCGCTCCCAAGGACATCACCTGTATCATTAGCACGCCGGAGAGCAGGATTTGCTATATTTTTGAGGAGTTTATGGATTTTCTGTCTTTCAGGCCGGCTTTTCCATCTTTGGAAGAGGGGGATTATATAGTGTTGAATTCTGTCAGTAACTTACAGAAGGCTTTTTCTTTCCTTTCACGATATGACGGCATCTGTTGCTGTCTGGACAATGATACCGCCGGAAAAAATGCGGTGCAGGCATTAAAGGACAAATACGGAATTCGTATATGCGATCTCTCGCATGAATATTCCGGATATAAGGACCTGAATGAATATCTGTGCGGGAAAAACAATCAGCTCCATATATAATAGAGGTATTGAAAAGACTGTTTGATGATATATCCTTATTTTTATCCTGCCGCATGTGGCAGGAAGCAGGGTGATTTTTAATGTGGCGATACTGTGTTAATAGTAGAATGTGGTCAGATGTGTTTTATGATCTTTTACAATCTTTACTTTCTGCATCTGTCCGTATATTTCACGCACGGATACCGGACAGTTCATCTTTTCCCACTCTTCCGGGGAAATCCTCATATCGGAATGCCTGAAACATAGTATGACCATCTCCTGGGAATCCTCTTCTACGAATATGAAACCTTCATGGTCATTGACAAACTGCTTGAGTCCATCCTCATCCTTACAGGATATTTCTCCGATGTACATATCCCCGCCCGACCGGGTGTTTTTGCGGATATGGATTTTGAACCATTCCTGACTTTCCGGCTGTTCAGGTGCGCCACATTCCCACAGGGCTACTTTCGCATCGTAGTAAACTTCCCCGTTTTCACATGTCCCGTAATGTCCCCAGTGCTTGAAACGGCCGGTAGTCCAAGTCTTGAACCTTACATCACCGGTCTTTACCAGCACGCACTCGCCGCCATGCATATCGCATTTGATGCCCTTCTTATCCCAGGACACGAATGGGACACGGGAGAAATTCCGGAGCACAATGTTATCTCCATACACGGCATCTACGAAGAACGGCCGGGAACGTTCACCGTATCCAGAAATAAAGAACAGGCTGTCACCTGTACGGGGATATCGGTTGGAACGTGTTTTTTCGATGTGTTCCACCATTGTGTTCACTTTCTCTATGTCTTCCCGGACAAGCCCGTGTATCCGGTCATACCAGTAGTTCAGACGGATGAATGTTTCCTTGCAATACTTGTTTTTTGTTTGAATCATGATCTTTTTTATTTTATGGTTAAACATGCCCGGCTTTGGTAAAGCCGGTATTTCTTTTCTTACATGCATCCGTTTGTCTTTTGCCCTGATTGTGCAAGGCTTGGCGAAAAAATACCGCAGCGAAGCGAGGATGATTTTTTCAGCCAACCAGTCCGAAGGACCGCCTTGCACGATCAAGGGCAAAAGGCTACCTTTGCAGGTAAGAAATAGAAATGCGGAACATTGCTTGATTCTAAGGTGGAAAAACTTTAACCCGCTAACCTGATATATCTATCAAAAATTCTTTGCTATCCTCTGAAAAATGTAATATTTCCCTTGGATTATCATCGAAAAAGTGTGTTATATATTGGTTCCTATCCTCGAAAAAATGTATCTTTGCAAGAAACAAGTGAATAATTCTTATTTTGAAGGAATCGATGAAACGGAAGATTATACAACAGTTGAAACTTTGGAAAGATAATCCTGCGAGAAAACCTTTGATACTGTTAGGTGCTCGTCAGGTTGGTAAAACTTGGGTGATGAAACAGTTTGGTCTGACTGAGTTTGAGAACGTAGCCTACATCAACTGTGATGTCGAGCCACTGGCCAAGGAGTTATTTGCAGCCGACTATAACATCCCCCGTATTTTGCTGACACTTCAGGCTATCACAGGAACGAAGATTGAAGCAGGAAAAACGTTGATTGTATTCGATGAGTTGCAGGAGGTGGAACGGGGATTGCATAGCTTGAAATATTTTCAGGAAAATGCGCCTGAATATCATGTGATGGCGGCTGGCTCCTTGTTGGGAATTACTTTGGGGAAAGGTCAGTCCTTTCCAGTGGGTAAGGTAAATGTAATGCATCTATATCCGATGGATTTTGAAGAATTTCTGATGGCTGCCGGCGAAACTGATTTGTGCGATTTGTTGCATCAGCCCGATTGGGAAATTTTAAAGATTCTCAGTTTAAAATATGTTGATTTGCTTCGCCAATACTATTATGTAGGTGGCATGCCTGAAGTGGTGGATTGTTTCTTTCAGCATCAAAACTTGCAGGAAGTACGTGACAAACAGACTGAAATCCTGGATGCTTATCGGCGGGACATCTCCAAGCATACGACACCTACTGAAAGTATACGTATCGGACAAGTGCTGCAATCCTTGCCTTCGCAGTTGGCCAGGGAGAACAAGAAATTCATCTATAATGTGTTGAAGAAAGGAGCCAGAGCTACGGAATATGAACTCGCCATTCAGTGGCTGATGGATGCAGGTCTGGTACATAAAGTCAGCCGGGTAAAAGAGCTGCAGATGCCTGTCAAATTTTACGAAGATCTGGGTGCCTTCAAATTATTCCTGCTTGATTGCGGTCTTTTAGGTTGTATGACCGAGGCGCCCGCCAGCCAAATGCTGGTAGGAAATAATGTATTCAAGGAGTTCAAGGGCGCTTTTACCGAACAGTTTGTCTTGCAGCAATTAGTGGCCCAAGGCTTTTCGCCCTATTATTGGAGCAGTGACAAAACACCTGCGGAGATTGACTTTGTGGTACAGACGGAGCATCGCGTGATACCTGTGGAAGTGAAAGCCGAAGAGAATGTACGTGCGCGTTCCATGTCGGAATATATTAAAAAACATCCCGATTATCAGTTGAAAGGACTGCGCATCTCCATGATGGGTTATCAAGATCAGGGTTGGATGGAGAATATTCCGCTGTTTGCCATTACGAAGTTCTTTGGATGAATGGTACTTTTATGGATATGAGATACACCTATGAAGAACTTCGGGAGGCTTATCAAAACCTTCTGAAGGAGAACGCTGTTTTGAATCAGGAGATTCAGCGCCTCAAAAGCGGGAATGCAGGGGGAGCTGTCGGATGTAGCACACTTCTCCCAAAGGAACAGCCAGATGTCCGCCTGTCTTTAGAGGAGAAGGTAGCTTTGTTCAGGAGTCTGTTCCGAGGTAGGGAAGATGTATTTGCCCGACGTTGGTATAGCCGTACGTCCGACAAGTCCGGATATCAGCCGGTATGTCTGAATGAATGGAATCGGGCATACTGTGACAAGAAGAAGTTTAAGTGTGCGGAATGTCCCCACCGCCAATTCAAGGCACTTTCCTATGAGGATGTGTATAAGCACTTGGAGGGAAAGCATCCGGAAGGTGGGGATGTAATAGGGGCATATGCTATTCTTCCTGATAATACTTGCTGCTTCTTATGCGCCGATTTCGACGATAAATCCTGTGTCCATGGCTATCAGACTGATGTATTGGCCTATGTGAAGGTTTGCAAGTCATGGGGAATACACTGTTATATGGAACGTTCCCGTTCAGGCAATGGGGCCCATGTTTGGATTTTCTTCGGGCAACCTGTACCTGCCGTAAAGGCAAGGAAGTTAGGCTTTGCCTTGTTGACTCATGCCATGGAGCGGAACGTGAAGTTGACTTTCAAGTCTTATGACCGTTTATTTCCGAATCAGGATTATCTCCCGGAGGGTGGATTGGGGAACCTGGTTGCTTTGCCTTTGCAGGGGCAAGCCCGTAAACTGGGCAATAGCGTCTTTGTCGATGAAGACTTTGTAGCCTTTAAGGACCAGTGGAGTTATCTGCAGCAGGTCGTTAAGGTTTCAGAGGAGGAAGTGGATGTCCTTCTTCAACGGAAAGGGCTCTCAACGGATATAGGCGGATTATCCACCACCAGTGAGAATGTTCCTTGGAAAGTGCCCGAAGTGCAGGCTGTCACCCGATATGATTTCCCCAAAACAATGAATATTGTCCGTTCCAATCGGATTTATGTGCCGTTGAAGGGCGTTTCAGGGAAAGTGCTGTCACATCTGAAGCGGGTCGCTTCGTTCAGGAATCCGGAATTCTATGCTAAACAAGGAATGCGCCTTTCTACCTATAATATACCGCGTGTCATTTCCTGTGCGGAAGTTCTGGAGGATTATCTGGCATTACCTCGGGGCTGTGAGGATGCGGTGTTGGAACTGTTAAATGCCAATGAGGTAGCTTATTCCATTCAGGACGAGCGGGAAAAAGGGCAAGTTCTTATGGTACATTTCAAAGGGCAGTTACGTGAAGAACAAGCCGAAGCCGTACGCATACTGATGCAGCATGATCAGGGTATCCTGAATGGAACAACAGCTTTCGGCAAAACCGTAACAGCCATCGGCCTGATAGCAGAACGTAAGGTAAATACCTTGATTCTGGTACATACAAGGACCTTGCTGGAACAATGGGAGGTGCGGTTGGAGGAATTTCTGGAGTTGGAATATCCGATAGAAGAAACCGTTCCGAAGCGGGGAAGGAAGAAGGCTTTTTCTCCCTTTGGTACACTAGATTCCAAAGGGAATAGCTTGCATGGATGGGTAGATGTCGCTCTCATGCAATCCTGCTTGACCGATGAGGGTGCAAAGTCTTTCGTCCGCCAGTACGGCATGGTGATTGTCGATGAGTGCCATCATGTTTCTGCGGTCAACTTTGAGCAAATCTTGAAATCGGTTCCTGCCATGTATGTGTATGGGTTGACAGCTACTCCCATTCGGAAGGACGGTCATCAGCCTATTATTTTTATGCAATGTGGGCCGATACGCTATTCGGCAGATGCCAAAAGTCAAATAACCAGGCAGACTTTCAAGCGATGGCTGGTGCCTCGATTTACAGCATACCGGGACCTTTTAGATGAACCGCCAATATACGCGCGAATCGTACAATCCCTTGCTACGGATGAACAGCGGAATGCACAGATAGTGGAAGATGTGCGTATGGCTCTGGCAGACGGACGGACACCGATCGTGCTGACCGCGCTCACTTCACATGTGGAGCGGCTGGGGCTGCTGCTTTCTGTATATTGCAGGCATGTCATTACCTTGGTGGGATCCGAATCCATGAAGGAGAAGCGTGAAAAGATGGAACGGTTGGCAGCGCTTCCTCCAGAGGAGCCTTTGGTGATTGTGGCAACCGGACGTTATGTAGGTGAAGGCTTTGATTATCCTCGTTTGGATACCCTATTCTTGGTTTCTCCTGTTTCATGGAAAGGCATTGTGGCACAATACGCCGGACGTTTGCACCGCGAGTATCATGGAAAGACTGATGTCCGCATTTATGATTACATCGACATTCACTTGCCATTGTGCGACCGCATGTACCAGCGCAGGCTGAAAGGATATGCGGCTATTGGCTATCAGTTGTTAGAGAAAGGAGTGCTTGTAACCGGTCATCATACGCAAAGTATATTTTCAGGTAATAACTATCTGTCCCCCTTGGTTGAGGATATAGCTCAAGCCAGACATTCCGTAATTATCTCTGTAACGAAAACCGGATTGAAAAAGCGTTCTCAATTAGGAATCGCCTTGAAGGAAGCTATGCAGCGGGGAGTACAGGTGGTTGTGTTCGTGAGAAACAAGACTGAAGAAGCAGAGTGGTTGCAAAGGGAGGGTTTGACGGTTCGTGTATCCGAACGTTTGACCTTTCAATTGGTGATGATTGATAAAAAAAAGATGTGGTATGGCAGCATCAATTATATGGGTTATGCCACGGAAGAAGAGTGCGCAGTAAGGTTTTCTGATGAACACTTGACGGCGGAAATGCTGGATGTGTTGTATGGTGAGTGAGCAGATTTTGGGAGGAGAGAGTTTGCATCAACAATGGTAAGTGTTATACTGATGAGAAAGTTACTCATACAAGATGACCGATTTATCATAGCCCCATAAAGTTTCGGCCTGTTATATCAGAAATTCTTGATAATAAGTGACATTATATTGAAGATTAAAGCGTAATTATGATGCGTTATCAGTACAATGACAGTTAAAAATAGAGATCGAGAAAGAAAATTATGAAATAATTCTTCTAAACCGCTTACATGCTCGGGCACAACTGGGAGGCGTTTTTTGAGGAACACTTATACTTTTCCATGCTCCGCAATTGGCATAACCATTACGGTTAGCCCACTGGAGATTGTATTCGCATTGAAAACAAGTGCGCAACGAAGGGTCTGACAATGCTTCCTGCTCATCAATTATTCTACGTTTTTCTATGGAGATTTTCAGCTCTTCTTCCTCCTTTTTCTTTCTTGCTTCAGCTTCTAACCTTTCCTTCTCTTCGATTCGTTCCTTTCTCTCGTTCTCGGATTTAATACGTTCATATTCTTGCTGGTAATTTTGGAATAACTCAGACTTGCAGAGCCTATATTTATGTCCGCTTTCTTCAATGACTAAGTATTGATTTATACCTGTCAAACTGTAAACAGGAACACCTGCACAATGGTACGAACATCCCAATTCACATTGCCTGCATTCAGATTCATCAACCACCCGTACGGGCTTTCCGGCCTTGTTGTACAAAGATCCTACTTGAGAAAAATAAGTCACGTTATTCATCCATTTCCTGTCCTTTGAAGAAGATAACAGAAAAGATTCCAGTGTTTCCAGACTTTGGTTGGAAAGGTCTATTTCCAAGCAATTCATGTTCTTATAATCAATAGCGGTCTTGTGTTGGATCTTGTACTGGAAAAGGAATTCAATAAGATATTGCTGACCTTCTTTTGTTGTCGCAATTACGTCCGGTTGTTTATCTGCCCGTTCAAAGCAACTGTCAATTCGTACATCAACGAATTCAATATCCATTTCAGGAAATATTCCATAATAAGAAGGTGCATGAATACGTTTTGCGCTTTGGATAATCTGCTCTGCCAATTTATACATAGTGACCACATAGCATATCTTAAGGTTGGCTCCACGTGTATCACTGTAATGGGCAAAACCGTGCTGTCTCACTTCACCGTGACGGGCAAGCAAGCGTTCGTGACAATAAGGACACTTGCATCCGCATTGAATACCTCTGGGCACGTTGTCAACATGGACCATCTTGCCTTGTTCATTTTCAGCCCAGGAGAAAACAAAATCGATATTCATACCTCAAGATTTATGTTAATCAGTCAGGATTGAACTTTGGATAACTTTTCCAGTAAAGTCCGGCATTACGTCATACATTTTGCCGGACAATTCTGACTGTTTGTTGAAAGAAATGCATCCATATTCCTCTTTGGAGTCGTGAAAGACACCAATAATCTGCTCGATGTATACATCGGCGGATTTTTTGTTTATGAAATAGGCATCGAATTCCTTTAGGAACCGGGCCTTGACAACCGGTCCACATATTATTTTCTCTAAGAAGGAACGCAAATCCTTTTCGGGTATCTGCTGTAAAACCTCGATTATTTTTTCTTTCTTTATGCTGTTTTTCTTTTTTGCCATGTTATAGTGTATAATAGGTTACAGTTCGGTTTTTGGCTTTCCATTTGACTTGTCAACACGTAATTATGACAAAGATAAGTCTTTTGCTTCTAATTAGCTTCTAAAAAATGGTATATTTGCAGACTGATTGTTTGAAAACAGATGTAAAGTATGGTACAAATAGAAAAGAAGATGTAATGTTTAACGGAAGCATGAGGGTAAGCCAACCGCATGCTTCAAAATATTACATCAAAATGAGCAGATCAAGAAAAAAGTTCCCGGCTGGGGTTAATTGTTGCTGCAAGTCTCAGAAGAAGGGAAAGAAAGTGGCATCCAAGCGGTTCAGACGAAAAGTGAAAGTACTGATGCACCAGGAAAGTTATGAGCGACTGCCTTTTTTCTCCATCGAATTGACTTCTCCGTGGGATTTGGGTGGAGACGGAAAATCTTTCTATGGTTTTCGCTCCGAGTGTGACTGGTATGAAAAGGTAATGCGGAAATGACGGAAAGCTTTGATTCCACGGTAAAAAGCTACCTTGTTCATAAGTAGTGTGCTTGCTAGCCCAACTTTAACGCCCCGAAAAAGGCTGATTTTTCGGGGCGTTAAAGTTGCAAAATCGTTGATACCTAATATTTCATTTTTCTAATTAAACATGTCTGGCTTTTGTGAATATGTGGGGTTATCCATCAAAAGCTTCCATCCTGTTTTTTTCCAACAGTGCGAGGATATCCTTTTCCTTGTACAGTAATTTGCCTCCCACTTTGTAAT
>OIWU01003036.1_pt1 | contig 13393 bp, 10 predicted proteins | sample 1587711 | NCBI WGS metagenome assembly OIWU01 (sample SAMEA3888909, study PRJEB22519) | human gut metagenome | biome: human gut; feature: human-associated habitat; material: faeces | place: Denmark | collected 2010 | reverse complement strand
AATGGTGTCGATGTACTTGATGTGACTTTCGTCAGCCACCATTACTTTAACTTCTTCCATTTTCTCTTTATATTTTGAATGTTCTTATTTGTAATCTGTTGTTTTAATACCTGTCAACCATCAATTAATATCTATGATTGAGCTCCGGAATCACTTCCGACAAGATGTCGATGATTTCCTCTTCTGTAATACCCTTCTTCTTGACCAGGAAGATGGTGTCATCTCCTGCGATGGTTCCAAGGATTTGAGGAATATCGCTGTTGTCGATGTTGTAGGCGATACTGCTCGCATATCCCGGACGTGTCTTGATAACTACCATGTTGCCTGAGAAATTGATGGATTGAAATCCTGTACTCAGTCCCATCTTGCTGATGGACATAGGGTGAGTGACACGTTTGTAGAGTGCATCATTGGGTAAGACGTATGCGTATTTTCCGCTGGATGAAGCAGCCTTGGCTACCTTGAGCAGCTTGAGGTCGCGGCTCAATGTGGCTTGCGTTATCTCAAATCCTTCTTTGTGCAAAGCTTGCAAGAGTTGTTCCTGCGAACTTAGCTCTTGGCTAGAGATAAGCATCTTTAATGCTTCTAATCTATTGTTCTTTACTTTCATACGCTGTATTTTTATTCGTTTGTGGTTGCAAAATTACAATAAATATATGAAAACACCAAGAGAATATGTATAAAATTTGCATATTTACGATAAATTGTTGTAGAATGATAGGAATATGCAGGAAATATGCAGTATAAATATGCGCGCTGTGTGTTTGGGATACAGTGTCGAATAGCTTTGGCTTGTTTTCTGGTATTTCCTTAGGCATTATATATACGTTGAAATCATTATAAAAGTGGGTTGCAGGAATAAAAGAAGGATTTTTTGTTGATTCTTGCATCTTTTTTACTTAAAAACTTGCATTTATTGTTTTTTTTATTTATTTTTGCAGCAACTAATCTTTAAGCCGATGAATAAATTAACGCTAAACTTATTGATTTTACTAACCATACCCTGTATTCTCTATGGTCGTAACTTCAATGTGATGGATTTCGGTGCTCGAGGTAACGGAATCAGTGATGACGCTATCGCCATTCAGAAAGCTGTGGATGCTTGTACGAATGCCGGAGGGGGAGATGTGGTCTTTTCCGCCAATCATACTTTCCTTTCAGGACCCGTACAGTTGAAATCGAATGTGAACATCGTTCTTGAAACCAATTCCGTCTGGAAAGCCAATCCTGATGAAAGTATCTATCATCTCAGCGCCTTCGGTAAGAACGAGGGTGAGGGAATGATGTGGATATGGGCGAAGGATGTGGAGAATCTTTCGTTCTCTGGGCATGGTACGATTCATGGCAATGGTATCAGGTTTATGGGGGCTGAACTTTTTGATAGTTACGAGCTCAAGCCGGTCACTACTTTCGATCCCCGTCCGCATGTGCTTACCCTGATGGGAGTCAGGAATCTCAATATCCGTGATATTACCATTCGGGACGGTGCTTACTGGACGGTGCATCTCATCGGTTGCGATGGGGCTGTGATTGATGGCATCAATCTGCTCAACAATCTCAAGATCCGTAATGGTGATGGTATTGATATCGATCATAGCAAGAATGTGCGCATTGCCAACTGTCATATCACCAGTGGCGATGATGCTATCTGCCTGAAAAACCGCCGTGAGTTTGAAGAATATGGTTCTTGTCACGACATCGTGGTAACGAATTGTGTGATGGAGAGTCGCAGCTGTACCGTGAAGATTGGCAGCGAGAATATGGATTCCATCTATAATGTGGTTATCGACAATTGCGTGATCAAAGGTAGCAACCGTGGTCTAGGTATTCAGAATCGTGACGAGGGAACCGTGAGCAATGTGGTTTTCTCTAACATCATTCTGGATTGCCAGCTGTGGAGCGATGTATGGTGGGGCAAGGCAGAACCTATTTACGTTACTTCTTACCCTCGTGCCAATGGAAATCACAAGGATGCCAACTGGCGATTCCCTAAAGGTCAGACGGTAGGAAGATGTGGCAAGGTGAGACATATCTACTTCAATCATATTTATGCCACTTCAGAAAACGGATGCTTTATCGGAGGAGATACCCGGGATAAAGTGAACAATATCTATCTCAACAATGTACATCTCAACTTGAAGAAACTGACAGGTTATGATGGCGGCGTGTATGACAAACGTCCATGTCGTGGCGAGGGCTTTATATATAATAAGGTATATGGAGTCTATGTAGAGAATGCCAGGGATGTAGAGATTGATGATCTGAGAGTACAGGTTGGACCGAAAGTAAACTATGGAGGAAAAATTTTCGGTATAGATGACTAGAAAAACAATCTTTTAATAGAATTGAAACTAAAATCTTAAACAGGTGTAATAAGGTAGTACTACCTTTGCATCCGATTATTAATAACAAAATCTAATAAGTTATGCAAATAGTACAAAAGACAAATGGAAGAAGCATGAAAAGAGTATTGCTTTCTTCCGCCCTTCTGCTGGTGAGTACACTCACATTTGCACAAAGTAAGGTCAGCGGCACCGTGAAAGATGCCAATGGCGACCCTCTCATAGGCGTAAGTGTCATGGAGGTAGGTACTAACAATGGTGCGGTTACCGATATAAATGGTAACTACACCTTGAATGTGAAGCCAGGAGCGAAGCTGAAGCTCTCTTACATTGGATTTACGTCAAAGACCATTAAGGCAAGTGGCAATAGTCAGATTGTGTTGGATGAAGATAACACTGCCCTCAACGAGGTGGTTGTGGTAGGTTATGGTACGATGCGATTGAATGATGATAAATGGGGAGTGGTGGATTCTGCCACTCCCTTTTTTCTAATTGTTAGATGAAGTTTGTTTCATTTTGATAAAACTGTTTGATTATGAGAAGAAATCTATTGTTGTTATTACTGTGGTTGGCAGGCTTGCTAGCTGTAGATGCTCAAACATTGAGCCGTAAAGAGGTCGAGACCTACGTGATTAATCAATATGGAAAAAGATGGAAAGACATTGCGCTTTATCTTGGCGAAAAAGATACGTTGGACAAGGACAATGCTTTGACGTTTGAGAAAACCATCTCGGTGCGAGGCAAGAGTAAAAATGAACTCTTTGTCGATTTGAATTATTGGTTTCTGAAAACCTTTAGCAATGCTAGTTCATCGATAGAGATGGCAGACAAGGAATTGGGGGTTATCATGGCAAAGGGTTATTTGCCTGGCATTGCTTATCACTCGGGTGGTTATTCCTCTTATTGTGTCAATATTCGCCCTCTTGTGCGTTGCGACATCAAAGATGAACAGGTCAAACTGACGATTGTCGTTCCAAATTATGAGGTGACGAAAGTTGATGATGTTATTTGGAGTGCCATGCTGGATGAGGATTTTGACAAGCATCCCCCATATACTGTGAACGAAACATGGTCGCTGAATGTTTGTTTCCCTTTTGCGAAGAAAGATGGAACCAAGAAAACTTCCTGCAAGGCATTGGTGATGAGTCATGGATATGTGGAGGTCTTGATGAATCGCATTCAAATGGCGTTATAGCTGCGCCAAAATGTGGTAAATTTGAAGATCTTGGCGCAATTATTAATTAAAACGTATGAAGAGAAGCGTATCCTTAGTTATATTTTTTGCCTTTGGCTTCTTGATGACAATGGCGCAAGATTTTTCCCGATACGTAGATCCACGTATCGGAAGTGAGGGATTGGGTAGAACTTTCCCCGGACCTTGTATGCCATACGGTATGGCGAAGCCGGGACCGGATGCCGTGTCTATGCCGAATGCGGGATGGGCGCCGATGCCTGAGCCTGTCAAGGGATTCTCGCAGATGCACGTCAGCGGAACCGGGGGTGGACAGAAGTATGGCAATATTCTTATCCAGCCTTTCTTGGATGCAGGGGACATCATCCAGAAACGGGTGGATGAGAAGATTGCCCTGGGATATTATGCGTGTACCTTTGTGAATGGAATCCGGACGGAGATTACCGCTTCAGAACGTTGTGCCTTCTATCGATTGGATTATGGCAGGAAACAGAAGGGAAAACTCCTGATAGATGTGGCTACCTTCCTGGGTATAGACACGATTCCTGATAAGCGCGAAACTCAGCAGTATGTGGATTCGTATGTTACTTGTGATGGGAAATATGCCGTCTCAGGATGGAGTACTGTAAGGGGTGGCTGGAACAATGGCGGCCCTTATACTGTATATTTCTATTTGCAGAGTGATGTGCCTTTATCTAATAGCGATGTCCCTTTATCTAATTGCGAAGCGCCTCTATATAATAAGGTGAAGGAATCAAAGACAAGATTGGATGTTGCCTTCTCGAAAAGTACCGTCAATCTGAAGATTGGTATTTCGCATATCAGTATTGCCCAGGCAAGGAAGAATATCCCTGCCTGCGGCTTCGATGCCCAGTTGAAGAATGTGCGGAAAACCTGGAACGAAAAGTTGGGAAAGATAGAAATCTCAGGCACCGAAAAGCAGAAGCGGATGTTTTATACAGCCCTTTATCATACGATGCTGATGCCTGTGGATAAGTCGGGTGAAAACCCTCATTTCTCCGCTACGCCTTATTATGATGATTACTATGCCATCTGGGATACTTATCGTACTTCCATGCCTTTGCTTACGCTGATAGAGGAACCGCAGCAGCGTGATATGGTCAATTCCCTGCTCAATATCTACAAGCATGACGGTTATATGCCTGATGCTAGAAGTGGCAACTGGAACGGCAGAACGCAGGGAGGAAGCAATGCGGATATAGTCATAGCCGATGCCTTCGCGAAAGGAATGAAGGGTATCGATTATGAACTGGCGCTGAAGGCGATGGTCAAGGATGCCGAAGTGCCACCAACGGATGATGATGGCTTTGTGGGCAGTGTGCCTGAGGAAAAGCATGGTAGAGGTGGATTGATGGAATATAATACGCTGGGCTATATTCCGTATGGAATAGACCGTGCCGGCAATCGTACCGTGGAGTATAGCTATGATGACTGGTGTATTGCCCAGGTGGCAAAAGGACTGGGTTTTCCGGAACTCTACGAAAAGTATATGAAGCGTTCGCATAACTGGCGCAACCTCTGGCGTTCTGATTATGAATGGCAGGGGATGAAGGGATTTATCATGCCGAGAGGTGTGGATGGCAGATGGCTCGATTCTGTGCCTTGGGGCAAGTCGAAGGTCTATCATCCTGTGATTCCTTATCATCCGGATACCAAGGTGGCGCCCTGGTATCTTTCATGGTGGTCAACCTTCTTCTACGAGGCCTTGTCGGCAGAATATAGTCTCAGTATTCCGCATGATGTTCCGGGACTGATTGAGGCTTGTGGAGGAAAGGATGCTTTCATCCGACGGTTGGATACCTTCTTCGCCAATGGCCATTTCAATGTGGCGAATGAACCGAGCTTCATGACTCCATACCTGTATCATTGGGTAGAACGACCGGACTTGAGCGTTCTGCGAATCCACCAGATTGTGAACGATAACTATGATGATTCTCCTGGCGGTTTACCGGGTAATGATGATGGGGGAGCAATGTCGTCCTGGCTCGTTTTCAATATGCTGGGATTCTATCCGATAGCTGGTCAGAATCTCTATATCATTGGTTCGCCCATGATTCCAGAATACACCATCCATCTATCCAATGGTAAGGACTTGAAGGTGGTGAGAGAAGGAGAGCTATGGAAGCGGATGTTCATAACTCACGATGTGTTGATAAATGGTGGAAAACTTGTTCTTCCTGATTTTAAAACTGAGGAAAAGAGTGTTGATAAAACGCAGAAACTGCTGATAATGAAAGAAAAAGAGAAATCCACAGTTTTTGCACATCCTGTGGATAAGTATTTGATAACTATTCCAACGCAGTATGTGGCTCGCTTCATCCTCAACCGACAGTATCGCAATTGGGAGGTAGGAATAGATTCTACGAGTATGGCTGATACGCTTATACTGAAATGTAATCAATCTCTCTATCTGATTCCTCGCAAGGTGGTGGATGAGGCTGATGGCTTCTGTTGGGATAGTCCGCAGAAAGGCAGGAATCTTTATGTGTGCAATATGGAACCCAACAAGGGTATGCGTGACGGCACCTTCCTGTTTATCTCCCGAAAGGCACTGCGTCAGCTTCAGACAAACGGATCCTTTGTCTATAATGGGATTTTATGGCGGAAAATATCAGCAGATGAAAAGAGTATTACCGTCAAGGCAGAACAGGATGGAACTATGATGCAGATTGCTGTGGATCTCGGTCTCCCTTGGGTGCTGCGTATGGATGGAAATCCTTTAGGTATTGATTGGAGGTTGGAAAAACAATAAATGGGAGTATTCTCCGTTTCATATATTATATGAATAGAAAAGTAACATTATTATATATCTCTTTGGCTTGCGTGCTATCTGTGCAAGCTCAGACCCGCCAGCAGATGGGTGGAGTCTATTATGCTTATCCGGAAGGTCCTTCTGCCAAGACTGGAACTTTTGGTACGGCTACTTATGTGATGTCTGATTCTCTGAATGTTCCTCAGGGATATGCTCCCTTTTATATCAGCCATTACGGTCGCCATGGTTCCCGTTGGATGCCGAAGGATGACCGGTATGTCTGGATCTGCAAGCATTTTGAAGATGAGAGTAATCTCACTCCACTGGGTTTGCAGGTGAAGGGAATGTTGCAGCGTGTATGGGAAAATGCCAGAGGTAACGGTGGCAGACTGAGCAAGCTTGGTGCTCTTCAGCATCAGGGCATCGCTCATCGTATGTTTGAGCGTTATCCGCAGATCTTTGCTGCGGGCAATGCGGTAAAGGCTCGTTCCAGTGTGGTGGATCGATGCGCCAAGAGTATGCAGGCTTTTACTTCGGAGTTGCATACCCTCCAGTCAGGCTTGAATCTGGATGTCAAGACCGATTCTGCCGATATGGCTTGGATAGCGTATGTCTCTCCCGAAGTGAAGGATTTGGAGAACCGTACCCATGTGCAGGCTCAGGTTTCACCTCGCCGTTTCCTTCTTCAGTTGTTTAAGGATGTCTCTAAGGTGGATGAACCCCTGAAGCTGATGACCGAGATGCATACGGTGGCTTCTTCTATTCAGGATGTAGGCTTGAATTTCTCTTCTTATCCACAGGATATAGAAGATGGCTTGAATGCACTTTTCACCGATGATGAGTTTCGTGCCATCTATGATGCCAATAATCTTCGCATGACTATCAATAATGGTACCGTGGCGACGAATGAGGATATTCCTGCCCGTAGTGCCATCTCCTTATGGCAGAATATCGAGGCGGAGGCAGATCGGGCTTTGCGTTCTGTCAAGTCATCGGCTACGCTTCGCTTTGGTCATGATACAGCCCTTTACCGTCTTCTGTCTCTTCTCTTCGATGTAAATGTTCCTCCGGCAGGAGCACGTGAAGAGGCTAGTCTGGTGGTTTTGGGAGATGAAACGGAAAAGATGGATCGTGTGGTTCCGATGGCTGCCAATCTCCAGATGATATTCTATAAGAATGCGAAGGATAGCGTGCTGGTGAAGTTCATGCTCAATGAGCGGGATATCATGCTTTCTCCCGTAGGTCAGGTAATCTATGGTACGCATTACTATTCCTGGAATGCCTGGAAGCAGGAAATGCATGAGCGGATTCATCGCCTGGAACATATTCGCCAGCTCAATGCCATCAATACGATGGTGGGTACGGCACAGGCAAATACCCAGACTGCGGGCATGTTCGGAAAGGGTAGTGAGGAACATGGACAAACCATCCCTGCCGTTCTCGTTCCGAATGGTCAGAACTTCTGGACTCCTCAGACGCAGGATACAGAACAGAAATGTATCGCACCTTATTATTATAAGGATACCCATCTGCAGGGCTTCCGCTGCAGCCACTGGCTGGTGGGCGGATGTACGCAGGATTATGGCTCTTTCACGGTGGCAGCGCTTGGTGGAAAGCTCCGCCTTCAGCCTGAACAGAGAGCTACGGCATTCAGCCATGAAGATGAAGTCTCTCATCCTCACTACTATGCTGTCCGCCTGAAGGATGAACATCTGAAGGCAGAGATGACAGCCTTGAGTCATACCTCCTTTCTCCGTGTTACTCCGGAACAGGATGAGCTGGTTCATCTTGTCATCAATCCGAACAGCGATGAAGGACAGGGATACATCGAGATTGATACCATCAACCATATAGTCTATGGTTATAATCCGGTGCATCGCATCTATCAGGGATGGGGAAAACCGGCTGGTTTCTCCGGACATTTCGTCTTGGCTTACGATGAGAAGGATCTGGTGGATTATGGTGTCTTCGAGGGCGATAGGAAGATGGTAAGAGGTTTGAAGGTGCAGGGCAAACCACGCATTGGCGCCTGGCTCACCTTCCGTGGCAGATCGGGTAAGGCGATGGAGTGGATGTCGGGTACATCCTTTACGTCTCGCGACAATGCGGTGGAGAATCTCAATGCAGAAAACTATATGTATGGCGGATTGGATTTCAACAGCATGATGGAGTATGCTGCCGGAATCTGGTGCGACCGGCTTCATACCATTGATGTGGAAAGCAAGGATGCTGGCAAGGTCAACCAGTTTTATGGTGCTCTCTACCGTGCATCCTTCCTCCCTCATGAAATGAGTGATGTGAATGGCGATTATCCGGAGTTTTCTACAGGTACCGTGAAGATGGGCAATGCTACCCTGAGTTCCAAGGGCTATGCCGTTCCTGCCTATTCTTATCTCCGCAAATATGGCGATTTCTCCATGTGGGACATCTATCGTGCAGAGTTGCCGCTCTATAGTCTCATCACTCCGAAGATGTCGGGCGAGATGATGCAGTCTCTGGTTCAGATGTACAAGGAGGGTGGCTGGATGCCTATCTTCCCATGCTGGAACAGTTATACGGCAGCGATGATTGGCGATCATTCGGGTGCGGCTCTTGCCGATGCGTATGTCAAGGGCATTCGCAATTTTGATGCAGCCAAGGCTTACGAGGGAATGCGACTCAATGCTTTCTCTACTCCTTACCTGGCGAAGGATTATCGGGATGGAAAGGGGCGCCGTGCCATCCGGTCGTATATGGATAATGGCTATATTCCGTTGGAGGATATGGTGGAGGAAGCCTTTCATACCAACGAGCAGACTTCCCGTACCCTGGAATATGCCTATGATGATTATGCCGTGGCACAGATGGCGAAGGCTCTGCATGATTCCTGTCAGGATGCCGCTCTGCGCCAGAAGTATCTGGAGGATTACAATGATCTGATGCGCCGTTCCGAGAACTGGCGCAATGTCATCAATCCTGCTACGGGATGGGCTGATGGCAGATACGAGAATGGCAAGTGGGAGAATAATGAAGACCTGGTGCACCGCAAGAGTTACATCACCGAGGGTGCTACCTGTCATTATACCTGGTATGTTCCGCAGAACCCGGAAGGTCTGTTTGAGGTAATCAGAAACAGCAAACCGATGGATAAGCAGGAAAAACAGATAGAAAAGGCGGAAAGAAAGATGGAGAAGAAGGGCGAGATTCCTGTTCGCAACGAGAAGGTGATAGCCCGACTGGACAAGATGTTTGATAACGGATGGTATTGGCATGGTAATGAACCTTGTCATCAGATAGCCTATCTTTACGATGCTGCCGGGGCTCCGGAAAAAACGCAGGAGCGGGTGCATCATATTCTCCAGACCGAATATAATGATACTCCGGGCGGATTGTCGGGAAATGATGATGCAGGACAGATGTCGGCATGGTATGTGTTCTCGTCTATCGGATTCTATCCTGTATGTCCGGGTACACCTTATTATTATATAGGTACTCCAAGCTTCGACAAGGTGACTCTGAATCTGGAAAACGGCAGGAAGTTCATTCTTTCTGCTGATCGCCAGCACAAGGATGATTATCTCATCCAGTCGGCAACCCTCAATGGGAAGCCTTTGGGTGATTATCGCCTCTCTCATCAGCAGATATTGACTGGTGGAGAATTGCATTTCCAGATGAAATAACCCAAAGATATGACTGGATGGAATGTAATGCCCGGCCATTCTGCCGGACCTATAATACTGAAATGATAAATGATAAGTAACTTATGGATGCAATAACTGGATTCGTTTATGGCATGAGCATGATGTTTTTTTCCATGATGGCATGGATGTTCTGGCGTAAGGGCAGTGACAGGCTCTTTCGCCTCATCATGATCTTGATGCTGATAGTAGATGCACAGTGCCTGAAGGATATTCTATCCTTCTATTTCACAGGCTTCGACAATGAGGAAAACTGGTTCCTCATATCGGCAGCCGATATGTTTATCATACCATTCTACAGCTTTGTGCTGATGGAATTGGTGAAGCCGGGATGGACTACCTGGCGTAAGGCGGTGATGCTGGAATTGCCGTTTGTGTTGCTTCCTGCCATTTATTGTGTGACGGGCAACAATATCTATTTCTACATCCTTGCGGTGTGGGGAGCTGTTTATGGTCTTACCACTTTCGTCGTGATGTTCTTCCTCATCAGGCGCTACCATCGCCAGCTGAAGGAGCGGTTTTCTTATCAGGAGAACATCAATCTCAACTGGCTTCTGGCTATCCTGAGCAGTTGTTTCCTGATATTGATTATCTGGACGATGAGCTGCTTTGTCATCAATGTAGATTTTGATGATCTCTACATGGTGTTGTCTCTGACTATATGGATGTTTATATGCTATTTTGTCTATAAGCATGAGTCGGTTATTGATGAATTGACAGATTCTGATACCGGACCTATTGATGATGGCTTGGACGATGGAAATGTGGCGCAAGGACTGGCGGCGACAGTACGGCAGCTTTTCGAAGAGGAGAAGATCTATCTCAATCCCAAGCTCAAGCTGTCGGATGTGGCGCGTATGGTAGGCACGAATCGTACTTATCTGAGCCGCTTCTTTAATGAGGAGAATGGGCAGACTTTCTATGATTTCGTGAATAATTATCGGGTGGAGCATGCTACCCTGCTGCTTCGCACCTCCTCCTATACGGTATTGGAAGTGGCTGAGAAGTCTGGATTCAATTCTGTTTCTACTTTTCGCAGGGCTTTTGTCGCTGCACACAAATGTTCGCCTAATGAATATCGTGCGCAAATGTAAGTATAAGCTAATCAGGAGAATTGATGCTATGACTCTCCGGATTTTACGCAATGACTCTTTGGAGAGTCGGGGTGTGAGGGAAGATTTTGTTCTTTTGAACCTATGTTTTTTACCCAATGATACCCGAGGTTTCGGGAAAAGTTGTATCTTTGTAGCAGAATTTTCTAGATTAGGTTTACTTATCATTTGCTTTTGGTGGACACAAATTAAAAAAGGTTGGCTAACCCGAAGAGGGCAAGCCAACCTTTCTTTTGTTTATGATGAACTTAAAACTCGCTTTTTTGTGTTTTAAGTGAGGGTTCTCTTATTCCTTGTTGCTTCCGAAGATGCGCAGCAGGTAGAGGAAGAGGTTGATGAAGTCGAGATACAAAGTCAAGGCTCCGATGAGAGCCAGCTTCTGAGCACCCTCGCTCATATCGTACTGAGTTTGGAGCATCATCTTGATCTTCTGGCTGTCCCAGGCTGTCAGACCTACGAAGATGGCTACACCCGCATAGCTCAAGATGTATTCAAATCCGGAACTCTTCAGGAACATATTAACTACGGTGGCGATGATCAGACCAATCAGCGCCATAAAGAGAATCTTGCCGAGAGAGGTGAGATCCTTCTTGGTGGTGTATCCGTAGAAGGCCATCGCTCCGAATGTGCCGGCGGTGATGAAGAAGACTTTGGCAATGCTGGTCATTGTATATACTGCAAATACCGAAGATAGCATCGCTCCATTCAGTACTGAGTAGATGATGAAGAGCAGAGTGGCGGTACTCAGCGACAGGCGGTTCAAGGCTCCGGTGATGATGAATACCAAAGCGAGTTCTGCAATGATAAGACCGAAGAGTAAACCGCGGCTTGTCATCAGAGTCATCAACAGGGTAGGACTGATGGCAACGCCGTAAGCAGTAACACCGGTAATGACGAGTGCCAATGTCATCCAAGTATAAACCTTGCGCATCAGTGCGGAGAATACACCGCTTAATCCACGCTCTTTCTCGTTGACAGCGAAGCCGTTGCTTGACTGTCCGTTCTGACTATTTATCAGATTGTACATTTCTTTTTCTGTCATAATTCTAATTTCTAATTTAGTTGATTTTTTATTGTTTCTTGATGGCAAAGCTGATTATGCCACAATATAACGGGTGCAAAGATAATGCCATTTATTGAATCTGCCATTATATCTGCTCATTATTAACATTTATTCCGTTATTTTACGTATCAATGCGTAGATACTATGGTTACTTACGATGTGTCAAGACGTCAGTGAGAGGTCGTCATGATGGTTCTGGCAGGTTGAAAGTAGGCTTCTATCATTTATTGCCTGGTTATGGCAAGATATTGCCCCTTGCCAGGGCAACTTTGTGCCATTGCCAGGCAAGAAACGATACGTCGGGAGAAAGAATACCTCAGGACTATCACTTCGGTTCGACCACCCCTCTCGGCCTATAATCAGGGGCGATTTGCTCGTAAATATCCTACTCTCGCTTTTACTCTTCACTCTTCACAAAACAGGCTGAAACCCCGATAAACACTGGGGGTGTGGGAGGTGAAGAGTGCACCGCCACTCTTCACCACTCTTCACTTATCGTAAGGCTCCGCTATTTTTTCTTCCTAGGTCTGGTCATCACTTATGCCAGGGTCTGGTCGTCATTTATGCTAAGACTTGGTCATCATTTATGCCAGGGCTTAGTCATCATAGGTGACGGAACCTTTGCCTGCCTGATATTCTTTTTCCCAAAAATGGTATGGGTGAAGAGCTGTGAAGAGTGGTGAAGAGTGAAGAGTATTTTTGAAAGTAGTTCTCTATACATTTGGTAGAAAAGTCCAGAATGCATCTTCTTTTATGTGTGTCCGAGCACAAACGTTCTTTCGCGCGTATATATATAATTAGGAGAAGAATGGTTTTAAAACGCGAAAAATGTTTAGAAGTGTTAAATTTGAAAGAAAAATGCAACTTTCTTCTCGGAAAATTTGGTGGAATGAAAAATAGTTAGTACTTTTGCACTCGCTTTTGAGAAATCAAGTATTACTCTAAGCAACTAAAGAAAGAGTTCTTTGAAAGATTTTACATAAACAGACAAGTAGTACAAGAAGCGGTTTTGGATTACGCCTTATTATATAGGGAGTATGAAGAAACTGGGTAAAAGAAACGAACCGTCAAGTAATTGACAAGTCAGGTTTACTAAGCTTCAATAAACGAAAAGGATATTCGTCCTAAGTACAGACAACAAACACTTCGCTATGCTTTCGGGTTTAGCAAAGTAAAAATGATATTTTACAATGGAGAGTTTGATCCTGGCTCAGGATGAACGCTAGCTACAGGC
>OIWU01003035.1_pt1 | contig 13395 bp, 11 predicted proteins | sample 1587711 | NCBI WGS metagenome assembly OIWU01 (sample SAMEA3888909, study PRJEB22519) | human gut metagenome | biome: human gut; feature: human-associated habitat; material: faeces | place: Denmark | collected 2010 | reverse complement strand
CCATTTCCCGGCAAAACGGCAAAGTGGTCGAAGCACCGTTGAAAACGAAAAACGCCTACCGCACACTGCCCCTGTCGGCAGACGCGATAAGCGTTCTGATGCATCAAAGGAGAACGAATGGGTATTCCCATCGCCAAGCGGAGGCCCTATGTCACCGGACAGCGTATTGCATATGCTCCAGTGGGTGCTGAAACGGGCGGGGCTGCCACGGATACGATTCCACGACCTGCGCCACACCTGCGCAACTATGCTGTGCCGCCAGAAGATCTCTCTGCGAGATATTCAGCTTTGGCTCGGTCACTCAACCTATCAGACCACGGCGGACATTTACACGCATCTGGACTACCGCGACAAGCTGAATACAGCCAATGCTGCAGCAGATATGGTTTTGAATATTATGCACAAGAACGCATGATATTTCTTAGAGAAGCCATTGTATGCTTTCGCGCAGAGCACGTTTTGGTGCTGATTTGTTGGCAAATTGTTGGCAAGCAAAAATTTTATGCCAACACGCATGGGACAAAAATTTTCAGAGAAGTTGCAGAAACCGATGAAAAAAGCAAAAAAATTCCCGCACCCTCAAACGAAAGTGCAGGAATCCTTGGTGCCGCCAGCCGGAATCGAACCGGCACGGGTTTAACTCCGGGGGATTTTAAGTCCCCTGCGTCTACCAGTTCCGCCATGGCGGCGTGTATTTATTATAACAGAATGGGCACGGTCTGTCAAACCGTGCCCACTGCAAAAAAAACGATTTCACGCGGCGCCGCACGAACTCCGCAAAGTGCTGGAGCTTTTCCTGTGCGGTGCTGTCTCAGTTTTTATTGAATACAGATTTATCGAGCGCGCCGTCCTGATGTGCAACGATCGTGGTGCAGACCGCGTCGCCGGTAATGTTGACCGCAGTTCGCGCCATATCAAGAATACGGTCGATACCCATGATCAGGCCGATGCCGGCAACCGGCAGACCGACCGAATCGAATACCATCGCGAGCGTGATCAGGCCGACAGACGGAACGCCTGCGGTGCCGATGGATGCGAGAGTCGCCGTCGCGATAACGGTCAGATAATCCGCCGGAGTCAGCGTAATGCCGAACGCCTGCGCGACGAATACGACCGCAACGCCCTGCATGATGGACGTGCCGTCCATATTGATGGTCGCGCCGAGCGGAATGGTAAAGGACGAAATACGGCGGTTAACGCCGATCTTTTCCTCCAGCGTGTCGATATTCATCGGGATCGTCGCATTGGAGGTAGCCGTCGAGAAGGCGAAGCCCATAACCGGAGCAAACTTCTTGAGGAAGCGCAGCGGATTGAGGCGCGTAAACAGCGCAAGCAGGACCTGGTATACGCCGCAGCACTGGATGAACAGCGCGAGCAGAACCGCGCCCATATACTTGAACATCGGGATCATCGCAGAGAAACCGAGACCGGCGAACGTCTTTGCGATCAGGCAGAATACACCGATCGGCGCCAGACGCATGACCATCATGGTCATCTCCATCATGATGTCGTTGCCCTGCTGGAAGAAGTTCGTGACGAGCTGGGTCTTATCCTGCAGTTTCGCAAGGATGATGCCGATGATCAGCGCAAAAACGATGACCTGGAGCATTTCGCCGTTCGCGAGCGCACCGATCGGGTTCTTCGGGATTATATTGAGGATGGTCTCCGCGAAGCTGACCGACTGGCCGCCCTCGATGCCGGTCTCGACCTGCTGCACCTGCGACATATCCAGACCGAGGCCCGGCCTGATGAGCAGGCCAATGCCGAGAGCAACCGCGACTGCCATCATGGTCGTCAGGATATAGAAGCCGATGATCTTGATGCCGACCTTGCCGAGGGTCTTGCTGTCACCGATCGCGGTCGCGCCGCAGATCAGCGAGCAGAAAACCAGCGGTACGACAAGCATCTGCATCAAACGGATGAAGCCCTGACCGATGACATAGAAAACACCGTTTATCAATACATTCTGCACAAATTCCACGTCAGACGCGGCGACATGCAGCACAATACCCAGAATGGCGCCCACAATCAGCGCAATAAAGATCTGCGTTGTCAGACCGATTTTCTTTTTCTCTTTCGCTCCGCTCACTTGTGCGCACCTCCCTTTTTCGTGCTGAAATAGTCCGCAAGCGCGGTCTTCCAGTCCGGCATCTGATACAGACCGGTGATGCGCAGCATCATGTTGTCGAGCAGCGTAAAGCGCGGACGCAGCTCGGTGTTCTCCGCCGCGGAGATGACCGGGATACTGTCCATGCCGTTCAGACGCAGGATTTCGCGCGCCCACTCCGCGCGCGAGCACGAGCCGTCGCAGGAGGCATGATACAGGCCGAACTCACGGGTGTGCATCAGGCACTCGATAAAGCCTGCCAGCGCGTCCGCAGAGGTCGGAGAGGAGATCTCGTCCTCCGGCAGCACGACCTTGCCGTCCTTTTTCGCGTTGTCGAGCACGCGGTCGACAAAATCATACGAACCGACGCCGTACAGCCACGAGGAGCGCACGATAACGTGCTTGTCGGTCAGCTCGCGAACGAGCTTCTCGCCGGCATACTTGCTCTTGCCGTACATAGTGGTCGGATGCGCGTCGTCGAACTCGCACAGCGCCGCGTCATCGTCGCCGTCGAATACGTCATCGGTCGAGATCTGGATGAGCTTCGCATCGATACGGCGCGCTGCGACCGCAAGGTTTCTCGCACCGATGGCGTTGATCTTGTACGCTTCCTCAGGCTTTTCCTCGCAGGCGCGCACATCGGTCAGACCGGCGCAGTTGATGATAACATCCGGGTGGTTGAGGTCGGCAAAGCGGCCGGCCTCGCGTGCGTCCTCGATCGGGACGTCGCGGTCGCTCGTGACGAGCTTATAGTCGGTGTTGCCGCTGAACCGGTGATAAAGCGCAGAACCGAGCCGTCCGCCCGCACCCGCGATCCATACTCGCGTGATACTCATAGTGCATCTCTCACTCTCATAGTTTTGTAAATACTGCTGCTTTCCGCACGCCGTATATTCGCATATATCAGCAATATTTTATTTATTATAGCATAATTTGAATGGAATTCCAACATCCACAATAAAAATACATTGCTCTGCCGATAAAGTTTTGTCTCACGAGGCAAACGCAGCCGCGCGGCAGCGCGCATGGAATAGCGTTTGCTGCGCAAACGCAAGAAAACCGAGGACATGCGCCTCGGTTTTCTTACTTTAAGAAGGAGAAAGTTTCCGCATGGGAACTTTCGGACGACTCGTGTTCTGCGAAGTCAGAACACAGCTTGTCGGCGAAACGTCAGTTTCGCGGCAGCTTCTTACATCATGTCGAGCAGCTTGTAGCAGCGCGCCTTGGTATAGCTCTGCTTGAAGCTGTACGACGCGAGCTGCTTCTGCGTGCTGTCCTCGGTCGCGCCCGCGGCATTTTCCGCGCCGCTGTCGCGCTCCGCAACCCACTGCTTGTAGTTTTCCTCTTCGGACGCATACTGGTCTGCGTTGAGCACGCCCGCCAGATAATCGTACATTTCGCTCAGCAGCTCATCCCACTGCTCGAACGAGCTTGCCGTCATGGCCAGCTCATCCTCTGCGTTCGCTGCCGAAGAGATCTTGAGATCGTCGCTCTCCAGCTCGTCCATCTCGCTCGAGAACTCCTGCCTGCGTTCGGATTTCTTCTGCTCGTTCTCCTGCTGCTGCTGTGCGCTGTCTTTTGCGGACTGGAGCTTGTTCTTCATGTCCTCGACCTGCTTCCTCTGCTCGTCGGTCAGCGAGGAGTCCTGCTCGAGCGAATCGAGCTTGCCGGAGGCCGCATCCAGCTTGTCATCCTCCAGATAGCCCTGCGCCTCCTCCAGATCGGAAGCAAAAGTGCTGTCCGACTGTGCGCTCTGCGCCTTGCTGAGCAGATCCTCGATGGACTTGTACATGGTGGAGTCCTTGTCGGTCACGCGGTCGCGCAGCTGCTTAAGCGCCGCGATGGCCTCGGTGTACTGCTCGTTATCTACATAATCCTCCGCATTCTGGTAGTCGCGGATAAGCTGCATCGCCGCATTGATCGCGGTCGGGTCCTTGGCCTCCTCCGCCGCCTTTTCATAGTACGAAAGCGCCTTGTCGAAGTCGCCGCGGTCCATATACTTCTCCGCAAGCGTCAGATTTTCGTCGTTTTTGTGATGGTTCATGAAGAACCACACGCCGCCGCCGATGAGCGCCGCGACGAGCAGCACGACGAGCGTCACGACCGCTGCGCGCCTGCCCCTGGACGGCTTGCGGTATACGCGGTCATCCGGGTCGGGACGGCCGCCGTAATAGGTCGTGCGCGGTGCGTCCTGCGTCGGACGGGCTTCCGGGCGCTGCTGCGGCACGCGGGGCGCTGCCGCCGGCTGTTCGGATGTATCTGCGAGCGGATCGATGGCCATGGTCTCCTCGGCATCCTCGAGCGCCTGCCGGCTCTGTCTGCGCGCCGCATCGAACGCCGAAAGGTCGATGCTGCCGTCCGCCGGGGCGCCGCCTGCGTTCCGCAGCTCCTCGGGCAGCGTGGTGAACACCTCGGTCTCGTCGCTCACGCCGGTCTGCTCAACGGGCGCGCCGCAGAACGGGCAGAACTTGCCCCCTGCATAGGGCAGCTCCCTGCCGCATTTCTTGCAAAGCATGGATATTTCCTCCTGTGAAATAAAAATTCGTGTGTATATTCTAATCCAATGATATAGTATAGCACAGCACGCGCCGGTTGTAAACCGGCAGGAGACGGCCGGAACGCCATTTATGCGAACATCAGTTTGCTTTGTCCCGGGAAATGTGGTAGAATAAGTTCATACTATGTATGAAGGAGCCTTTACATGCCGACCGCACAGGAAATTCTCAAACAGTACTTCGGCTACGACAGCTTCCGTCCGGGACAGGACGAGCTCGTGCAGGCCATTCTTTCCGGGCGCGACACGCTCGGCATCATGCCGACCGGCGCCGGCAAGTCCATCTGCTATCAGGTCCCGGCGCTCGCGCTGCCCGGACTGACGCTCGTCATCTCGCCGCTCATCTCGCTGATGAAGGATCAGGTCGGCGCGCTGAATGAGGCCGGCGTCCCGGCCGCCTGCATCAACAGCGCCCTGTCGTTCGAGGAGATGCGCGACGCGCTGTATTTCGCCGGACGCGGGGAATACAAGCTGCTCTATGTCGCGCCCGAGCGGCTGACCGCGCCGTTCTTCCTCGATTTCGCACGCCGCGTGCCGATTTCCATGGTGACGGTGGACGAGGCGCACTGCATCTCGCAGTGGGGACAGGATTTCCGCCCGAGCTATCTGAAGATCCTCGACTTTCTTGCCTCCCTGCCCCAGCGCCCGCTCGTTTCCGCCTTCACCGCGACCGCGACCGCCGAGGTCCGCGACGACATCATCCGTGCGCTCGGTCTCGAGGACCCGTTCGTCATCACGACCGGCTTCGACCGCCCCAATCTGTACTTCGCGGTCGAAAAACCGTCCTCCAAGCCCTCCGCCCTGCTTGCGCACCTGCTCCAGCGGCGCGACAAGAGCGGTATCGTCTACTGCTCGACGCGCAAGACAGTCGAGGAGGTGTGCGACATGCTGCTGAGCCGCGGTCTGCCCGCGACGCGCTACCACGCCGGTCTCGACCCCGAGGAGCGCCTCGCCAATCAGGACGACTTCCTGTATGACCGCAAGACCATCATGGTCGCGACCAACGCCTTCGGCATGGGCATCGACAAGTCCAACGTCTCGTTCGTCATTCACTATAATATGCCGAAGAACATGGAGAGCTATTATCAGGAGGCCGGACGCGCCGGACGCGACGGCGAAGCGGCGGACTGCATCCTGCTGTACAACGGGCAGGATGTGCGTACTGCGGAATTTCTCATCGAGCACAGCCACGAGAATGACGACGACTCCATCGACGAGAAAACGCGCCGTGCGCTCATCGAGCGCGATATGGAGCGCCTCCGTCAGATGACGTTCTACGCAACGACGACCGACTGTCTGCGCCGGTATATCCTGAACTATTTCGGTGAAAAGGCGCCCGTCTGCTGCGGTCACTGCGGAAACTGCGACACGAATTTCGAAGAAGTAGACGCGACGATGGACGCGCGCAAGATCCTGTCCTGCGTCTACCGTCTCGATGAGCGGCGGCTGCATTTCGGCAAAACCGTCGTCGCCGCCGTGCTCACAGGCGGCAAGAGCGAGCAGATCGGCCGTTTCAGCCTCCACACGCTCTCGACCTACGGCATCATGAGCGAGCAGACCGCCGTGCGCGTGCGGCAGCTCGTCGACGTCCTGCTCGAGCGCAGCCTGCTGACCGCCGACCCCGAGCGTTACAACGCGCTTTTCCTCACGAAAACCGGCAACGCCCTCATGCGCGGCCGGGGTGAGCTGCATATCCGCCTGCCGCGCGAGAAAAAGCCCGAGACCGTCCGCCGCACCGAGGAGCTGTCCGCCGATGTGGATGAAAAGCTGTTCGAAAAGCTGCGCGCACTGCGCACAAAGGTCGCACAGCGCGCCGGTGTGCCGCCGTATGTCGTGTTCTCGAACGCGACGCTCGCGGACATGGCCGCGCGGCAGCCGAAGAGCGAATACGAGCTGCTCGGCGTGCGCGGCGTAGGCGAGGCCAAGGCGCGCCGTTACGGCGCGGAATTCGTCGACTGCATCCGCGACTATCTGGAGGAAAACTGATTATTTTTCTGCTTTTCGCCGCTCGATCATGCCGTAAAGCTCCTCGAGCGCGTCCGACAGCGTGCCGACCCGGTCGATCAGGCCGATCTCCTGCGCCTCGCGGCCGGAAATGACCGTACCGACGTCGGCAGTCAGCTGTCCGGTCTCGCGCATCAGACCGGCCAGCCGTTCCGGCTGGATATGCGAATGCCCCGTGATGAAATCGCTGATGCGCTCCTGTATCTTCGCGAGATATTCAAACGCCTGCGGCACCGCGATGATCGTCCCGTTGATGCGCACGGGATGAATGGTCATGGCGGCGGAAGCCGCGATAAAGCTGCGCCGTGCCGCTACCGCGAGCGGCACGCCGATCGAATGCCCGCCGCCGAGCACGAGCGAAACGGTGGGCTTTGTCATACCCGCGATCAGCTCCGCGATGGCGAGTCCGGCCTCGACGTCGCCGCCTACCGTGTTCAGCAGCACGAGCAGACCATCAATGTCCTCTGCCTGCTCGACCGCCGCGATCTGCGGGATGAGATGCTCGTACTTGGTGGTCTTGTTCTGCGCCGGCAGCTCCATATGTCCCTCGATCTGGCCGACGATGGTGATGCAGTGCACGGTCCCCCGCGCGGTATGCGCGGTGATGGAGCCGGTCTCGGCGATGCTGCTGCGCTCGGGCGCCGGGACGGCGGTGATCTCTTCTGCCATGGATACGCTCCTCTCCGTCTGTGGATAATTCTCTCGTCTGTGTGAGTTTTCCACAGACGCGCCGGTTTTATGTACACCGCCCGCTCGACAAAATATTACAGACGGTAAATGCCAAATCGGCCACTGGTCAGCAGATTGACCGCCCTATACAAAAAGTTATCCACTTTATCCACAACGTTATCCCCAGCACACCTGTGGAAACCCCTGTGGATAAAGTGGATTACTCGCCGGGAACGCCGCCCCTCTCCCCTGTTTTTCCGCGCAGGCCGCTTATTCCCCAAACACCACTTGCCGTATATCGGGAAATTTGCTACAATACTAATACAGAATGCGACTACACGCAAAATTTTTATGGAGTTGATAAATAATGAGCAATCCTATCGTTACCATCGAAATGGAAAACGGCGGCATCATCCGCGCCGAGCTGTACCCCGAGGTTGCGCCGAACACCGTCCGCAACTTTGTCTCCCTGGCGGGCAAGGGCTTCTATGACGGCACCATCTTCCACCGCGTCATCCCGGGCTTCATGATCCAGGGCGGCGACCCGGACGGCACCGGCATGGGCGGCCCGGGCTACGAGATCCGCGGCGAGTTCACCCACAACGGCTTCCAGAACGACCTGCTGCACACCCGCGGCGTGCTGTCCATGGCTCGCACCGCAGACCCGAACTCCGCAGGCAGCCAGTTCTTCATCATGACCGACGACGCGCCGCATCTGGACAACGAGTACGCTTCCTTCGGCATGGTCATCGAGGGCATGGACGTTGTTGACGCCATCGTGAACACCAAGCGCGACTGGCACGACCGTCCGCGCGAGACCCAGCGCATGAAGACCGTTACCGTCGACACGCAGGGCGTCGAGTACGACGAGCCGGAGAAGGTCTGATCCTTCGGACGATGACTGCGGACAGACTGTTTGAGAAAGAAGGAACCGGTATTGCCATATACCACAGCTGATATCTTTATCCTGTCCGCCGCAGGCTGCATGGGTACGGACCGCGACGGACTGGACTCCATCCTCGCCGGAAATGAGGAGGGCGCAAAGGGCTGCTGTCTCTCGGTCGACATGACCTCGGACGGCATCGCCGTGCTCTCGTCGGACGGATATGTTCTCGCGCCGAACGGCGGCGCGGTGGCCGTCTGCGACCACACTTATACCGAGCTGCGCAAGGTCGCGCCCCGTCTGCTCCCTGTGGGACAGGCGCTCGACCTCGCGCGCGCCTGCCGGTCGAAGATCGCCATCACGCTGCGCGACCCGAGCCTGCTGCCGCAGATGCGCATGACCCTGCGTCAGACCGATTATCTGGATGACGCGGTCTTTGTCGGTCTGGGACTGGTGGAGGCGGCGCGTATCGCCTCGGCCAACCCCGACCTGCACATCATGGGCGAAATGCCCGCGGTTCCCGACAACATCGCAGCGCTCGTGAACGCCTCGCAGACGACCGGCCTGTTCGGCCTGCGCGCCGCGCCGGCTCATCTTACGCCGCCTCTGCTCCGCGCCTGCCGCGCCGCAGGGCTGTTTACCATGAGTCTGCCGACGAACGATCCGCGCACGCTCGACACGCTCATCCGCGGCGGCGTCAACTTCATCGAGACCGCCCGTCCCGACCTCGCCGCAGCGCTCCTGCCCGAAGGCAAAAAGGCCCGGCCGCAGCGCTTCCCGATGCGCGGCATTGACTGAATCGAGGAAAAGGCACCTTATGCACCAGCGTGCACGAGGTGCCTTTTTTCTGCCCTTATGCGTTTTTTTCGTTATTTATATTGAATTTTTCGCAGTCATTGTTTTACATTTTCTCTTTTTCTCCGCCGTTTCCTGTGTTATACTATGATAAGGTGATACCGCACAGCGAAAGCTGCGGCGGTATCGCCATAAAGGTCAAATTATCCCTCCCCTCGCTGTAGTACCATTTCTTCGAAGGGTTGTTCACTATGGAAAAAATCAAGCGGCTTCTCCTCTACGCCGGAGCAACTCCGGAAGAATTCGCCCAGATCCAGCAGGAGATGCATCTCTACAATTACAACCGGCTTGTCGCGTTTCTCGCGATCAGCATCATCTTTCTTCTGATTTCCGCCGTCTATGCGGTTTTCAGTGTCGTGCTCGCGCCCAACCTCCCAGCCTATCTCATCGTGCTCGGCATTTCCTGCCTTCTGCTTCCGATCACGCTTTATGTCGGACGGCGCAGCAGAGCCGGTCTGCAGATCTGTCTTTTTCTGTTTCTGAGCTCGCTGTATTCGCTCAGCATCTATCTCAGCACCGTGACCAGTCCGGGCGGACCGGCAACCGCATTCATCGCCTTTCTGCTCACACTTCCCACGCTGTTCATCATGCCGCCGCTCGAAAACATGTGCAGCGTCGTCATCTGGGATATGCTGTTTTTTCTCTTTGTATCCGCCAGCAAGGACGCGAGGATCATCCAGATCGATATGCTCAACGGCATCATATACGGCTGCATCTCGATCATCGCCTCGACCTATGTCATGCACATGATGATGCAGAATTTCATCACCCGCGCCAGGCTCCGCTACGTTGCGGAAAACGACCAGACCACCGGTCTGCGCAATCGAAACGCCTTCGAACGCGAGCAGAACGATATTCCCGGCCGCTGCCGGCGCACGCTCAGCTGCGTTTACATGGACATCAACGGCCTGCACGAGCTGAACAACGCCATGGGGCATCAGGCCGGCGACATCATGCTGCGCGAGGTGGCGGACGAGCTGAAAAAGCAGTTCGGTGACGAGCTGACCTACCGCATGGGCGGCGACGAATATGTCGCGTTCGCGCCCGACCTGTCCGAGGACAGGCTGCACGAAAAGGTGCGCACCTTCTCCCTCGCCATCGAGCAGAAGGATTATCACGCCGCTCTCGGCTGGGCAACCTGCGAGACTGCGTCGCTGCGCATGGAAAATCTGCTCCGCATCGCGGAGACCCGTATGTATCAGGCAAAGAGCGCCTACTATCAGGATAAAAATATCCTGCCCCGCGGCCGCTGATCTGCCGCTTTTCCCCTGTTTTCTGCCTTCGTTTTTGTTATAATAAGGCTGAACGAAAGCAAAAGAAGGAGTTTTCATGAAAATATTCAAAAACCGGCGCGGCTTTACGCTCGTCGAGCTGATTGTTGTGCTCGTCATTCTCGCGATACTCGCCTCGCTCCTCATCCCCGCCCTCACCGGCTATATCGACAGGGCCAGACGCGACCAGGTCGTCGCGGAGACCCGTATGCTGCACGAGGCCGTCCAGACCGCCGCAGGCGAAGCGTATGCGTCGAATGAATGGCAATCGGACACAGACATTTCCTCTTTCATTACCATCGCTAGCAAGAGCGGCAAAAAAGTAACGAATCACCAAGATACCGGCTCGTATGAGCTTTTCAAAAGCCGTTACAGTGAAATCGTAAATCTTGCTGAGGTTCCGAGCCTGACCGACGGCAAGGGCAGCTTTTTCGCTGTTACAGATACTAAAGGCGCTGTTCACTGCATTCTTTACAACACCGGCCGCGGCCTGCTCGGCGCGTATTTCCGGGAGACCGGAGAATACAAGGTCTATGATGAACAGAAGAATATCAACAACTATACCACTTGGTACGGAAACTATATCAACTCTGTTATCTCTGATAACACAGACAGCAATATAACCTGGTCTCAGCAGATGATTGATTACCATTTGACCCGATAACTTCAAAAAAACCGCCTGTTTTCCCATGAAACGAGCGGTTTTTTACTTATTCTTTACACAGTATTCGCGCATATATCATATCCTTGCGGTATACTAACGTCAGTCAAAAATTATTATGCCGCTCTGCGGCCTTCTGAAAGGGGGATTCGACCATGACAGACGCGATCTGGAATCAGGGATATACACAGAACCGAGAGCTGTCCTGGCTTGAATTTAATGCGCGCGTACTGGCCGAGGCGGAGGATGAGACCGTTCCTCTGCTCGAACGATTCAAATTTCTTGCGATTTTCACCAGCAATCTGGATGAATTTTTCATGATCCGTGTCGGCAGCCTGACCGATATGGCGGCGCTCGAGCCGAACCGCCGCGATACCAAGTCCGGTCTCACCGCCGGAGAACAGCTCAGCCGCATCTATGCGGCGGTAGAGCCGCTGTACGCGCGGCGCGACGCAGCGTTCCGCGATGTTGACGCCCGCCTCGCGCAGGAGGATCTGTGCCGCACCTCCATGGACGAGCTCGACAGCAGCGAGCGGAAATATATCAAACAGTATTTCAACACCATGATCGCGCCGGTGCTGTCGCCGCAGGTCGTGGACTCGCACCACCCCTTCCCTCACCTCGAGGGCAAGGTGCTGCACATCGCCGTGCTGCTCAGCCACAAGAAGAACGAGCGGCTCGGCCTGATCCCCGTGCCGGCCTCCCTGCCGCCGATCACCTTCCTGCCGAACGACAAGCGCCGCTATCTTATGACCGAGGACATACTCCTCGCCTTCGCGGACAGTATTTTCGAAATGTACGATGTGCTCGAAAAGACGGTCTTCTGCGTCACGCGAAACGCAGATGTGCCGCTCGATGATGAGCCGTTCGGCTCGGAGCAGATCGATCTGCGCAAGAAAATGGAGCGCATGCTGCGCCAGCGCCGCCGCATGGCGATCGTCCGCGTCGAGCTCAGCCGCCCGGTGTCCTCCCACTTCAAGGAGTGCCTCCACAAGCGTTTCGAAGTCACCGACGAGCAGATCTTCCTCTCCCGCAGTGCGCCGCTGCGCATGAGCTACGCCTTTTCTCTGGGCGATTATCTGAGCGTCGGCCGACGCTCCCGCCTGAGTGATCCTCCGTTCATTCCGCAGCAGCCTGCCATGCTCCCGGCCGGACAGAGCCTGCTCAAGACCGCGCTTCAGCGCGATGTGCTGCTTTCCTATCCGTATGAGAGCATGGAGCCCTTTCTCCAGATGATCCGCGAGGCGGCAAACGACCCGTCCGTCCTCTCCGTCCGCATCACGATCTACCGTCTCGCGAGCAAGGCGAAGCTGGTCGAATATCTGTGCGCGGCGGCGGAAAACGGCAAGGATGTGACCGTTCTGATCGAGCTGCGCGCCCGTTTTGACGAGCAGAACAACATCGACTGGTCCGAGCGTCTGGAGGAAGCCGGATGCAAGATCATCTACGGCTTTGAGGACTATAAGGTGCATTCCAAGATCTGCCTCATCACGCGCCGGGAACGCGGCGGCGTGCGCTATATCACGCAGGTCGGCACCGGCAACTACAACGAAAAAACCGCCCGTCAGTATACCGATGTTTCGCTCGTCACCTCGAGCGAGTCCATCGGCATGGATGCCGCGCAGTTCTTCAACAATATGGCCATGAGCAACCTCAACGGACGTTATAACCGGCTGCTCGTTGCGCCGACCAGCCTCAAAAACAATATCCTGTCGCTCATGGACGGCGAGATCGCCAAGGGCAGCGACGGCTACATCCTGCTCAAATTCAACTCGCTGACCGACATCGACATGATCGAGAAGCTGCACGAGGCATCCTGCGCCGGCGTTACCGTGGAAATGATCATCCGCGGCATCTGCTGCCTGCTTCCCGGCGTTCCCGGAAAGACCGAAAACATCACCGTTACCAGCATTGTCGGCCGTTTTCTCGAGCATTCGCGTATCTATGTGTTCGGCCGCGGCAAAAACGAGAAAATGTACATTTCCTCGGCCGATCTGATGACGCGAAACACCGAGCGCCGCGTTGAAATCGCCTGCCCGATCGACAGTCCGGCGGTCCGCGCACGGCTGCATGATATTCTGTTCGCCATGCAGCACGATACGGTCAAGGCGCGCGTGCTTCAGCCCGACGGCAGCTACCAGAAAAAGCCTGCCGTCCCCGAACCGATCTGTGCGCAGGATCTGCTGATGCAGCAGGCCGTCAGCATGGCGCGCGAGCAGGCGCAGCACGCCTCCGAGGAGGAACGCGGCCTGCTGCACTGGCTGCGCCGGCTGTTTGTAAAAGACTGATCTTATCCCCCATATACGTCAAAACCGAGGACTCTGTCCTCGGTTCTGAGACTGTCGAAAAACTTCGTTTTTCCGACAATCTGTGTTTTGACTTCGCAAAACA
>OIWU01003030.1_pt1 | contig 13407 bp, 10 predicted proteins | sample 1587711 | NCBI WGS metagenome assembly OIWU01 (sample SAMEA3888909, study PRJEB22519) | human gut metagenome | biome: human gut; feature: human-associated habitat; material: faeces | place: Denmark | collected 2010 | reverse complement strand
GCAAGTATGCCAACCGTACGTACCTGGTCAAGCTGGTGGAAGCCGCCGTGATCGAGACTGGTCTGCCGATCTGTCTCCATCTGGACCATGGAGACTCGTTCGAGCTGTGCAAGGCCTGCGTCGATGACGGCTTTTCTTCTGTCATGATCGACGCCTCCTCCAAGCCGTTTGAGGAAAATGTCGCGCTGACGCGCCAGGTGGTGGAATACGCGCACGCGCATGGCGCCGTCGTGGAGGCGGAGCTTGGCACGCTGGCCGGCATCGAGGACGATGTCAAGGTCAAGGCCGAGGATTCGTCCTATACGCGCCCGGAGGACGTGCAGGAATTCGTCGAGCGCACCGGCTGCGATTCGCTCGCGATCGCCATTGGCACGAGCCACGGCGCCTATAAGTTCAAGCCCGGCACGAAGCCGCAGCTCCGTTTCGATATTCTTGAGGAAGTCTCCGAGCGGCTGCCCGGTTTCCCGATCGTGCTGCACGGCTCGTCGTCCGTACCGCAGGAATACGTACAGATGATCAACGCGTTCGGCGGCGATATGCCCGGCGCGATCGGCGTGCCGGAGGATCAGCTGCGTCAGGCGGCACGTCTGGCCGTGTGCAAGATCAATATTGATTCTGACCTGCGTCTGGCCATGACCGGCACGATCCGCAAGTATCTGGCGGAGCACCCGGCAGAGTTTGACCCGAGAAAGTATCTCGGGCCTGCGCGCGAAAACATCAAGCAGCTCGTCAAGCACAAGATCGTCGATGTGCTCGGCTGCGACGGAAAAGCCTGAGCTGCCGTCTGACATACTGCTCAGTCTGAACAGGGGGAACACCCATGAATTTTCAGGAACTTCTGACGCGGCTGTCTGCAAGCTGTTTTGCTGCCGACCGGCCGGATTATGATTGGAAAACGCTGCGCCTGTTTCCGGAAACGGGACTGGATCTGGTGCTGATCGTGCGTCTTGCGGCGGCGCTGATCCTGTGCATCGTCGGCGCGCTCGTACACAGCACCGTGCTGCGGTACGTACTTTTGGTCCTGTCCGTGCTTGCTGCCGGATATGACTACCTTGCGGCTGCAATTGCCTGCATTCTCAACCGGCAGGTGTTCCGGCCCGCAGTGATCGTGATCGTGTGCGTGATCGGTACCATGGCGGTCGGACAGCCGGTGGACGCCGCTGTTTTTCTGCTCGTGTACCGGGTCGTTTCGATCCTGATCGCGGTCGTCACGGTCCACGCGAAGAAAACGCTGGAGGCCGCCGTCGGCGGTGAGATCCATTCTCCGGCCGAAATCGCCGCACCCAAGTGGATCGGCTATCTTGCGCCGGCAGGTCTGTGCATTGCGATGCTGGTTGCCGTGCTGGAGATTGTGCTCAAGATTGCGACGGTTTCCCGGGCAATTCATGCCGCCATGATTGTGCTCTTCCTTTCTACGCCGTGTGCACTGCTTATTTCCGTGCCGCTGGTGTGGTACAGCGCCGTCAACGGTGCTTACCGCTGCGATGTGCTGTTTCGCAGCTGCCGCAGCATGCGCGCGCTCAATGCCGTGCGTGCAGTTGCGGTCGACGAAGGGGAGGGGGACAGTCAGCTCCCAAAGGTGGTCAGTGTGAAATCCAGTCAGCTGACGCCGGAAGCGCTGCTGCAGCTGGCGGCCAATGCGGAGTCCTGCTCGAACAGCCGCACGGCGCGCGCGATCTGCGCTGCATACAGCGGCCCCATTCACACGGAGTATCTCTCCCGCGCGGTCGATATTCCCGAGAGCGGTGTGGAGGTTTATATTGAATCGACCCGCGTTTGCGTCGGCACGCGCGAGCTGATGATCCTCAAGGGCGTGGACATTCCGGACGCAGACCTGACGGACGGCTATGTGGTCTATGTGTCCGTCGGTGAGCAGTATGCAGGCAAGATCCTGCTGCAGGAAGTTGTGCAGTCGGACACAAAGCCCGCGCTCAAAGAGCTGCGTGCGCTGGGTGTGCATACGATCACGCTTTTCAGCAACGCCAACAATGACTCGGTTTCTGAAAACGCAAAAGCGCTCAAGGCGGACCATCTCTACTGCAAGTGCAGCGGAGCAGAAAAGGAGCAGATCCTGTCGCAACAGGTGGAGAACCTGAGCGGCGAAGAACTGCTGCTGTATTATGACCGCCGCTGCACGGCACATCCGGAGCACTCATCTGCGGATCTGGACGCCTGTGTGATCCCGGAAGAGAGCGACGAGCGGTTTGACGCCGATATCCTGCTCACGAGCCAGGATCCATATCTGCTGCCGGAGGCGATCGAAACGGCCGGCTGGGTCGAGGGCATCTGCCGCGAACATCTGGCGATCGGCGTTGTTGCGAAGGTCCTGCTGCTGGTGATGGCGGAACTCGGCTACTGCACGCTGTGGTTCGCCGCCGTTCTGGACGGCGCCGCCGCGCTCGGCACACTGCTGATGGCAATTCGTGCGTTCGGCTTCGACAAGCCGCATCATCGCGTCCGCGATTACCTGCCGAAGGTCAAATCCAAATAAGAAGCAAACTCTCCGGTCCCTGTTTTCAGGAATCGGAGAATTTTTTTGCCGTATTCTCGTTAGGGGAAAACTCTCCCAGCGGATTTGCCGCCGCCGCCGTGCGCAATTGATCGTTGTCCACGTGTGTGTAGATCTGCGTGGTGTTCAGGTGCTCGTGGCCGAGCACCTCCTGCAGCGTGCGCACATCCACACCATTTTGCAGCATGAGGGTGGCCGCTGTGTGCCGCAGCTTATGCGTGGAGTACTGGCTGGCATCCAGTCCTGCACGGGTCAAGTTTTTCTTGACCATGACCTGTACGGAATCACAGCTGATGCGCGTGCGCCGGTTGGAGAGAAACATAGCTGTCGTGCGCGGCGGTGCGATCTCGCTGCGTACGGCCAGATAGCGGTCGAGCGCTTCGCGGCAGGCGTCGTTGAGGTAGACAACACGCTCTTTGTTGCCCTTGCCGAGGATGCGCAGGCTGTCGCCGTGATCATCCTGCAGGTTCAAACCGACCAGCTCCGAGATGCGCAGACCGCAGTTGAGAAAAATACACAGGATGCAATAATCGCGTTCCTTATTTTTCCCATCCACCACGGACAGCAGCCGCTTGCTCTCTTCCAGTGTGAGATAGTGGGGGAGCGTCTTGGGGATCTTCGGGGAGTCGAGATCCTGCACCGGGTTTTCCTCCAGCAGCTTCGCTTTTACGGTCAGATATTTGAAAAAGCTGCGGATCGCCGCGATCTTGCGCGCACGGGAGTTTGCACTCAGACCATATTCCAGCTCGTGCGCATTCGGCTGCTTGACGCGGTCGCGCGACAGATAGGCCAGAAAGCTGTAGACCTCCGTAAGCGTCACTGTGCGCAGAAAGGAAATACCGACATCCGCGATGGAGATCTCGTCCAATTCCGCCGTGCGCGGTGCGAGTCCGCGGTCGAGCTTCAGAAATCGCAGGAACATCCGCAGATCAAGGTAATACTGATCGACCGTCGCCTTGGAGTGTCCGCAGATCGTTTCATGATAAATTAAAAAGTCGCGCAGCACCTGCGGCGCATCCGAATAATCCATTTCCAACACCTCAATTTCTGATATGAGCATATCAGAAGTATGGGGCAGTGTCCATTGACGAATTCCACAAATAATTCGGCAAAATAAAAATTTTGCCGAATTTATAGGAGGGGAAAACCGCCGAAAAGCCGCAAATAGGCCTTCCGGCCGTTTTCCTTGTCAGTTTCACAATTTTCTCAGCGCATGCTTTCTCACAGCAGGAATCAAAAGATTTATGCACCGAACACGGCCTTGAGCGCTTCGCGAATGTTCTTGACCGGGATCGTCTGCAGACCGTTTTGCTTCTGCACATCATCGCGCACATGCGCCGGAATGATGCAGCGCTGAAATCCCAGCCGCGCGATTTCAGACAGGCGCTGATTCAAATGACTCACGGAGCGTATCTCGCCGGACAGGCCAACCTCGCCGACGGCGGCCAGATCGCTGCCGACCGGCAGATCCTTATAGCTCGACGCGATCGCCAGAATGACCGCCAGATCTGAAGCCGGCTCGTCCAGCCGCAGACCGCCGACCACATTGATGTAAGCATCGCAGCTCGACAGCGAAAAACCGGCGCGCTTTTCCAGCACGGCCAGCAGCAGCATGGCACGGTTATAGTCAATGCCGTTGGCGTTTCGGCGCGCGCCGCTGTAGCCCGACGGCGTGACCAGCGCCTGCACCTCGGCCAGCACCGTGCGCGAGCCCTCCATAACGCCGACGACGCAGGTGCCAGGTGTGTTGGTCGGACGTCCGGATAGTAACATTTCCGATGGATTTGTCACCTCGCGAAGCCCGGAATCTTCCATTTCAAAGACGCCGATCTCGTTTGTTGACCCGAATCTGTTTTTTGCAGCGCGCAAAATGCGGTAAGACATGCTCTGGTCGCCCTCAAAATATAGCACGCAGTCAACCATGTGCTCGAGCACTTTCGGGCCGGCAATGCTGCCTTCCTTGTTGATATGACCGACAACGAACGCCGTATAGCCGCTGTCTTTGGCTGAGCGCATGATGCGCATCGTGCACTCGCGCACCTGGCTGATGCTGCCGGGTGTCGACGCCGTTTCAGCGTCATACATGGTTTGAATGGAGTCAACGATCAGAACAGTCGGCTTCAGGTCATCGATCGTAGACAGAACGGTGTTCAGATCCGTTTCAGCCAGCACATAAATGCTGCCATGATCAACGCTGAGGCGCTGCGCGCGCATTTTCAGCTGACGCTGACTCTCTTCGCCGGAGACGTAAAGGATCGTTTCCTGCTCGCTGATGCGGCCGCAGAGCTGCAGCAGCAGCGTGGATTTGCCGATACCGGGCGCACCGCCGACCAGAACCAACGAGCCGCGTACGGCGCCGCCGCCGAGCACGCGGTCGAATTCACCGATCCCGGTAGAAAATCGCAGTTCTTCCTCGGCGTCCAGTTCCGAGATCAGCTTTGGCTGCGCGATGCGTTTTGCACGCGTGCCAAGCGCCGTTTTGGGCTCCTTCGGTGCCTCGACCAGCGTGTTCCACGCGCCGCACGCCGGGCACTGCCCCATCCATTTTGCCGTTTCATTGCCACATTCCGAGCAATAAAAAACGGTTTTCGCACTCGTTTTTGCTTTCATGTAACCATTCCTGTTTGCGGCAGTGACTGCCGGTATTGTAAGTAGGACGCGATGATCACAGCTGCCAGTTTTGTCTGGTAGCCGCCGTCCTTGAGCTTTGCACACTCGGATTCGTTGGATAAAAAGCCGCACTCGACCAGCACTGCGGGGCATTTCACCTCGCGCATCAGATAGATCTTATCTGAAATTGGCGCTGCGACGCGCCGGTTTTGCGGGTCAAGGTATGCGACGAGATTGTCATGCATCTGCGTGCCGAGCGCGTCGCTGCCGTCGCTTGCTGCATACAGCACCTGCGCACCTGACGGTTTCCGATCCGGGTAGCAGTTCTGGTGGATGCTGATGAGCACGGCGTTGTCCGTTTTGCGAATGAGGTCTGCGCGCTGGTGCTGGTCAGCTTTTTTCCGCTCGGCAATCGTGGTGGCATTGTCCGGGTACGCAATATCCGGGCTGTCTCGTGTCATAACGACTTCAACGCCGGTCAGTTCCGCGATGGCGCGGGCGCGCAACGCGATCTGCAGGTTCACATCTGCCTCGACGGTCCCGTTTGGCGCCACTGCCCCGCCGTCCTCCCCGCCGTGACCGGCGTCAAGGATCAGGACTTGCTTTGGATCTGTCCAGTTTGCGGCAGCTTCCGCGCGCCGGAGCTGCCAATCGGCAGCGAACCAACCGCCGAACACCACGATCAATGCCAGCAGCACGACCAGGATCCGCTGATAAAGTAACTTTGTCACGGCACTCCCCCCTCCTGCTATGGTATGCGGCGGGAACGGGCGCTTATGACATGCTCTCAGGATACCATTTTGTACCCGACACGTCAACCAAGGCACAGAAAAAGAGGCGCGCGGTCGGCCCACGCGCCTCACAAATATCGGTTTACTGAAGCTGCTTCAGGAACGCCTCCAGACGATCCATGCCAGTCTCGATGTTTTCCGTCGAGATCGCATAGCTCAGGCGCACAAAATTCGGCGCGCCAAAGCCGCTGCCCGGCACAACCGCAACCAGGCTCTTTTCCAGCAGCAGCTTTGCAAAGTCATCACCGCTGCCGATGACCTGACCGTCGATCTGCTTGCCGATGATCTGCTCCAGATTCATCATGACGTAGAACGCACCGCTCGGCTTCAGGCAGCTGACACCGGGCATGGCATTGATGCGGCGCACGATCAGGTCGCGGCGCTGCTCAAACACCTGACGCATCTGCTCCGCTTCGTCCTGCGGGCCGGAGAGCGCCTCGATGGCCGCACACTGGCACATGGTGCCCGGTGCGCCGGTCGAATGGCTGAGGTAGTTGGTCATGGCCTTGGCCACCGGCGCCGGGGACAGCGCATAGCCGATGCGCCAGCCGGTCATGGCATAGGTCTTGGAGACACCGTTGATGAGGATCGTGTGTGCCTTGATCTCGTCACCGAGCGCGGCGACGCTGGTAAACTGCACGCCGTCATAGACGAGCTTATCATAAATCTCATCCGAGATGATATACAGGTCATGCTTCACGCAGACATCTGCGACGGCTTTGAGCGCCTCTTTCGGATAGACAGCGCCGGTCGGGTTGGAGGGGTTATTGAGGATGATGGCCTTGGTCTTGTCCGTGATGGCCTGCTCGAGCTGCTCCGGCGTGAGCTGGAAGCCCTGCTCCTCGCTGACATTGACAACCACGGGCACGCCGCCGAACAGACGCACCATCTCATAATAGCTGACCCAGTACGGGGCCGGAACGATCACTTCATCGCCCGGGTCGACCAGCGCAGCCAGCGCAATGTAGACCATGTGCTTGGCACCACTGGCGACGACCGCCTGCGCGGCATCGTATTCCAGACCGTAGTCCGCCTTGGCGCGGTCGCAGATCGCCTGACGCAGCTCGATCATACCGGCCGCCGGGGTATAGCGTGTCTTTCCGTCGCAGATTGCACGCACGCCGGCATAACTGATGCGGTTTGGCGTGGCAAAATCGGGCTCACCGGCGCCGAAGCCGATGACATCTTTGCCTTCTGCTTTCATCTTCTTGGCCAGAGCGCTGACGGCCAGCGTTGCCGACGGGCTCACGCCGGCAGCGATTTTGGAAAGTGCCTTCATAAACATCCCTCGTTTTCTTTAGAATTCTTGCCCATAGTTTACCACAGCATTGTGAAGAAAACAACGCAAACCTTACACAAAACATAAGCCGGAATCCCCGTCGTTTTTGCCGGTTTGAGAAAAAATCTACTGCACCGTCCGCCGATATACACAAAGACGCAGCGTGATGCAGCAGGCAACGATGATGATTTATGGTTGTGTGCTGACGGTTGTACGCATCATAGTGACCACTTGTCCATTTCCCTGCGGGCGGTGCATCAGCACCGCCCGCACTGTAAATTATAGCTGGATGGGATAGTATTTGCTGAATTCTGAAAGCTGTTCTTCTGTCATGTCGATATCCAGCACACGAAAGGGATGCCGCGCTAGAAATTCCTTATCGACCATACCGTCGTGCCGGCGATTCAGGGGGATTTGCGAGCATAAGACACGTGAAGCTGTTCGATAGCCAAGGCAAATAGTTTCTCTACTCACACTGCAAAAGGAATCCCACGAATAACGTCTTCGAAAAAGGCCAAGCCAAACTGCTGTCACACTATCTTTGCAAATGATATAGCTCCTGCAAACTCTCCCAATTGCATATGCAGAAAGCATGTCAACAAAGCCAAGCACTAAAAGCACAATCCAACGCGCATCCGGGCGATGAATAGCAGCCAGTATACACTGGATATTCGCGTATAGCAAAATGAATGGTATGCCAGCCGTTTTCTGCAAAAATGACTTGAAACTTATTTTTACTTTCATTTCTTGCCTCCATTATCTTGCCCATAACGACTTAGAACGTGAAAAACGATTCCGATACCGAGAAAATAACGACCGGTGATTAGTTATTCTCTGTCTTGCCCGCTTGCGTCTTGTTGACTGGTATATTTGTCGTGCAGCTCTTCCGCTAGATGCAAGTCCTTCCATAGACGCGGAGGTATAAAGCCCAATTATCCCCTTTCCGACATCAACACTTTTGCCAACTGCCGACCCAAATGCACTTGCGCCAAGTTTTGAGGATACATAGGTTGAAGTTGCAGCTACAACTGATGACAGAGCAGCTTCTCCTATAGAACTGCCTGAATTCATTGCGCCTGCGAACGTCACCACTGCACTTACTGTTGCACCAAAAGCAGCAGTCATGTCCTGTACTGGAGACACACTAGACAAAAAGCCAGATACCGCTCCTACGGCCGCAGCCTTTATCAAATCGCCTGTTGAAATTGGTGAACCGGCAATGTTCGCATTGATTGCCGCCGAAGCTACCGAGACTCCAGCTCCCACTAAAGTGTTAATAACCAGCGATAGCGGTGAACTTCCATCCGGGTCCACCCGCATGATCGGGTTATTCTCGCAATACGCGAACATATTGGCGCTGAGGAAGCCGTTGGCGTCAGTGGTAGCGAAGGTGTCGGCGTTAATGAACCGGCAGTTGGCGAAGTCGTAGTACCGGCTCTGGAGGTAGTAAAGGCGCGTTTCGCGGTCGTAATAGTAGCCACGGTAGCGCAGGGGGTTGATGTGCCCGATGAAGGTAGGATCCGTGGTCTTTTTGCCGTCAGCACCATGCACGGAGTAGTTGCCCCACGCGCCGTAGTTGTAGGACGCGGCGAGCGTGCCGTTCGCGTTCAGCAGCGCAATGACGTCGCCCTGCGCGTTGAGGACGTAGTAATAGAGCGTCGAGGTCGAGCCGTCGTTGTAGATCATGGCGAACGGCTGGTTGCCGTCGTCATACACGAACTCGAGGGACTTATTGCCCCAAGTCTGCCGCATGACCTTGCCGGAAAGCGTTGTGTAGTTGTACGTCGTGCCGTTGACCGTCTTGCTGGTGCGGACGCCGGACATGTCGTAGGTGTAGGAGACCTGCTTGCCGTCGACCGTCGCGGAGGCGAGCTGACGGCCCTTCGTCCACGTGAAGGTATAGTCCTTGCCGTTGTAGTACGTGATGGGGTTGCCGGAGGACGGGAGGTCGCTCGTCTGCGACTGCCCCTCATACAGGACGTCCTTGGTCGTGCCGTTCGCCGTCACGCTCGTGAGCAGATCCGGCCACGAGGCATTCGTGTAGCCGAAGGACTTCGTGACCGTGCCGTCCTTCGTGATGCTGCGGATGTTGCCCGCCGTGTCGTAGGCATAGCCGAAGGTCGTGCCGCTGCCGTTGACCTCAGACACCAGCTGGCCCTGCGCGTCGTAGGTATACTCCTTCAACTGTGCCGCCTTGGGCACGCTCGTGCCCGCAGTGACGATCCTGGAGATGTTGCCGGCTGCGTCGTAGGTATACGTGAAGCTGCGGCTGCTTGAGCCGAACGTATAGCTCGTGCTCGCCAGACGCGTGCCCATCCAGTTGCCGCTGTCAACCGCGATGCGGTCGTAGGTATAGGCGCGGTCATAGACCTTGGTCTGCGTCCCGTTCTGGTCGGGCACCGTGACGCCCTTGGACGTCAACTGGCGCAGGTCATTGTAGCCATACGTGGACGTGATCGCGTTCTGGTCCGGAATCGTGGTCGTGATGGCGCTGATCGTGCCGTCGACCTGTTTGCCGTCACTATTCTGGCCGGTGTAGGTATACTGCTGCCGGTACAGGCCCGTGCCGAACTGCCACGTCTGCGACGTCATGCGGTTGGCGTTGTCGTACATGTGCTGCGTGAGCTGAATGAGCGCGCCGTCGGCCGTCGACTGGCGCGAATGGATGAGCCGGCCGAGGCTGTCGTACTAATCTGCTAAATCTATTTCTTTCTTCTCACAATATTACCGCGATATAAATACCAACGCTCAAAACTGGCAGGAATCAGTGTAAGTTCACAGATGCAGATAAATACAAACGCACAGCACTTCACCCATCCGCGCTCTGTCAAAAGCCATATATTTACCGATAATATTGCAAGTACAGCCATGGAAAAATTAATGCAGAAAAGTAGGTAATGATGTTTAGGAATCATCTTTTTTAGATCGGTAAAAAAAACTCTCTGAAGAAAATGTGAAGAACGTTTTCGTTTTTTTGTCTTTGCTTTCCCATATTTAAAAGCGACATCATCAAAAAACCAAGAGGTAAATGCTGAATAGTTAAAAAGGCAACACCCGATGATGATAATATTCACAATCAAAATATCTAGTACTTTTCCCATCAACGGAACCTCGAATATGCAGATTTAGGCCTACTTAAAAGAAAAGATACTATTCCTGAGTTCCTCATAGGTTTGAATAAAAAGTTTCTATACAAAGACCGTGTTTGTGAAACATAATAGCGCATTCCTTTTCTAGCCGCTCTAAAAGATCCGGACAACACCTTCTTTTTCAAATTATTGTTTAGAGTTTTCAATTTCACTGTTTTAGTCATGCCAGATCCACCCACAGCTCCAGAGATTCCGCCTATCACGCCATCCAGCAGCATATCCCCAACATCAAACGGGTGTTTTTTATCATGGAGCTGATTTATAGCATTTCCAGCCATGCTTATTGCTGCATTTCCAACAACCGACATTACAAGTGTTGCGCCACTCGCCGCTAAAGCGCCACTTGCTGCCCCGGTAAATAATGCAGTTCCTATATTTTCTGCAAGAGGGCGTCCTGCAACGACATTATTAAACATTTGAATACCGCCACCAATAAGAGCACCCAAAACTGCGCCAACAATAACATGAGCAACTTCTCCATCCTCATCCGTCCGCATGATCGGGTTATTCTCGCAATACGCGAACATATTGGCGCTGAGGAAGCCGTTGGCGTCGGTGGTGGCGAAGGTGTCGGCGTTAATGAACCGGCAGTTCGCAAAGTCGTAGTACCGGCTCTGGAGGTAATAGAGACGCGTTTCGCGGTCGTAGTAATAGCCACGGTAGCGAAGCGGGTTGATGTGCCCGATGAAGGTAGGATCCGTGGTCTTTTTGCCGTCAGCACCATGCACGGAGTAGTTGCCCCCACGCGCCGTAGGCGCTACGGCGCAGCGTGATACAGCAGACAACGATAATGATCCGTGGTTGTGTGCTGACGGTTGTACGCATCATAGTGACCACTTATCCATCTTTCTGGATTACTCGTGCATGCTTTGAATGCGGAAGATATTCAATTTGTATGTATTCTCCTGCGTCTATCTCACCATGGAAAAGGTACACTCTAAACTCCGTTTCATCTTCTACATTTTGTACTCTCACCAAAGGAGGTAAAACAGCCTCATTCTCTTTACTGTAGTCATACCCGCTTACAACAATAACTGTCGCACGCTCTTCCGTTCCCGTCAGTAGACGTGGAATATCCAGCGTAAATGGAAGCGTGTAAGTGATGACCAAGAAAGCCAACCCCGCAGTTATAATCACCTTCGCTATCAAATCGTAAGTCTTCCAATGCTTTGGCCTGTCTTTAATCTTCCACGCGAAAATACTGCTTTCTTTTTTTAGAACAAATTGCATACCCTTAATCGCCATTATTACAATTAAGGCTTGAATCAAGAGTAAATAAAAAATCCATGCTGGTTTGCTTCTGATAATTGAATCAATATTATATTGCATCACGTTCACCATGGGCGAATCCCGCGCCATGCACTCATGTGCACACCGCCTACGACGAGAGAGAAAAAGCCTTTCCGCATTACACGACTAGACATACGTTTAGCCTGATGCCTTTTGATCTTTGTAAGGCCAGCCCTGAAGACTGCATTCATATTACCACGGCCAACCGTAACTTTTGGCACCATGACTGAGTTGCTAGTCAATGCAGAACTGCCGGCATCAAACAAAGCTGTACCGACTATATGCCCCCAAGACTTATCATATGAATCGTCAGTATATTTTGAAATCACCCCTGTAGTTAACGTGCTCATTCCGTCAGTAACAGCAGAGGTCGAGCCGTCGTTATAGATCATGGCGAACGGCTGGTTGCCATCGTCATAGACAAACTCGAGGGACTTCCATGACCACAGTTTACCATTGCATCAGTACAAATTCAAGAATAATCATGATTCTTGATTTCAAGACACAAATCCTGAAATCAAGAACAGAAGCAACATAAACAGGCATCCGGCGCTTTGCCGGATGCCTGTTATAACGATTTGCTATTCTCAAAAAAGCGTCTGCAAGCCGGTTCCCGGACACCAGACAGAGCTCTTGTCACAAAATAATACAGATCAGTGTTCCGCTGCCCTCATTGACCACACGCTGCAAAGTTTCCTGGAGCTTTCCGACCGCTTTCGTCGGCAGGCAGCTGAGTTTTTCCTCCACTCCTTCCTGCGCGATCGTATAGATCGGCTTCCCGAAAATGTTGGACTGCCAGAGCTGCTCGACATCGCCGTCAAAGTCCTGCAGCAGGAAGCCGAGAATCTCGCTCGAGGCATTCTCTCCACCGATCTCCGGCGAGACCTCCGTCTCGATATTGGTCTGGAACATATGAATGGCTTTGGCGCTGGCCTTAAGCCGGACGCCGTAGCGCCCGCCCTTGCGGACGATCTCCGGCTCTGCCAGCTGCAGGTCAGCGTCCGACGGCATGACGACCCCGTAGCCCTTGCTGCGTACGTCCTCCAGCGCGCCGCGGATGTGCTGATAGTCGGCCTGGATGCGCCCCATTTCCGTCAGAAATGAGATGAGCTCCCCGTCACTGCGCAGGGCAACGCCAGCCTGCTCGCTGATGATGCTGTAGTACAGTGCGCGCGGAAATGTGAGCACATAGCAAACGGCCCCGGTGTCCACGGAGACGTTTTCCACGTCTGCCGCTTCCAGCAGCTCGCTGTCTGTGAGCGCCTGTGCCGCGCGCTGCGCATCACGCAGGCGGTGCAGCGACGGCATCTGTTCGCGCAGCAGCGCATAGAGCTGCTGCTTTGTTTCGTTGCCGGGCGGAAGAACGTCCATCCACTCCGGCATGCGGAAGCAGGCCTCCGTGACCGGAAATTCGTACAGCACCGAACGCAAAATCTCCAGAATATCCTGCTCCGTCAGCTCCAGACAGTTGACCGGCAGGCAGGCGGCATCGTACTGTTCGCGCAGCTGGGCAGCCAATGATTGCGCGGCCTCCCCCGTCGGATTGGCCGTGTTGAGCAGGATGAGAAACGGCTTGCCGATGTCCTGCAGCTCTGCAACGATGCGCGCTTCCGCTGCGGCATAGTCCTCCCGCGCGAGCTCGGTCACACTGCCGTCGGTCGTGACGACGATGCCGATCGTCGAGTGTTCGCGGATAACTTTGCGTGTCCCCTCCTCCGCCGCTGCGCGCATGGGGATCTCGTGATCGTACCACGGCGTTGTGACCAGACGCTCTTCCCC
>OIWU01003025.1_pt1 | contig 13414 bp, 13 predicted proteins | sample 1587711 | NCBI WGS metagenome assembly OIWU01 (sample SAMEA3888909, study PRJEB22519) | human gut metagenome | biome: human gut; feature: human-associated habitat; material: faeces | place: Denmark | collected 2010 | reverse complement strand
ACTCGAACCCCCGGCCCACTGCTTAGAAGGCAGTTGCTCTATCCAGCTGAGCTACTGGCGCAAATCTGGAGCAGGTGACGGGAATCGAACCCGCATCCCCAGCTTGGAAGGCTGGTGCCCTGACCATTGTGCTACACCTGCATTGCCCTCCGAGTAAATCGTCAGCTTGGTAAGGATACCACGGAAAGGCTTGATTGTCAAGCACTTGTTGGCAATTTCTTGTGATATTTGAAAGAATTATTCAGCCAGAGAAACGATAAACATTGCTTATGGGTTGGATAGAGGACATTACACACAGCGTTTCATTCGGCTGCCATCGGCTATCCCAGGCTGCGTTTGGTTGCCAAAAGTTTCCACGAGAAGCGCTGTATTCCGCGAATTTTAAGTTTACATAATTTTTGCCATAAGGCAGAGCAGAAAAAACACTTGCGTCACAGCTTTTAGCGCACCGAAACTGTTTGAAGGGACCAGCCGCAGTCCACGATCCCCCGTCTCTCTTTCGCAGACATCTGTTTCTGTCGCGAGCGACAGAAAAGTATGCTATACTACATTATTATATCATATCGGATAAGATATCCGCAGCCACGGTATTCTTTTGGAAGGGGTGGGGCTGATATGAAAAAGAGGATCGTTCTGTGTCTGCTGGCGCTGGCGCTGCTGTCCGTGATGACAGGGTGCGGAAAGAAAAAGGACGCAGACCCGCTGACCGTGACGCTGTGGCATGTCTACGGCGGTGAGGTGGATTCCCCACTGAACGGCCTGATCGAGGAGTTCAACAGCACCATCGGGGCCCAGCAGAACATCCGCGTGAAGGTGGAGCTGGTCAGCAACAGCGGCAGCATCCATAAGAGCGTGCTGGCGGCGGCCAACAACGACCCGGGCGCACCGTCGCTGCCGGATATGTTCGTATCGTACCCCAAGACGGTGCTGGCGCTGCCGGATCAGGAGATCCTGGTGGACTACCGGGACTATTTCAGCGAGGAGGAGCTGGCGGCCTTCATCCCTGCCTTTGCGGAGGAGGGGATGATCGGCGGGCGGCAGGTGATCCTGCCCATTGCCAAGTCCACCGAGGTGCTATTCGTCAATCGGACGCTGTTTGACCGCTGGGCGGCACAGTCCGGCGCCAGCTACGACGATCTGACCACATGGGAGCGGCTGTATGCGCTGGCGGAGCAGTACGCCGCGGACACAGGCAAGAACTTCTTCGTCCATGATTATCACTTCAACTATTTCCAGGTGGGCGTAACGTCCCTGGGGGAGACGTTTTTCCGGGACGATGGCGTGAACTTCGGCCCGGCCTTTGAGCGGGCGTGGGAGCCCTACGCACGGGCGGCGCTGCAGGGGGGTATGTGGCTGCACGACGGGTATGCCACAGAGCCGCTCCGCACCGGCGATACCATCGTCTCCGTGGCGTCCTCCGCCAGCGTGCTCTACTACGCCAACACGGTGACATACCCGGACAACACCTCGGAGCGGGTGACGATCGAATCCATGCCCTGCCCGGTATTTGAGGGCGGGGAGAAGCTGGTGCTGCAGCGGGGCGTGGGGATGTGTACGCGGCGCTCCACCCCGGAGCGGGAGCGGGCGTGCATCACCTTCCTCAAGTGGCTGACGGAGCCGGAGAAGAATGTACAATTCGTCACCAGTCTCGGCTATATGCCGGTGACGCAGGAGGCCTTCGACCAATACCTGCCCGCCGCCGTGGAGAAGCTCAGCGACCCGATGTATATCTCGCTGTATGAGACATATCTCAAGACACAGGAGGCGTATACCTTCTACTATGCGCCTCAGCTTGAGAACTATCTGGAGCTGGAGACACGGTTTGAGAATCTGGCGCGGCTGAAGCTGCTGGCGGGACGCACCCAGTATCTGGAGGGGGCCGGTACGCTGGACGAGTTGGTTTGGGACACACTGGACAGCTTTAAGCTGGATTACGGTACATGAGAGAGGGAAAGCACATGCGGTCGATCAGGGAAATGCTCCATAAGACGGGTCATGCCGCCGCCCCCAGCATGGGGATGCGGCTGCTGCTGTACTGGTTTGCCATGGCGCTGCTGCTGGTGGCGACCATCCTGTCGATCCTCATGGCCACCGGCGTGCTGTCCCACGCCTCCCGGCAGCTGGCGGGGGTGCTGGATATCCAGCAGCGGAACACCTACGCCGCGCTGGATGCGCAGATGAATACGCTGACGGCGCAGGGAATGGCCATGTCGGAAAAGCTGGGCAAGGAGCTGGACGCCTTCCTCGCGGTCAAGGGCATCTCCTTTGGCGAGCTGAACGACGACCCGGCCGCCATCGCGGAGCTGGAAAAGCGGCTGTACCCGCCGCTGAGCAGTACGCTGAGCGCCGCCTCGTGCAGCGGGACCTTCTTCTGTCTGCACGCCACCGCCAACACATCCCTGCCCAACGCGGACGATCTGCGGGCGGGTATGTATCTGCGGTATTCCGGGCTCCAGCCCACAGTGGCCTCGGAGCAGGACATCATCTGCTTCCGGGGCGCTACGGAGGCGGCGCGGGGTTTGCAGCTCCAGATGCACAACCGCTGGAACCCGGAGCTGAACGCCGCGCTGATCCCCGGCAGTCAGAAGGTCTCCGCCTATCAGGGGCAGCGGCTGGCGGAGGGCTGCCTGTGGACGAAGCGCACGGAGCTGCTGGATACATGGGAGCAGGTCACGCTGCTGTGCGTACCCATTCTGGACGGAGGCGGCGTGGTGCGCGGATTCTGCGGTATGGAGGTCAGCGATCTCTATTTCAGCCTCTCCCACGGAACGGTGTCCAGCACCTTCGGCAAGATGCTGACGCTGGTGGCGCCGGTGGACGGCGATAAGCTGTCCCTGTCGGGGGCCATGCTGGGCGCCACAGACGGGTCGCGGCTGACGGCCGACGGCACCCTGCATATCAGCGAGGGGAAATACTACACGACCTACACCAACGGCAAGGAGACATACCTGGGCCGGCACCAGCTGCTGGACGCCGACACATGGGACGATGTGCCGCTGGCGGCGGTGACGCTGCTGCCGGAGGATACCTTCCGCAGCTACGAGCGGGGGGCGCGGGGCGCATGGTTCCTGGGAGCGGTGCTGTTTCTGATGATGATGCTGGCGGCGGCGACCATGCTGTCCCACAGCTTTGTAAAGCCGATCAATAAAAGTCTGGCGGCGGTCAGAGGCGGCGCGACGGAGATGGTAGCCTCCGGTATCCCGGAGATCGACGAGCTGCTCGCCGCCATCCGCGAACGGCCGGCGGGGACGCTGCCGCCGGAGGTGGAGGCGCGGCTGCAGGGCTTTGCCCGGCGCGCCGAAACGCTGACCGGCACGGAGCGCACCATCCTGCAATACTACATGGACGGGCATACCGTCAAGGATATACCGGAGCTGGCCAGCATCAGCGCCAGCACGGTCAAGACACATAACCGCAATCTTTACCGGAAGCTGGGGGTGGCTTCCTTTGACGAATTAAAGGTTTATATCGAGCTATTTGCCGGCTGCGGCCGCAGCAGCGAGCTGCTGAGCAGATAGGAAAAGCACTGGACAGAGTACACAAACCGTGGGGGGCGGGGTTGTGTACTCTGTCTAAGCCTTAGGGTGATTTTTCCGGTGACGGGCAAATATCACCCCTGGGGTAATAGACATCTACGGGAAAAACTGATAATAAATGGATATGGATACGGATGTAGAGAAAGTCAGAACTGCGACGTGGAGGAACAGGAGGGAGCAGCAATGCGCCGCATCATCAGAGCGTGTATGGAGGATATATCCTCCGCGGAGGTTTTCCAGTTTTCACTGCGCTGCGCCGTGTGCGGTTCCCTTTGGAAAAGCCAGCCTGTATGGTTTTCCAAGGCGGGAAGGCAGCCGGAGAGCGAGGGTAAGCGCGTGATCTTCCGAACACTGTACCAGCGGGAGAAGGAGGAAGCGTGCAGGCGGGCCGCCACAGAGGCGCTGGAGCATTTCAGCCTGTGTCCCATCTGCAAGCGGCTGGTGTGCGACCACTGTTTCCTGCTGGGCGAGGATATCGACCTGTGCATGGATTGCGCCGCATTTTTGCAGGAGAGAGGCGAGCCGGTGACGGCAGTATCTGCAAAGCCGGCGGAGACAGATCATCAGAGAGAATGCATATGAGATGCCGGCTTTTAATGGGAGGTGTACTGCTGGTCATGATGCTCTTCGGAACGACAGGCTGCGGTAAGCCGGATGATCGGGAGCTCGGCCACATGGTGGATGGCCCCGGCATGATGTATACGCCGGAAGATCAGAGCCCCTTTGCGGGGACGTGGCAGAGCCGGGATGGCAGCATCGTCATGGAGGTGGAGAGCAGCGACCCGTTTGAGAGCTCCCACATACAGGTGCTTGTGGACGGCGAGCCAGATTTTCAGGCCGATATGTGGGTGTACAAGACCGGGACGGTAAAGCTGACGCAGGAGCAGAAGGGGATCCTCATGACGGGAACCTTCGAAGGTCTGACGTTCAGCCATGCGGAAAACGCCTTCCGTATCCGGTACAGCGACGGCAGCGGCCATAGATGGCTGACGAGGGAGGGCGCTGCGTGCGGCGAGGAGGACGTGATCTTCTCCGACCAGCCGCAAGCGCCGCCGTCCGCAGCGTGGAGCTGTCCCGCCTGCCGGACAGAAAACGAGGGCAATTTCTGCACCAACTGCGGCGCAGAAAAGCCGCTGCTGTGCAGCCGCTGCGGCTGGCAGCCGGAGGAGGGGCGCAGCTCTGTGTACTGCCCCGCGTGCGGTAACCGCCTCAAATGAGACGCACCGATATATGTGACAACAAGAGCAGAAAATACGAAAAATGGGAGGAACGGCGATGAGGAGTATGAAGAAACTGACGGCACTGGTGCTGGCGCTGGTGATGGCGCTGACGCTGGCGGCCTGCGGAGGCAAGGGAAACGGCGGCAACAAGGTCAACCCTGCCGTGGGCAAGTACATGGGCGAGGAGGTCCTCTCCTTTGATGAGTGGATATCCATGGACGAGGTGTACGATCTGGGCGACAACTACATCGAGCTGAAGCCCGATGGCACGGGCTGCTTCATGCTGGACGGCGACCCGACGACCATCAAGTGGAAGCTGACGCAGGATGGCGCCCTGACGCTGGACAGAGACGGATCGATCTGCAACTGCACGCTGAAGGACGGCCTGATCACGGTGAATGACTACTTCGGCTTTGACCTGCAATTGACCTTCCGGAAGGCCGGCGGCAGCACCGGCGGGAACACCGGCGCAGATGAAATGTCTTTGGATGACTTCGCCGCGGTGTACGGCGGCGACTGGCACGGCATGGCGGGTCTCACCGACGCCACCGGCGACTTTGAGGCGCTGAACGACACCGCCCACGAGATCCTGGCGCGGCTGGTGTTCGACGGGAACGGCGGCTGCGAGGTGTGGCTTGCCATGTATCTGGAGGGCGAGAACGACTTCAACTTTGCGGACACCTATGCGCGTGTGGTACCGGATGACGATACCGGTCTGGAGCTGCGCGGTATGTTCATGGGCGGCGAGATGCAGGACGGCATCCTGTCTGTGGACGAGACCAGCGCGCTGTATGTGAGCTGCGAGGTGGACTCCGATCTGGTGGACGGCTCCATCAGTCTGCTGGCCAACCTGCGGCATCTGGACGACGAGAACTGGACGGACGACGATTATATCCCCATGCCGGAGAGTGCGGTGGAGTATTATCGCGGCAAGACCTTTATGGAGATCGCCGATACCTTTGAGATCGACACCAGCCTGATCCCCGATGACGGCAGCGGCGGAAGCGTTAGCACCCCCGTGGACGGCGGCGACAACGGCGGCCTGCCGGAGAACTATCCCTACGAGCGCACCACCACCAACGGACTGGGTGAGTACGGCAAGTCCAATCCAGATGCCACCGGTCTGGCGGATCTGCCCACCATGCAGAAGGTACGGCAGGAGCTGTGGGATATGGGCTCCTCCAAGTCCTCGAATTTGACCTATGACGACATCAAGGCCATGCTGGGCGGCGAGGACGGCATCCCCCATACCGGCATGGACGAGAAGAGCTGGAACAGTGAAAAGCACGCCTACGGCTGGTACAACGGCGAGGGTGACTACTATGTGCTGTACTTCGTGGTGCGTGACGGCGACGAGTACTACACGGCCGCCACGTTCTCCAGCAGCGTGAGAGGCGACAGCTGACGAACGGTGCGGAAATTAGAGAAAGGAAGGCAGAGATATGCAAGTAACGTTGAATGCGCTGCCCGCCTCGCTGGCGGAATTTCGGAACCTGTCCCTGCGGACACCGGAGGAGGTAGTGGCGGGCTTCCTGTGCGCCCTGCACCTGTATGTGAAGAACCCCAACGAGGGCGTGGAGGCCATGAACCTCCTGCGCGGCCCCCGGCCCATGACCCCCTATGACAGCCAGTTCCTGCGGGATAGTCTGCGGGGCAAGGAGTACCTGCCGCTGGCATACTTTGCCGGCGCCACGCCCCAGAACAGCTACGCTCCCGCGCAGCCCTATGTGGTGGATGTACTGCCCGACCCCCGTCCGCAGGACATTGAACCGGGCTATCTGCGGCTGTTTATCGCCACACCCGGCGCGGATTCGCCCCGGCCCATCAAGCTGCGGCAGAAGCCCTCCACCGGCGAGTGGTTCCTGTGGGAGTATTCCAGTCCCCTCAGCGGCATCCGCGTCCCGGCCGCCCAGGACCCCTGGGCCTGAGCCGTGAAGCGGCGGTGGATCGCGCTGGCGCTTCTTCTGGCGCTGGCGGTGAGCCTGACGGCCTGTCAGGTGGAGTTTGTCCCCTACGGCCAGCCGATGAATAACGGCGGTACCACGATAGACACACCGCCCCATCCCGGCGGCGACACCGACCCGGTGGATGTGACCGACCCGGTGGGCGGCGAGGAAGATCCCTCCGGCGACAACACGGACTACACCATGGAAAAGTACCGGCGGTACCTGAGTGGCGAGTGGATCGCCGTCGAGGGCGAGGTCGAGGGCGACCGGTACAAGATGGAAGAAGCGGGACTGACCGTGACGCTGGAATTCCAGGAGGCTGACGGCGTGACCGAGGACGGGCGCGGCACATGGAGCATGGGCGCATGGTACGAATATACCAACAGCTATGGCGACCACGAAAAGCTGGACGGGCTGCGCGTGGAGTTCCACAAGGGGCCCATGTACTACGGCTGTGCCAACGAGGAGTGGTACGCGGAGCTGGTCGGCGGCCCGGAGAACACGGCGTACACCGTGACCGTGATCGACAACAACTATCTGGAGATGCACCGCCATGTGGAGGATTCATATGTGGTATGGGTCGTCTACTGCGAGCGGGCGGACGGACGATGGATCGATGAATAACAGGGGCCTATGAGCCCCGCGGACAAATCACAACAAACACAGAAAAGGAGAAGGATATGGGACTTATCAAAGCAGCAATGGGCGCCGCGGGCGGCGTGATGGCAGATCAGTGGAAGGAATTCTTTTACTGCGACGCGATCCCTGAAAACGTGCTGGCGGTCAAGGGCCAGAAGAAGACGAGCAAGCGCTCCAGCAACACCAAGGGCGACGACAACGTGATCAGCAACGGCAGCGTCATCGCGGTGGCGGACGGCCAGTGTATGCTGATCGTGGATCAGGGAAAGATCGTGGATATGTGCGCGGTGGCCGGCGAGTATACATACGATATGTCCTCGGAGCCGTCCATCTTCACCGGCGATCTGGGCGAGGGCATCAAGAACGTGTTCAACAACATGGCCAACCGCTTTACCTTCGGCGGTGAGGCGCCCAAGGATCAGCGGATCTACTACTTCAACACGAAGGAGCTGATCGGGAACAAGTACGGCACGCCGTCTCCGGTGCCCTTCCGCGTGGTGGACCAGCGCGCGGGCATCGACATCGACGTGGGCATCCGCTGCTTCGGCGAGTACAGCTACCACATCAGCAACCCCATGCTGTTCTACACCAATGTGTGCGGCAACGTCAGCGAGGCGTACACCCGTGACCGGCTGGACAGCCAGCTGAAGACGGAGCTGCTGACGGCCTTGCAGCCGGCGTTTGCCCGGATCGGCGAGGACGGCATCCGGTACTCCCAGCTGCCGGGCCACACGCTGGAGCTGGCGGACGCGCTGAACGAGGTGCTGAGCAAGAAGTGGCGTGACCTGCGCGGTATCGAGATCGTGTCCTTCGGCGTGTCCAGCGTGACGGCGGACGAGGACGACGAGAAGATGCTCAAGGAGCTGCAGCGGAACGCGGCGTTCATGGACCCGACCCGTGCGGCGGCACATCTGGTGGGCAGTCAGGGCGACGCCATGAAGATGGCGGCCAACAACCAGGGCGGCGCGGCCATGGCGTTCATGGGCATGAATATGGCGGGACAGGCCGGCGGCATGAACGCCGGGAACCTGTTTGCCATGGGACAGCAGCAGGCGGCGCAGCAGGCGGCTGCACAGCCTGCACCGGCGGCTCCCGCGGGATGGACGTGTGCCTGCGGCCACGCCGGGAACACCGGCAAGTTCTGCGCGGAGTGCGGCCAGCCCAAGCCCGCCTCCGACGAGTGGACCTGCGCCTGCGGCGCGGTGAACACCGGTAAGTTCTGCGCCGAGTGCGGCCAGCCCAAGCCCGCCTCCGACGAGTGGACCTGCGCCTGCGGCACGGTGAACAAGGGCAAGTTCTGCGCCAACTGCGGCACTCCCCGGCCGTAAGGGAACGCGACTCCGACGGATATGCTCCGGCGGAGGATGAGTCGGAAAACGCCCCACGGCAACAGCGACAATTTCCCCGTAACAACATACAGCCATCGGTCAAGGGGGCAGCGCCCCCTTTGACCGGCGGCGCCGTTAGGAAAGGAGAATGTCATGAACGACTATTACGACTATTACGATTATTACGGCTATAGCAGCACCCCTGCCGCCGTTTCGATCGTTCCTACCATCATCTCACTGGTGCTGTGCGTGTTCGTGCTGGTGTGTATGTGGATCATCTTCCGGAAGGCCAACAAGCCCGGCTGGGCGGCCATCGTCCCCTTCTACAACCTGTATGTGATGTTTGAGATCACATGGGGCAGCGGCTGGCGCTTCCTGCTGATGCTGATCCCCATCTACAACATCATTCTGAGCATCCAGACCCAGATCCGACTGGCCAAGGCGTTCGGCAAGGGCGGCGGTTTTGCGGCGGGACTGATCTTCCTGCCCTATATCTTCGTCCCCATCCTCGCCTTCAGCGGCGCATCGTATCAGGGCGTCCCCGTCAAGGCGGCTCCCTATCAGCCCAACCAGCCGACCAACCCCTATCAGAACAATCCTTACCAGAATAACCCCTATCAGAACAACCCCTACGGCGGCGCTCCGCAGGGCGGCTATCAGCAGCAGCCGTATCAGCAGCCCCCGCAGGGTGGCTATCAGCAGCAGCCGTACCAGCAGCCCCAGTATACGGCGCCGCAGCAGCCCCAGCCCCAGTACACCGCACCCCAGCCGGAGCCCCAGCCTCAGCCGGAGGCTCGCCCGGCGGCGTTCTGCCCGAATTGCGGCGCAAAGAACAACGGCGAGAAGTTCTGCCCGAATTGCGGCGTGCCGCTGCAGTAACAGCACTCCCGCCTGCACGAAGCAGGTATGAACAAAACTATAAAAAAGGATGGCAATTGACCATGAAAAAGATGATCGCACTTCTTCTGACTGCATTGATGGGACTGTCCCTTACCGCCTGCGGCGGCGACGGCGGCAGCAAGGACACCGGCCTTCCCGGCGTCGACATGAAATCCACGGAAGTACAGGCCGTGACCTCCGACAGAGCCGAGCTGGCGGTGCTGAACGAGACGTTCGCCACCTATCTGGGCGGCCTGAACTACTTCACCATTGACGAGCCGCAGTCGAAAATGACCTACGCGGATCTGAAGGCACACATCGGTGTGGACTGCTCCGAGTACCGGTATGACGCGGACTACCAGCGCGGCATTTACACCTGGTACGCCGCCGAGGATGAAGCGTGCGCGCTGAACCTGTTCTTCGGCGACGACGGCAAGCTGGTCGCGGCCGGTGCATACAACCTTGATGTGTAACAAGCAGCAGTCAGAGCGGCATTGAACGTCACCTGACCCACGGGAGCGGCGGAACGCCGCTCCCGTATCAGAAAGGAGAGGGCAATGGCATCCCAAATTACCAACTATAAGTGTCCGGCGTGTACCGGCCCCCTGCATTTTGTGGGGGCATCCGGTATGCTGGAGTGCGATTTCTGCGGCGCAAAGTATGACGTGGCACAGATCGAGGCCATGTACGCAGAGAAGGAGGCCGCCGCTGTGGCCGCCACCGAAAAAGCGGAGAAAAAGGCAGAAGCCAACCGCCAGAAGCTGGCGGATATGGAGGCGCAGGGGTGGGACACCTCCGGCCTCAACAACGAGTGGGGCGCGGAGGCCGACGGCATGAAGGCATACTCCTGTCCCAGCTGCGGCGCGGAGCTGATCTGCGACGCATCCACCGCCGCCACCTCCTGCCCCTACTGCGGCAACCCCACCGTGGTGCCGGGGCAGTTCAGCGGCGCGCTGAAGCCGGACTATGTGATCCCCTTCAAGCTCAGCAAGGAGGACGCCGTGGCGGCGCTGAAGAACCACTACAAGGGCAAGCCCCTGCTGCCCGGCGCATTTACCAAGGGCAACCACATCGAGGAGGTCAAGGGCGTGTACGTCCCCTTCTGGATGTTTGACGGACAGGCGGAGGGTACTGTGGACTACGAGGGCCATATCACCCACGTCTACGAGAGCGGCGATTACGAGATCACCGAGGTGGAGCACTACGACGTGCGCCGCGGCGGCTCCATCGCCTTCGAGAAGGTGCCGGTGGACGCATCCAGCAAGATGCCGGATGACCACATGGACTCCATCGAGCCTTACAACTACAAGGAAATACGGGCGTTCTCCACGGCGTATCTGCCGGGCTTTCTGGCGGACAAGTACGATGTGACCGTGGAGCAGAGTCAGGAGCGGGCGGACGGCCGCTGCGCTTCCTCGCTGGAGGGCGCGCTGCGCCGCACCACCACGCAGTACGACACCTGCATCACCAAGAGCAAGGATATCCGGCTGCGCCGCGGCAAGGTACATTATGCGCTGCTGCCGGTGTGGATGCTGCACACCAAGTGGAACGGCAAGGACTTCCTCTTTGCCATGAACGGACAGACAGGCAAGCTGGTGGGCGACCTGCCCACGGATATGGGTAAGTTCTGGGGGATCTTCGCCGCGATCGCCGCACCGGTGACGGCCATCGCCGCGGCGATCCTGATGCTGATGTAAGGAGGGCAGCCGAGATGAAAAAGAGAGCTTTTACATGGCTGCTGGCGCTGCTGGCGGCGCTGACGCTGGTCGTACCCGCTTGGGCGGAGCAGACGGCGGACGATCTGTTCGTGTACGATGAAGCGGGCCTGCTGACCGAGGATGAGTGGCTGGAGCTGGAGATGATGGCCGACGAGATCTCCTGGCGGCACAACTGCGCCGTCTACATCGTCACCGTGGACGACTACGAGGACTACGACAGCGATATCCACTACGCGGCGGCCAACATCTACAACGGCAACGACTTCGGCATCGGTGTAAACCGCGAGGGCATCATGCTGATGCTGAGTATGTACGACCGCGACTACGACCTGTTTGTCCGCGACGACGGCACCGCCCAGTACGCGGTCAACAAGTACGGACGCCACCAGATGACGGAGGTGTTCCTGGACAACTTCGGCAACAACGACTGGGTGGGCGGCTTCAAGGATTACCTGTCCGCCTGCGACGAGTACCTGAGTCTGGCGGAGCAGGGCCATCCCGTCAGAAAGCCGCTGATGAAGGTGCTGCCTATGGCGCTGGGTATCGGCGTGGTGCTGGCGCTGGCCGTGTGCCTGTTCCTCAAGAGCAAGATGAAGTCCGTCCGGCAGGGCGCGGAGGCGGATGCCTATGTGACCGCCGAGGGTCTGAACCTGACGGAGCAGTATGACCGCTACACCCACACCACCAAGACCAGCCGGAAAATCTCCAAGGACAGCGACAGCGGGAGCAGCGACCATTCCGGCGGCGGCGGCTCCAGCACAAGCGGTAAGTTCTGATCGACCAGCGAAAGGAGGGGACGATGAAAAAGAACAAATTCCTCGCAGTGCTGCTGGCCATGGCCATCGCACTGCTGCTGACGGCGTGTCAGGTTGATATCCCCGGCGTCGGGACGCTGCACATCAGCGGTGACGGCAAGGAACCAACCGGCAACAACGGCACGAACAATGGCACGAACAATGGCACGAACAACGGCAACACAGGCGACGATATGAGCGGCGTCAACATCGAGGGGGACTACGACGACTCCATCGACCTGCTGCGTGAAGAGATGGCCGAGCCGTCCTATCTGTTCGCGGCGGCCTTTATCGGCGGCTCGGCGGGCGGCCCCGACGATCTGGAGCTTCCCCTGCCGGAGTGGATTTTAGAGACGGACCCCGAGCTGTGCGCCCAGTATACGTTCATTCGCCAGATCCCCCGTGAACGGGTGGTGGGCAACGGCGGCGGCCTGTTCTGCGTGGTACCCCGCGACCCCAACGCCACCCTTGCGGTGAACCGCATCAAGTGGAATCCCCAGAACGAGGACTATGACAACCTGGAGGTGCTCTACCGCAGCGAGAGCGGCGAGCCCATCCTGCTGTATGCCTGCGCCGACATGGGCGAGAGCCCGTATCCCGACACGGAGGTTATCGTGACCGACAGCAAGGGCCGGACCATAACGTGGTACCCCATCTACGGCGCGGCCATGCTGCCCTACGACTTTGACAACGACGCGCCGATAGGCTATGACTTCACCAACTATGGCGGGGAATACGACGGCGACATCGGCTGGACGTACCCCACGGCGGAGCAGCTTGCAAACGTGTGGGTGTGGGAGGGCTACAAGGACGAGCAGTACAGCTTCGGCACCCTCACCCTGCACGCCAACGGCAATGCCGCGCTGACATGGTGGTACGAGAAGGACGCCGGCAAGGCGCAGGAGACCTATGAGGGTACATGGAAGCAGCAGGGCAAAGACAGCGACCAGCTGGCGCTGGACATGAACCTCGTTGGCGGCGAGCGCTACAAAAGCGGGTCGACGGTGCGGATCAGCGGCGTTTTCCCGGTGCAGGTGCCGATGGGCTTTGAGGATTTCGCCATCCTTAATATTGCCGAGGCCGCCAACGGCGAGCTGCTGCCCTTCCAGGTGCCGCCCAGCACCCTGATCTATCTGGTGCCTGCCGCGGGCTGAGAGCGGGCAGGCAGAGGTATGAGGGCTCGTCCTGAAAGCTCTACGAGGAGCCGGCCTTTGAGGAGGGAACATACCGGTATAATATCTATGTTAAGATCAGGAGACAGGAAGAGCTTACGGTTACATGGGACAGTGCTGTATGCAACAGCATCCAGCACAGCGACAAGACTGCCTGGGTGGAAGCCTGGGGAGTGCACCAT
>OIWU01003018.1_pt1 | contig 13445 bp, 7 predicted proteins | sample 1587711 | NCBI WGS metagenome assembly OIWU01 (sample SAMEA3888909, study PRJEB22519) | human gut metagenome | biome: human gut; feature: human-associated habitat; material: faeces | place: Denmark | collected 2010 | reverse complement strand
CGAGATTGGGTTTTACAAGAACCGCGCCGCCGCGAAGCCCCGCTATCATTCTGTTTCCGCCCGTGTCGAGTATTTTCTTCACGTTTGCAGGGATAACCGACGATAATTTGAGATAATAATCGTCCTCCACCCCGCCGGGGAGCGAACCGCTCATAACAACCACGCTCGCCGATTTTGAAAGTTCGCCGACGAGAGAAAGCAGTTCCGCCTGATTTTCCTGCGAAACGTTCTCGCCTTTATCGTTTATTTCCGTCATCATCGACCGCTTGTCAACGATTTTATAATTAGTCCGCGCCGAGCCTTTGTTCCAGACGAACGTGTTTTTAACGTTTTCGTCGTCCAGCGCGTGGACGAACATTTTTCCGTTTTCGTCGAACATAAAACCCGTCGCGAAACTATCGCCGCCGAGCCTGGAAACGCCTATCGCGACGTTCAACGCCTTCCCGGAATACGTTATTATTTTATTTTCGATTCTGTTAAGTCCGCCGACTTTCAGCAAATCGAGTTCTATCGTGCAATCGACGCACGGATTCGGACACACCGACAATATCATCTATAATTTACCCTCCGAACAAAACCTGAACCGATTTTGCACGATTCAGGTTTTGCGTCGCCGGCAGAGCCGACAAATATGTTACGACTTATCCGCGATTATTTTATCCTGCAGGTTGGAAGGAACTTCTTCGTAACGTTCGAACGACGTCACGTAACTGCCTCTGCCCTGCGTCATACTTCTCAGTTCGGTTGCGTATTTAAGGATTTCCGCCTGCGGCGCTTCCGCGGTGATAACGGCTTTTCCGTCTACGGAATCCGTTCCGAGAATACGACCTCTGCGTTTGTTCATGTCGCCCATTATGTCGCCCATATAGTTATCGGGAACGGTTATTTCCATTCTCATTACAGGTTCGAGAATACAAGGCGAAGCCTTTTTCATTCCGTCCTGATAGGCGAGTTTCGCGGCGGAAACGAACGCCACTTCCTTGCTGTCTACGGGGTGCGAACTTCCGTCGAAAAGCGTGCATTTAAGGTTTACCACGGGGTATCCCGCAAGAACGCCCTCTTTGACCGCTTCGCGAAGTCCTTTATCGACCGCGGGAATAAATTGTTTGGGAACGACGCCGCCGACTACCGCGTCAACGAATTCGTATTCGCCGTCCTGCGCGCCGGGTTCGAATCTGACTTTGCAGTGACCGTACTGTCCCGCGCCGCCCGATTGCTTTTTATGCTTTCCTTCGCCTTCCGCGGATTTTCTTATAGTTTCTCTGTAAGCGACCTTGGGTTCGGACAAAACGGCGTCCGCGCCGAATTTCGTTTTGAGTTTTTTGCAGATTACCGCAAGATGCGTGTCACCCACGCCGATAAGGAGCATTTCGCCCGTGTCGGGGTTTTTCTCCACTCTGAACGACGTGTCTTCTTCCTGAAGTCTGCGAAGCCCCGAGAATACCTTATCTTCGTCGCCCTTTTTAGCCGCGCCGACGGACATCGCGTATTCTGCCGCGGGCATAGCAACCGGCGGAAGAGTGATTTTTTCGCCGACGTAAAGGGTGTCGCCCGTCTGAACGTCGGAAAGTTTCGCGAACGCGCCTATATCGCCCGCAGGCATTTCGTCCGCGGCAAACTGCTTTTTGCCGAGAACGTGATACATCGCGCTTATCTTTTCGCTCGCGCCCGTTCTCGAATCGGTAAGAGTATCGCCGGGTTTAACCGTACCTCTTATCACTCTGAAAATATTCATCTTCCCGACGAACGGGTCGACTATCGTTTTAAACACTCTCACGAGCGTTTTACCCTTAGGATCGGCGACGAGTTCGACGGGTTTTCCGTTTTCCTCGCCCATAATCGGCGATCTGTCCTGCGGGCTGACGAACGTGGAAACCATCTTATCCATAAGGTTGAAAATTCCCTGATTTTTCAACGCGCTTCCGCCGAGCACAGTTATGGTACTGCACGCCTTTACGCCGAGTTTGACGCCGCGTTCAATCTCTTCGCCGGTAAGGTCGCCCTCGGCGAAAAACTTATCGAGAAGTTCCTCGTCGTTTTCGGCGGCTGCCTCGCAAAGAGCCTGACGAGCCTCGTTATAAGGCTCTAAAAGATTGTCGGGGATAGGATGTTCGTTGCGTTCCCAATCGCGGAGAACGCCGTAAGCCACCTTGACGAAACCTTTCATCTTCTCGTCAACCATGTTCGGGATAATCATCGGCGCGATTTTATTGCCGTATTTTTCCTTTATCGCCGCGACGGTTTTGATGAAATTCGCGTTTTCTTTATCCAGTCCGTTTATAAATAAAAGCGAGGGGATTCTGCGCGAAAGACAATATTCTATCGCCTTTTCCGTGCCGACGGTGAGCGTTCCGCTCGCTCCGGTGACGATAACCGCGTTATCGACGGCCGAAAGAGCCATGTTCGCCTCGCCCTCGAAATCGAAAAAGCCGGGAACGTCTATAAGATTAAACGCGACGTGGCGGTTTTTTCTGTCCGTATACTCACATCTCGAAACCGACAAACTGATCGACGTTTTTCTCGCTATTTCTTCCTGATCGAAATCGCTTACGGTATTTCCGTCGTCAACTTTGCCTTGCCTGTCTATCGCGCCGGCGTTGAAAAGTATTGCTTCGACGAGGGTTGTTTTACCCTCGCCGCTATGACCGATGACAGCCACGTTTCTGATTGTTCCTTCCATAAATTTTTCCTACCTTATCATATAATAATGCGCTTCGGCGAGCGAATTCCCCGTCGGTTTTAACCTAAAAACCGAAAAACGATTTTTATATTCCGGGGGATTCTCTCCGAACTCCCGTATATTATACAATACTTTTCCGACGATTTCAACAGCAAATCGAAAATTTTTACCGTTTTTTTACAAACGCCCGTTTTAATCTTGTCTTGCATGCCGGAAAGATTAAAACAAACCTTGCCCGGTACAGCAAATTTCAACCACGAAAAAAGACGGCTTTCCGCCGTCTTTTATGCTTTCGTTGTTGATTGCGTAGTTATTTCCGCAATTGTTTTTGCGGTTTCGTCAGTTCTTTTCTACGGACACAAACTCGTAACCCGCGTCCTCTATCGCCGCTTTTATCGCGCTTTCGTCTACGTTTCCGTCATAAACGATTGCCCGCTTGCCGGAAAGATCGACTTCCGCGGTAAGACCGAGATTTTTAAGCGTGGTTTCCACGCGTTTTTTGCAGTGTTCGCACATCATTCCGTTTACGTAAATCGTCGCTTTGACTTCTTTCATTTCTTTTTCTCCTTCTTTTTTTACGGTTTCGGCAGTCGTTCCGATCGCTTCCGCTTTTATTTCGTTTTCGGGACGGACGTCCGGCATTTTTTCGGGATAATTCTTCTCGTCCGCCGTCGTTTTGTTAAACCTGACAAGGCGTAATCTCAAAGCGTTGCCGACCACGCACACGCTCGAAAGACTCATCGCAAGCGAAGCGTACATCGGATTGAGATTCACGCCCGCGAAAGAAAACACGCCGCACGCGATCGGGATAAGCACTGCGTTATAGAAGAACGCCCAGAAGAGGTTTTCCTTTATGTTAAGCATTACTTTCGAGCCGAGTTTCAGACATTTCACGACGTCCGTGAGGTCGTTTTTGATAAGCACCACGTCCGCGCTGTCGATGGCGATATCCGTTCCCGCGCCTATCGCCGCCCCGACGTCCGCCTTGGTGAGCGCGGGAGCGTCGTTCACGCCGTCGCCGACCATCATAACCTTTTTACCCCTGCTCTGAAGTTCGGAAACGACTTCGTATTTAGTATTCGGCAAAACCTCGGCTTTATACTCTATTCCGAGTTCGTCCGCAACCGATTTTGCCGCGGATTCGTTATCGCCCGTGAGCATAACCACCTGTTTGCCCATGGCTTTAAGTTCGCCGACCGCCTCTCTGCTCGAAGGCTTAATTCCGTCTTTAATCGACATATAGCCCGCGATTTGTGAGTTGATCGAAAGATATAAAACCGTCGCTCCGTCTTCTTTTTGAGAGCGTTTGACGATTTCGCTTTCTTCGCTTCCGGGAGCTCCTTCGCTCACAAAACGCAGGTTTCCGAGAAGTAGTTTTTTGCCGTCGATTTCACCTTTTATACCGAGCCCTTTAACCGCCTCGAAGTTCTCCACGGGTTTAAACTCAACCCCTTTCTTTTCGGCAAGTTCGATAACGGGTTTGCCGAGAACGTGAGAACTCATTTTTTCGAGCGAAGCGCACATAGAAAGGAAATAATTTACGTCTGCGCCTTCTGCCGTTCCGACGCCGCTTATTTCGGGTTTTCCGTAAGTTATCGTGCCGGTTTTATCCAGAACGACGGCGTTGATCGATTCGGTTTTCTGCAAAGCCTCGCCGCTCTTTATCAGTATGCCGTACTGCACGGCTTTGCCCGTTCCCGCCATAAGCGCGGCGGGAGTTGCCAAGCCGAGCGCGCACGGACAGGAAACGACAAGCACGCTGACGGCGTTGTTCAGAGCCTTATCCGCGCCCGCGCCGAGAATAATCCACACGATAAAGGTTACGACGGCGATGCCGATTACCGACGGAACGAATATCCCCGCAACCTTATCGGCAAGTTTCGCGATAGGCACTTTTGTGGAGTTTGCGTCCTCGACGAGTTTTACTATCTTATATAACGTGCTATCTTCGCCGACGGAAACGGCCTCGGCTGCAGCGTAACCGCCCGAAAAAACCGTGCCGGCGACGAGTTTTTCGCCAACGTCTTTATAAACGGGAACGCTTTCGCCCGTTATCGCGGACTGATCCGCCCAGCCGCCGCCGCTTATGATAACGCAGTCGCAAGGGATATGCGAACCGTCTTTTAAAACGACGACATCACCCTTTTTGAGTTCGGCGATTTTGATTTCTTTTTCCTCGCCGCCGACAAGCACAACCGCCGTGTCCGGCGCAAGCCCGAGGAGTTTTTCAACCGAACCCATAGTTTTGTTTTTGGACTTCTCTTCGAGGTATTTACCTACCGTTATAAGCGTTAAAATGGTAGCCGCGCCTTCAAAATACAGGTTATCCATAAACTTCATCATAAGTTCGTGATTTTCGGTGAAATGCCCGATCGCTATCATGACGATAGTATAAATTCCGTATAAAAACGAAGCGGTCGCCCCTAACGCCACAAGCGAATCCATATTGGGATGCAAACCGAAAAGTTTTTTGAAACCGACTTTGAAATAATCGAAATTCACTATTATGACCGCGAGCGTCAATACCGCCTGCGCCAGAGAAGCGTACAACTGATATTTCATTTCCATCGCGTTGAGAAACGGCGGAACGGGAATCCCTATCATCGGTCCCATCGAAATATACATAAGCACGACCATCAGCGGCACCGAAATGATAAGCCTCTTTTTCAAAGCCTGCTCTCTTTCTCTGCCGCGTCTGAGCGAAACGCCCTCTTTGATCTTGTAACCCTCGTTTACGACGGCGGACATAATTTGAGCGGAAACGTCCCCGCTCATTTCAACCGAAAGCGCGCCCGTGATAAGGTTTACCGTACAATCGGTAACCCCGTCCACAGCCCTGACGCACCTTTCAACTCTTGCCGAACAGGCGGAACAAGTCATTCCGCTCACGGAAAACTGTTTTTTCATCCTTAAACTCCTTTTCAGCCCCGAAAATACGACATCAACCCGCAAAAGCGAGCCTATAAGTCGATTATCGGCGTGTTTTTGTTTTATTTTAAACCGCTTGGATTCTGTTTGAAACCGCTTTGCGAAACTTCGCTGTTACGGTCTTATCCCCTCGAAAATATAATTGTCGGCGTATTTTTCCGCCTTTTTTCTATCATCTTCGGAACGCGCCGTCCAGCAGATAAGCCGTCTGTTTTTTATCATTTTCCCTTTCACCGGCAGATATTTCACGTTCATATTTATAAAGTCCGGCTTGACGGTGAAATTGAAAAAAGCCATGCCGAGAAGTTTATCCGTAATCCACGAAAGTCCTTCATGCCTGTCCTTATCGACGAGTTGACCGCGAATGAATTGCGGGCGTTTTTTTCTGAACTCGCGGACTATGAACGGATCAAACGACTGCACGACGAAATCGCCCTTGTAATTATCGAGCCTTTTTATCGTTTCGTCGGCGATTATACCTCTGTTCTTTTGAGATTTTAATTCAATGACGATCGGCGTTCTGCCGCCCACGAAGGCGAGAAACTCGTCGAACGTGGGAATTATCTCGTCAGTGCCGGCAAGGCGCATCGCGCGGACTTCTTCAAAAGTTTTATCGCGGACGAAAGCGTCGACGCCCGTCATGCGTTTAAGGTCGTCGTCGTGAAAACACACGAGAACGTTGTCCTTGGTGAGTTGAATATCCATCTCGATGGGATACCCGTTTTCTATCGCGGCGGCGTAAGCCTTCATACTGTTTTCGGGGACGCCGCTCTCGGGAGAATGTAATCCCCTGTGCGCGACCGGCGTTTTCAGAAGCCAGTGATCCTTTTCTATTCTGCATTTTCCCATAAATATCCTCTTGTTCGGCCACAGGCGAACGTTTTCGGGCTTAAAAGCGAACTACTCGCCCGCTTTCAGGTCGTTATTATGCTTTTTCCGCCGAAATTATAAACCCGAGCGCGGCGTTTTGTCAATTATTTGGGGACAACGATTTTTTTACGCCCGTATTATTCACACAAAATCGGATATTAAAAACTTGATTTTTTTTTCGTTTGTATATATAATATAACTTGATTAATTATAGCGTATTGCGCGCGTGATACGTTTGAGGGATATAATGGCGATAACGACCAAGGACAACATACGGAACTTTTGCATAGTAGCGCATATCGATCACGGAAAATCCACTTTGGCGGACAGAATTATGGAATTAACCGGTCAGGTTGCCGAAAGAGATATGGAAAACCAACTCCTCGACTCTATGGACCTGGAAAGAGAACGCGGAATCACCATAAAACTCACGCCCGTGAGAATGGCTTACAAGGCGAAAAACGGAAAGGAATATATCTTCAACCTTATCGATACCCCGGGACACGTGGACTTCACTTACGAAGTTTCGCGTTCGCTCGCCGCGTGCGAAGGGGCTATTCTCATCGTAGACGCAACGCAGGGCATCGAAGCGCAGACGCTCGCGAACTGCTATCTCGCTCTCGACAACAATCTGGAAATAGTACCCGTAATCAACAAAATCGACCTCGCCTCCGCCGACCCCGACGGAACGGCTAAGGAAATCGAGGACGTTATCGGACTCGACGGCGCGAACGCCCCGAGAATTTCCGCAAAAAACGGAATCAACATCGATCAGGTTCTCGAACAGATAGTGGAACTCATTCCGCCGCCGAAGGGCGACGACGACGCGCCGCTCAAAGCGCTTATCTTCGACAGTTATTACGATAACTTCAAGGGCGTTATCTGCTTCGTGAGAATTATGGACGGAACAGTTTCCGCGGGGACGAGGATAAAAACTTTCGCCGGCACGAAACAGTTCGACGTTACCGAAGTGGGAACGTTCAATCCGCAATTAAAGCCGAAAAAATCGCTCTCTGCGGGCGAAGTAGGTTACATCGCGGCGAGCATCAAAAGCATCGAGGACATCGCCGTGGGCGACACCATAACGGACGCGAACAACCCCGCTCCCGCCCCGCTTCACGGTTACAAAAAAGTTCAGCCGGTCGTGTTCTCGGGTATTTACCCGCTCGACGGCTCGAAATTCAACGACCTTAAAGAAGCCCTTTTAAAACTTAAACTCAACGACGCCGCGCTTACTTTCGAGCCGGATAATTCCGACGCGCTCGGTTTCGGTTTCCGTTGCGGATTTTTAGGACTTCTGCATATGGAAATAATTCAGGAAAGAATCGAAAGGGAATTCGACATAGACATAATCACGACCGCTCCGTCCGTTTCCTACCATATTTACAAAACGGACGGCGAAATGCTCGTGGTGGATAACCCCAGCAAATTTCCCGACGTTTCCTATATCGATTACGCCGAAGAACCTATGATAACGGCAAACATCTTCACTCCGCCCGATTACGTCGGCGCGATAATGGACCTTTGCCAGGACAAGCGCGGAATTTTTACGGACATGACTTATCTCGACGCGAAAAGAGTTCGCCTTAACTACACTCTTCCGCTCAACGAAATAATCTTCGACTTTTTCGACGGGCTGAAAAGCCGCACGAGAGGTTACGCGTCTTTCGACTACGAACTTTCGGGTTACCGCAAAAGCGACCTCGTGAAACTCGACATGCTCTTAAACGGCGAAATCTGCGACGCGCTCTCCATAATCGTGCATAAGGACAAAGCGTACGCCCGCGGCCGCGCGCTCGCCGAAAGGCTTAAAGACGTTATTCCCCGCCAACTCTTCGAAATACCCATTCAGGCGGCTATCGGCGGAAAGGTAATCGCGAGAGAAACGGTCAAGGCTCTCCGCAAGGACGTTCTCGCCAAATGCTACGGCGGCGATATAACGAGAAAGAAGAAACTTCTCGAAAAGCAGAAAGAAGGAAAAAAGAAGATGCGCCAACTCGGCTCGGTTGAAGTTCCGAGCGAGGCGTTTATGTCAATTTTGAAGATAGACAGCAGCGATAACAAGTAAAAATATCGTTTAATCGACTTATAGACCGATTTTTGAGGATTAATAATGCCCGGGATTTACGTTCACGTTCCGTTCTGCAAGAGCAAGTGCGCCTATTGCGACTTTGCGTCTTACCCGAAGGAACTTTCCAAATGCGATTTGTATTTCGCCTGCCTTTACAGGGAAATGAAAGGCAGAAGCGAACTTTGCAAAGACTACGTTTTCGACACGGTTTACTTCGGCGGAGGCACTCCGTCGTTCGTCGAACCGAAGTATATCGAAGGCGCGATGCGCCAACTTAAAAATTATTACAAGATAACGGACGACGCCGAAATCACGATCGAAATGAATCCCGGAACGGTAGACGCGGAAAAAGTCGGCCGCTACGAAAAAATCGGCTTCAACCGTTTCAGCGTGGGGCTGCAGACGGCAAACGACGACCTTTTGCGCAACATAGGCAGAATCCACACAAAACAGGATTTTATCGACGCGGCGAAACTGCTCGCCGGCAAGAATTTCAGCGTTGACGTAATGATAGGGCTTGCCGATCAGACAGAAAAGGATATTAAAGAAGCGATAGACCTTGCCGCCGGTTCGGGCGCGAAGCACGTTTCTTCTTACGCTCTTAAAGCCGAGGAAGGCACGCCGATGTACGGCAGATATCTGAACGGCGAATTACCAAGCGAGGACGAGGTTGCCGATCAGTACGCGTTCGCCGTCGAGTATCTCGAAAAACTCGGTTATAAACGATACGAGGTGTCCAACTTCTGCAAAGACGGATATTATTCGCGCCATAACCTCAACTACTGGAAAAGGGGCGAATATATCGGGTTCGGCGTTGCCGCGTCGTCGTTCATCGGCGAAAGGCGGTTCACCAACACCGAAAAAATCGACGAATACGTCGCCTGCATCATGCGCGACAAGGTTGCGGAAATTTTCAGCGAAAACATCGAGGGCGACGAACGCGAATTCGAATTCGTCATGCTCGGGCTGAGAACTGCGGCAGGGATTTCGTTTGCCGACTACAAAGCGCGTTTCGGGTTCGATTTTACCGAGAAATACGCGAAGAAAATGGCTTCCGTGAAAAAATATCTCGACGAAACCGATGACGGAATCGCGATAAAACCCGAATATCTCTTCGTTCAGAACGAGATAATCATTCATTTTATGGACTGAGCGTTTTGCGGAAAACGCTTAAAAAAACAACAACAGAAATACCCTGCAAAGTTAAAAGGATAAAATGGGAAACTTCGTACACTTACACGTTCATACGGAATACAGCATACTCGACGGCGCGACGAAAATAGCCGTCGCGGCGAAAAAAGCCAAGGCTCTCGGAATGCCCGCGCTCGCCATAACCGACCACGGAAACATGTACGGCGCGGTGAACTTTTTCGACGCCTGCGAGAAAGAAGGCATAAAGGCGATTATCGGAACGGAATTTTACGTTTGCGACGATCTGACCGTAAAAAGCGGAAAAGCAAAACTCAACCACCTCGTTCTGCTCTGCAAAAACGAAGAAGGTTACAAGAATATTTCACTTCTGAACGCGATCGCTTTCCGCGACGGATTTTATTATAAGCCGAGAATCGACCTGAAAACGCTCGAGGCTCACCACGAGGGCTTAATCTGCCTTTCGGCGTGCCTTGCGGGCGATATTCCTCAGGCGATTTTAAACAGAAACTTCGACGAAGCGGAAAGGCTCGTATTGTGGTTCAAAAACCTTTTCGGGGAGGATTTTTACCTCGAAATGCAGAACCATATGCTCGAAGAGCAACTCGAAGTGAACAAATACCTGCGTACTTACGCGAAAAAATACGGAATAAAACTCGTCGCCACCAACGACGTGCATTATCTCGAACGTTCGGACGCGGAATCGCAGGACGTTTTAATGTGCGTTCAGATGGGCGCGGATTACGACGACCCGAAAAGACTCCGCTTCCCCAACGACGAGTTCTATCTTAAGTCTTACGACGAGATGGCGGCGCTCTTCCCCAACGACCCCGAGGCTCTGGAAACCACTCTCGAAATTGCCGACAAATGCAATTTCGGGTTCGTTTACGGGCATTATATGTTCCCGCATTACTACCCCGAAACGGGCGAAGACCCGAAAACGTATATCCGCGGACTTATCGACGCCGGCATAAAAAAGAAGTACGGCGCGGAAACCAAAGAGATACGCGACAGAATAGAAAGCGAACTCGCCGTCATCGAAAAACAAGGCTTCATCGAATACTTCCTCATCGTGTGGGACTATATAAACGCGGCGAGAAACATGGGCATTTCGGTAGGCCCCGGGCGTGGTTCGGGCGCAGGCTCGATCGTCGCTTACCTTATCGGCATAACGAACATCGACCCGCTTAAATACGACCTTTACTTCGAGCGTTTCTTAAACCCCGAACGTGTTTCCGCGCCCGATTTCGACGTGGACTTCGAAGATAGCCGCCGTCAGGAAGTTATTGAATACGTCCGCCGGAAATACGGCTACGACAGAGTTTGTAAAATAGTTACTTTCGGCACTATGGCGGCTAAAAACGCGATAAAAGACGTTGCGAGAGTATTAAAAGTATCTTATTCCGAGGCGGACAGAGTTACCAAGGCGATGCCGAACAAACTCGTGAGAAAGAACGCCAACGGCGACGAGTTCGACCTGAAACGCCCGAATATCATTCTCAAAGTTTTCGGCAAATATCACCCGAAAGAGGGCGCGAAGGACTACGGAGTTGACTTCTCCGTTCCCGAACTCGTCAATATGTATAACGACTCGCCCGAAATCAAGCGAGTCGTAGACATCGCCGCAAAACTCGAAGATTCGCCCCGTCAGGCAAGCACGCACGCGTGCGGGGTTATCATCGGCGCGGACATTCTCGACAAGCACATGCCGCTCCGCAGGAACGGCGAAGATATAACGAGCCAGTATACCGGCGTGGAACTCGAACACCTCGGATTCCTTAAAATGGACTTCCTTGGTTTACGAAACCTTTCCGATATCAAGATGGCTATCGATTATATCAAACAGAACCACGGCGTGGAACTCGACTTCGACAAGTCGTCCTATGACGATCCGAAAGTTTTCGATCTGCTCGCCACGGGAAACACGAAAGCCATATTCCAGATAGAATCGGCGGGCTTCCAGAAGTTCATGAAAGAACTCCGTCCGTCCTGCATAGAAGATATAGTCGCGGCGGTTTCGGTTTAACGCCCCGGACCTATGGATTCCATACCCAAATTCGTAAAATGCAAACACAACCCCGAACTTGTTACTTACGCGCATCCTCTGCTCGAACCCATTCTCAAACAGACTTACGGTTGCATAGTATATCAGGAACAGGTTATGAAAATCGTTCAGGCTCTCGCAGGTTACACGCTCGGTCAGGCAGATATGGTCCGCCGAATGATGGGCAAAAAGAAAGTGGACGATATGATAAAGGAAGAAGTCATCTTCATTCACGGCAAGGAAGAAACCGTCGATAAACACGGCAAAGTTTCCACCGCGATAGACGGATGCTTAAAGCGCGGCGTTCCCGAGGACGTGGCTCACGCCGTGTGGAACGAAATGAAGGACTTCGCAAAATACGCGTTCAACAAATCGCACGCGGCGGCTTATTCGCTCGTGACTTATCAGACTGCTTATCTGAAATGTTATTACGAGGCGGAATTCCTCACGGCGGTTCTCAACAACAGAATAACCAACATCGACGAAATAAAGAACTACATTTCTTACGCGAAAGAAGAGGGAATCAAAGTTCTCCCCCCGGACATCAACGAGAGCGTGGGCTTCTTCAGCGTTAAAAACAACAAAATCCGTTACGGACTTGCCGCAGTTAAAGGCATAGGTCTTGCGGCGATAGACTCCATAACCGAAGAACGCGAAAAAAACGGCAAATATCACTCCTTTGAAAACTTCGTTTCGAGGTGCGAAAGCAAAGTTCTGAACAAGCGGCTCGTGGAAAACCTTATCTATGCCGGCGCGTTCGACTGTTTCGGAAAAAAACGCGCGCAACTCATCGCTATATACGACGAACTTATCGACAGGGTTCTGATTATAGCCAAACAACGCGAAAGCGCGCAGATGAGTTTGTTCGGCGATTTTCTCGCCGAGGACGTAAACTTCACCGTAAGTTATCCCGACATTCCGGAATACGACAACAAGACCAAACTTTCGCTCGAAAAGAACGTCACCGGCGTTTACGTTTCGGGACACCCGCTCGACGGGTTCAAATCCAAATTCGCGGACTGCTCCTTTTCGACGGAAATGCTCGCAAACGTTGAAGAGGACGAGGACGGAAACAAAATCTTCACGGACGTGAAAAACGATATGCCCGTTTACTTCGGCGGAATCATCACCGCTGCGGACAAAATAACCACAAAATCCGGATCGAACATGGCGTTCGTCACCGTCGAAGATACTTACGGGGCTATCGAGTGCGTTTTCTTCCCGAAAACCTTTGAAAAGTTCAAGGATAAACTCACGCCCGAACAAGTGGTTAAAATCCGCGGCCGACTTCAACTGAAAGACGAGCGCGCGAGCGTTATCGCGGACTCGGTGACAAGCGTGAACGAAATCGAACCCGCCGAAGAAAAACAGCAAAAGCAGACGAGAGATTACCTCGGAATTATTCTTCACGACGATACGAAATCATTCAAAAACGAACTTATAGACATACTTTCCACTTATCCGGGCGATATAATAGTATGTTTTAAGATAGACGGGAAAAACTATAAAATGTCGCAGACGGTCAGAAACTGCAAGGGACTTGTAAACGAACTTCTTTCGATTATCGACGAAAAAGACATCAAATTTTTCTCGGCGTAAATCGCCGCCGGGTTAAAAATAAAAACAAGACGCAAAAAGCGGCGGCGCGACCTGACAAAACAAAAACGCGGCAAAACGCGAAAAACAAAAACGATAAAATTTTA
>OIWU01003015.1_pt1 | contig 13448 bp, 15 predicted proteins | sample 1587711 | NCBI WGS metagenome assembly OIWU01 (sample SAMEA3888909, study PRJEB22519) | human gut metagenome | biome: human gut; feature: human-associated habitat; material: faeces | place: Denmark | collected 2010 | reverse complement strand
TTTTTATGTTCTTTTTCACTCGGACACTTGGATGAGTCTGGGTGGGACGAGAACAAAGAGCCTTGAATCAATTCAATCCGTGGCTTTCATTATAACTGATTCTTTTCAGCATGTACAGCCTAAAATTTAATCAATCGTAGCTAGGATTCGATTTTTTAATTTTTCTGGTATCTCGCTCTCTGTCTTCCATATAATAGTATTCTTCTGCGCTATGTCAAAATGAAGCCTTACTCTTTCCTTGCATAGCTGAATTACTTGCTTGCCATATCCCATCGCATAACCTTCTTCAAAATATGCTCCATTATTCTTATGAGTAAGATCCACCACAACAAACTTGCTATTTCTGATATGACTAAGAAGCTCTGGCGTAATGAAATCATTATGCTGTACTTCATCAATAAGGATTGGTATGTATCCTGCGTCTGTAATGCCTTTTTTGATGGCTGCTCTTAGAGCAATTGTCTCACTACCAAACTTCATCGCAACCAGGACTTCACGTCCCTTGGAATTAGATCGCTCCAATTCTTCTACTCTGGAATATCCCTTAGGCGTTAATGCTATACATACATATGGCAGAAATTTCCCATCATATCCTTCTGTTCTAATATATCCTTCTGCCAAAAGATAATTTACTATAAAACTCGCCTGATCCTCTGCTCCATCTAAAGATAATTTCTTACCATAATCTTCATAGAGTTCTACAAACAAAGCACTATACATCCTAGTGTCATTGTATTGAATAAAACTTCCCATATGCGGTGCATTATCCGCGATATACTTTAAAATGAAATCAACTCTCTCTGCAATCGTTTTAGGATACCAGTTCTCTACAATTTCTGATGTTAAGTGAATCGGTCTTCCATGCTCTATGTTTCCATGGTCAAATTCTTCTCTCCATTTATCACACCACTCTTTGGGTTTTGTCGTGTAATAACGATAATCGCCGTTTCTGTGAATTCCATTGTACACCAGATATGACATTAAATGATCTTTGTTAAATTCTTCTAATTCATTCCAAACTTTGGAATAATCATACCTTCCACAGACCGGACACTGAACAAACTCACGACCTGTATCATCTTCCTCTAGTGGACTTCCGCCTGAAATTTCTGCATTTGTTCTACAGAGCGGACAAATCTTCATCATAAACCTTTCCCTCTTTTCTTCATGAAATCCATGTCTGCGTCTGCCCCAAGTAGCTTTGCTTTGCATTTTTCTGTTCTTTTTCACTTAGATTGAATGCACTCAAAGGACCCTTGTGTCATTTAGCTTATAGCTCTATTATAATCTATCTCGCCCAGCATGTACAATTTGAAAATTATGTGATTGCATTTTCCGATCGTAATCTCAACATTTTTATGCCTACAACCGTCAAATTGGTCATTTTTCGACAACCCTTCCTGCATAATATCTTTGAGAGACGCTTTCTCTCAAAAGGAGTTATTTTCACGCATACCTATTTTAAATTTATTGACCTGTTCTGCGGGATCGGCGGTTTCCGTCAGGCCATGGAGCACGTGGGCGGAACCTGCGTCTTCTCCTGCGACAAGAACAGGAACGCACGTCTGACCTATCTAGCAAACTATTCTGAAGAACCTTCCAAAAATATTCTAAAGATCAAGGAAGAAGAGATCCCACCCTTTGATGTCCTGTGCGGCGGCTTCCCATGCCAGCCATTCAGCCTCGCCGGGAAACAGCGAGGTTTTGAAGATTCCAGAGGAACGATGTTCTTTGAGATTGCACGGATTCTAAGATACCATAAGCCTAAAGTCGTTTTTCTTGAAAACGTCGATAACCTGGTCCGGCACGATAACGGCCGAACCCTGGAAGTAATCGTAAACACGCTTAATGAACTTGGATACGATGTCCATTACAAAGTCTTAGCCGCATCTGATTTTGGTGTTGCTCAAATCCGTAAACGAGTCTATATTGTCTGTTTCTTAAAATCCTTGAATATCTCTTTCCACTTTCCTGAACCGTTTTCCTCTGATATTGCCATTGAAAATTTTCTTGATTCTGATGTAGATGAACACTACTTCATCTCCCGTCCTGATATCGTCCTATATAAGCCGGATCTGACAGAACGAATACACACAACATACCGCATAGGCTACATCGGAAACATCGGCCAGGGCAGACGCATATACAGCATCAAGGGACTTTCTCCAACAACCGTTGTTTCCTCCCGAGGGCCTGCCGGTGGAACCGAAGCTATTTATGTGAATGGCCGAGTCCGAAGGCTAACTCCCAATGAAGTCCGAAGGATCTTGGGATTCCCAGAAACCTTTTCTTTTCCTGTCTCAGAAAATCATGCCTACGAACAACTTGGTAACAGTGTAGCCGTCCCAGTCCTAAAGCTGATTGCAGAACAAATCGTTTCAACCGGAGTCTTTGACGAGGACAGATCGGATCCAGAGACAGCCGCATAACCTTATCTCTTCCTATATAAATAAAACACCTGGGATTTCTCCCAGGCTTTTCTTATAGATTTATGCCATATTTTCTAATTCATGAAAGGCTTCCATGGCATACACGATATAGTCATTTTTATGACTATACGTTTTATACAATTATTCCTGTAGCTTTTTGTGCAATATTTTTTTAATTTAAACCGTTCAAATTTTCCAAATCACTCCATATTAAGTGTATCCATGGATTTCCAGTAACCCGCTGCCTGTGTGCGGCGCGATCCGGGAGCGGCCGACGGGTCTTCTCCCTTTACATAGATGCTATTGAACAGAAAGGAATTTACGGAATGGATACATATGCTCCACATCTGACCACCTTGGAATACTTTGGTCTTGAAACACTCTTCCGGCACCTGATTACAGAATATAACTCAGCCTACTTGAAAGAGGGTGTCAACTTCGATCTTAGACGGACTCAACAGGGAATCTCCATCTGTGATCCATATTACTTTGGCAACTTTGTCGCAAGAGAACTCATTATGATCGGCAATGTCTGCGCACTTGTAGGATCGTCTGCATGGAGCGCCGACAGAGCGGATCCGGATCCATGTGACACCATGATAGACGTCACCGAATATTTAAAAATCTCCGGTCTCCCGATCGACTACTTAATAGCTAAAATCGCGATGACTTGTTAAACAGAAAGGAAAATACTATGAAGAAAATTATTGATGGAAAACTCTATGATACAGAAACAGCTGAATGTCTTGGCATTTATCAGCATTTTGATGGAAACACTTTTCATTATCTCCGTGAAGCGCTCTACCGGACCAAAAAGGAAACTTATTTCATATATAGCAGACACGATGCAGAAAACACGTGTATTGATGACTTTGTTTCGGGTATGGATGTACCTATCTCATTATTTTCTCGGGAAGATGCAATGCTATGGGCTGAGATCCGACTCAGCGCCGAAGAATATTTTAACGCTTTTGGCCGACCAGCAGAAAAATTTAAATTTTAAGAACTGAATGAGATTCATTAAGAAAGGATTTTTATACTATGATAAAAAAGATTAATAATAATGATCGTGAGTTTGCCACTTCCAACTGTCTCGCCGTATATGAATTTTTTCAGGACGGAGCACCGATTTTTTGTCATGAAAACCTATACCGTACTACATCTGGATCCTACTTTCTTAAGGTTGAAACCGGACCCGATAGTTTCTACCATCCGACCAACTTGGGTCTGTGGGATCATGTCGAAGCTGTCTTCTCATTGTCAGAAGCCGAAGCTAAGGCTTGGGCAGAACGAAAACTTCCTGTCATGGACTACTGCGAGATTTTTGGTACTCCTGAGGAAGGTTAAACACTCTATACATCAATTTTCATAATCGAAAGGAAAAATACTATGCTTAAAATTATAAATTCTGTCCCATACAGCACTGACTCTTCTTGCCGCCTTGGCTACTATCAACACCGTACCATCCTGGATCCTACTTATTGCAGGGAAGAATTATATATCACCATGCAGGGAACCTATTTCCTCTATGTCGAGGGAAGAGAAAACAGTCCCTACTGTTTCCAGGGTGATCCGTTTCCGGCCGCGGGATGTGACATCACAGTTCTAAGCGACATCGAAGCCCGAATCTGGGCGGAACATCGCCTGACTCCCGATGAATATGAGTTCATCTTTCCGGGTCTTAAGGCAAGTTAATAGAAGATATATACAAAGACTTGGTCATCAGATCAGGTCTTTTTTCATATCCCCGGCAATAAAAAAGACGCTGCCAAGTAGCAACGCCCATTTCTAAATTTCCTATGAAAACACACCAATGATATAGGATCTGCTCACAACGTCAAATTTTCTCATATCGGTCATGCCCTCAAGAAGTGCCCGTGGAATCTGAAGTCCAAACTGGTTTGAAAACAGGATCACCTCATCCATGAACTCGTTGATCCTTCCATGCTGTGCCGCCTGAGTCATTTTATGTACATGCATTTGCAGATAATCATAGACATTTTTTCCTGTCTTGTTTACAATCGCATTTTTCAGTTCTACGCCGCCCTCATAGGCACGATCTCTTAATTCAACTAATTCTGTTACATCTCTCATAGTATTTTTCCTTTCGTTTAAACAAATTATTTGTACATTCTTATTATGTAAGATTTAGTGAAAATGGAGAAACTTTTTTTCTTTCTTAAAATCTCCCATCAAATAAACCTATATATATTATGATGGGTTTTTTTCAAAAATGACAAATGACGGAGAAAAATTTTTCAAATTTTTTTGATATGCTGATTTGGTATCTATTCTGCGGCTGCGTTTAGAGCGAACCCATTTGTTTCTGAAAAAAAAATAAGTCCGACTTAAGACAGCAGTCATGCTTCTATTCTATACATGCCACTGTTCCATCGGACTTATTTATCTAAGGGCATTCCCTACTTTCCAATTACGATCGGGTCATATGTAAGGTTCAAAACACTTTTCCCATCACCATACCCAATGTAAGTATAGCTTGCCACTGAAAGCGCCATCCGCAGACGGACATTCTCACTGTCAATATCAAAGCCACCATCGTTTCTGAGTGTGATGATCCGGTTTCCGGCCTCGTCATCCTCGGACTTGAATGTTCCTCCGATTTCTTCCGCATAGTCTTTCAATACGGAGATCACGGATTGTTCCAGCCAGGACAATGTGTTCTCTTTCTTTTCCTTCTGGGAATTTTCTTTGATCTGGGTGATTGCTCCTTGGAGTTCCAGAAGTTCCTTTGTACTGAGATCACCGATTTCCTTGTAGATCCGGTTCGTTTCCTGCAATTCTTCATCGAACTCTTGTGTTTCCATAAGAATACCTCTCTTTCCTTCGTTTTCTCTAGTTTACTTGGAACCGAAAACGGCGTGAAGCGGGAAAGTGCCTGATTCTTTTGGCGTGGGCCTGTGCATTTTTTCTTAGGACTGTGAAGTTTTACTATGTGCAGGCGACTGGACGCGAGACTAAGCTGTTGACTTTGCCTGAAATTCTTAGCTATCGTTTTCTTGACCGTATCCTGTCTATATCAGAAGAAGTCTCCTTGGGAACATCCGGCGCATTCTTCTTGACCTCTTCCAGAATCTCATTTCGAAAGTCTTCCTTATAATAATCCCTTAGGCGCTTTTCCACAAGCTGATCCCGGCCGGCACGTCCTGTCCACAGGATCTCCCGGAGTTTTCCCTTTTGTTCCCTGCATTCACCCACAAGACGGTAAAACTCTTTGTACTGCTGAGTCTGCATCTTCTTTAGGTACTGCACCCGTTTTCGCTTTTCTTTCATAACTTCCTGATCCATGGACTTCTGTTCCTGCAGCGCAGTTTTCTTTTCCTCCAATTCCGCCAAGGATTTTTTTACCTCTGACAGTTCTTTTTCTGCCTGGATGATCTCCTGCTTTATGGATTCCCGCTTCTTTTTCATGAAAAGAGAGCAGGTGGAGAGTTCCTTATGCTTTAACTCTATGGTATCCATCAGACTTGTTATGACTTTCATGGTCTGCTCGATTGCCCTTGCATTCGCATTAGCAGACGCAATCTGTTCCTGGATAGAGGATCCTTCGGCTGCCAGGGATGCGGAGTAGAGTGTTTCTTGATATGCGCTTATGATATACCTGTCTCTCAGGGATTCCAGATGGAGTGCGGTTTTCTTTAGCTGTTCTTTCTCCTTCGCCATCATCTGATCGAGTACCTTCTGAGTCTCCTCCAAGAATCGGTTGTTTTCCATGATTTCCTCATTCAATCTGCCAAGCTCTGTCTGCTCTCCCTTCTTTTCCATATAATAAGCTTGCGGTCCCATATGTACTCCGGGAATCCGATCAATTCCTTGGTCAGCATAGGAACGATGATCTAGCCTTATACTGATTCCATTTTCCTGCAAATATTTGTTACACATCTCTTCCCAAGACTTTCTCCAAGTCCCCAAGGTTTCTATACTATTCCAATTTGCCGTTGTAGAATTGGGAATATTTTTGATTTTAGGTTGCTTGTCCACACGCTTTAAATTTTTCTTTGCAGCGGCTTCCGCGGTAAGCCATATTGTCCTTTTTCCAAAATAATACCGATACTGCTTTCTCCATCCTTCCGCCTCTGCCTGACCAATAGAAGATGCAGGAAATGAATATTCTTCATTGCCTCTTCTGCACAAATAGCTCTTCTCATACTTAGACTCCCATTTTCCACTCACGCTTAGTGGGCGCATTGTCACCATAACATGGGCGTGCGGATTCTGAAAAGTCATTTGATTAGGATCATTGGTACGTTCTCTATTTTTATCTAATGGACGTCCCTTCCCATTTCGAACTGGAGGATTATGGATTGCGATATCTGCGCACATGCCCTTGTCCACGCAATTCTTCTGAACAAATTCTCTGGCTAAATTGATCTGCTCTTCGAGACTTAATTCCAGAGGAAGTGCAATTTCAAATTCTCTCGCAAGTTGCGCATTCGCGGATTTCTCAGCCATCTCTACCGCATTCCATAAATTCTGGCGATCTTTAAAACTTTGTGGTGCGTATTCTGGAAGAAGGATTTCGGAATATTCCACCCATTCTTTCCTTATATAATCATACGTCTTTCCATCCCACTCGCTGGTAAGGCAAGTACCGCTTCGATAGGCTGCGGCTGCTACTGCGGAACGTCCTTCGCTCCGCTTTATGATCTGTACTGATAGATGATAGATTGCCATAGACATGACTCCTTTTAGATATGAAACTACGCCGATGATGAATGTGATGAGATACCATTCACATTACTCGACGCTTAAATTCCGGCTCCTGTCGGTTGTCCGAAGGACCGCACACCGTCCCGCCAGGGTCGGTAATAAGTGCGCCCTTCTTCCTGAAAATTAGAAGGGATTTTCGCGTCCCTTCTCGATAATGAATGCAATGGTTTCCGGGTTCTGGATCGCAAAATAAATGATCTGCTCCATCTGCTTATCTGTTAGGGATTCTGGTGGGCAGATATCTTTTATGGCACTCTCAAGCATGGCTCCACGCTCGATCAGTCTGTGTGCTCTCCGTTTCCGTTCCTTAAACTGTTCCCTTCTTGCGGCTGCATCTTCCCGATGCTTCTGTTGTAATAATTCAAGTTCTGTCATGTTCTATCTCCTACTGTGGTGAATTTCCTGGGTATTTTGAATCTCAGTTCCGATTGTCTCAGGTTGCCGCTGAATCTCCATGTGTCTCTGGATCTGCTCGTCCATCCGGTCGATGAGATCATGGGCCGTTGTCTGGATCGTTTTTAAAGATGCCCGAAGCTCTGGAAGTTCTTTCGAACTGCTCCAACTGGCGAGATATGCAAAAGGATAATCGGATGTGTCGATTCCGAAATGATTACAGACGATGAATGCCACGCTCTCCGCCTCGATTTCCTTTGTGGCTGGATCCTTTGGATTTTTCTTGTCTGCATGGAGAATGCTGTGGGCGGTTTCATGGAGAGCGGTCTTTAGTGTCTGGCTCTCAGACATCCCGTCTTTGATAACGATTTCATCACTCGTACGGTTATAGTATCCCTTAGCCAATCCTTCCCAGAATTCAAAGCGGATCGGGACGGGCGAGGTGCTTTGAATGATGTTCATGAGAAGTGGATAGTTTAGGGCTTTCTTTTTCAGTTCTGTAACAAGTTCAGGAAGTGGCTCTCCCTCGGTCTGGGAAACATCAAAAATCGTGATCGGTCGGAAGGATGCATAGGTGATCTGCTTCTGCTCCGTCATCTGCTTTCCGTCTGCGTCAAGCTTTGGCTGCCCGGTCTCTGGGTTAATGACCGTGACTTCTTTCGTCAGCCTATGTGGGTTGGGTGCCAGTATCGTGATTCCCTTCTCGCCTTTTTTTACATGGCGGTTCAGAGATTCCCAGGTACGATACCCGGCTACATACTTTGCATCGGGTTTCTGCATGAGAATTAAAATAGAATTGTTAAAGCTGTAGGAATGGAACTTAGACATGACGGTGAGGTATTCCCGGTATTTACTGGACGCGAACACAGACTTGATTCCTTCTTCCAGTTTTTCGGTGAGTTCTTTGATTTTTTCATCCTTGGTCTGCTTCTGGTGCTGCTCCATGGTACACCTCCACGATCAGGTCATCTTTCCCATTTCCGGCCAGGAAATGGTAGTCGATCCGCATCTCCTTGTGTTTCAATAGTTCCAGTGCGGTTCTGTAATTTTCTATAAAGTCAAGTTTTCTCTGTAAGTCCATAGTGACCTCCGTAATATATAAATTTTTATGGGATCCGGCATCCTATCGGATATGCCGGGATTCCCTTGGTATGCCTGGCAGCTTCTCCCGTTCCTCGGTGATAGTGCCGGCGATTTTAAGATTCCTGCCATCAAACTCATAAACATTATCAGAAAGACGGTCGATGGGCTCAACCGATTCTTCATTGATCTGACGTACTGTTTTCTGCATATCTTCAAGCAGCAACGGGATATGTTTCGGTACTATAAGGACTTCATGGACCGATGACGGAAGAACATAATAATCATCACCCATAAGCCCATGAACCGTTTGTAATACCTCAGGACATGCGATCATGGCCGCACCATCATGTCTCTCTTTATTTGTAAGAACAAACATCGGCGATTCGATGGGTGAGGGCATAAGAGCACTGGTAATCTCTGGATCACCGTCCCTCTCAACTGTATCGCCAAACAATATTTCCTCTAAATTTTTGAACACCATGTCCTTCGCCATATTTTTCTTGGCCTCTTTTAATACCTCTTCTTTTGTCATGTGGATCTCCGAAAGAAGACTTGAGGTTATCCTGATCGATGCGTCAGGCGCTACATACATTTTCGGGTAAATTGCCAGGTCCTCAATTCGTTCGTATGGAAGGTCTTTCAGCCATTCCTTGTTCGCCTCATAAGAAACCACTGCCGCACCCAGCGGGAAATCTTTTTCCCGTCTCATTAGGCTGCTGAACTGTTTCGCAACGATTTCATTCTCACGGTAAATCTCTTTTCCAATGTCGTCCGCAAGTCGTTCTGCCAGTGATCTTATGGTTTCGTCTGGTCTTCTTAGATCATACATACGGTCCGGGCTGATGATCGGTGCCACGGTACACTTAGGTACATGGATCTCGACTCCTTCCCATATTCCATTGTTTTTCGGTATTTCCCGCTCCACGAAGCTTGCACCCTCAAATAGAGGATTTTCATGCATCGCTTCTAATAATTCATCATAAAATAACTCTTTGTCTGTCATAATTTTTATCTCCTCTGATTAAACTCCCTGACTTGCTCCGCCAGGGATGAAATTTTTCTGTCTTTGAAGTAATAGCACTTCTTCGGCCGCAGATAGCCGATGCCGGAAATGATGAGGATCACCTCATCTTTCTTTGTCAGGGTTATCAGATCTCCCTGTTCCACGATTGGTTTCTCCTCATAGGTATAAGATTTACTTCGGTTCTTCCCACCGTTTAGCGTCTCTTTTTTGTTCTGATAGTTTCCACACCAGGCTGAGACATCCTTTGCTGTGTCTGGATCAGCGCACTCACAGATAACCTTTATACGGCAGTTATCCGCAATGACTCTTGCCTCTTCCTTGGAATAGATGACTTCCATCTGAGCCATGGACTGGAAAGCCAGCATGACCATTGTCTTTTTACTTCTTAAGGTTGCCAATGCGTTGAAGATTGTCTCCACACGTCCAAGTCTGGCAAATTCATCGATCAGTACCAGGATCGGTTTTGCGGCCGCATCTGCATCCGGTCTCCGCTGTAGATCTTGTAAGACTTGTGCTGTACATAAACGCATAAGAGCCTGGTAACTTCCAAGCAGGTGTTCTGGGATCGCTAAGAAAATAGATTTGTTCTCTTTGAATGCTGTGGGACTTGCCTTAACCACATTGTCCCGAAAACAGAATTTCACATCTGACTTGCTGAATACTGAGAGGTTCGTTGTCATCTCTACCATGCAGTCCTCCACGGACTCCGCTTTCTTTCCGGCAAACTTCGCAAGGTATTGATGCCATAGGTCACTCTTTACGCTTTCTTCAATGATTTCTTCAATCAGCTTTTTTGCATCTGACTCCAGGATGTGGTTGACGGCATCTATAAAGCTCACACCTTTTTTGAAATAGTAAACCAATAAGCCCGTGAACATGGATCGGGCATTTACTACAAAAAACATATCCTTCGGATTTGTGCTGACGATCAACGCCTCTGCGATTTCTTCCATGCTCTCCACAATGAGGTCATCTGAAGGATCATCATGTAACCGATACCATACATCCCATCCGGCAGTTCTACGATTTGAAGGATCCACGACATAAATGGTCGGGTCATCCTTTTTCGTGGCTTTCTCATGGAGTTCTCCTTTGATGTCGATACAAAAAGTCAGCATTTCAAGTTCAGGCGCAGAATAATTTGCAAGAAGGGTATCTAAGATCACCGTTGACGTTTTACCGGATCCGGAACCGCCAACGATGCAGGAATGTAAGATTTGGTTTTTAATTCTGACGTATCTGCCTTTGTCACATCCAAGGATTATACCCTCTGGGTTCTTTGAGATCAGTTCGGTGGGAATTTTCGGATAGGTTGCCGCCCGCTTTTGTGGTGAATCCTTTTTCAGGCCGGTGTCTGGAATCAGTCCGTCTCCGACTTGGAACTCTGAGAATTTTTTTCCTTCACAGGCGATGCTCCATAGATTGTTTAATATGATCCAAGCAGACAGAGCGGCTGCCATATAGAATGCCTGTTTTGTTGTTACCGGAAACATCTGTTGTTTTTCTAAGAAATATATGGGAAGTGCTGTCCATATGCCTGTGAAACCTACAAGATTACTCAGAAGTTTCAGCGTCTTTTTCATCGGACTTCCACTCCAGTTCAGCTAAGATTTTATATTTATGATACCAGTCTATGGTGTACTGGATCTCGTCCATTTCCTTTGCGGTCAGGATGTAGTGATTAAATATTTTTTTCATGGCGTGCCTCCTCTTTCCTCTAAGAATATTATGTGAGAAGGGTCGAGGAAAAAGTGGCGTTTTTACCCTTATTACCAACCTTTTTGAGAAAAAAGCTGATTTAAAGAATTCCGATTGTATAATGCCCGGCCGTGGGCTATAATAAATCTAAGACTATATGACATACCGTGGGAGGATACAAATGAGAAAAAGCATAAAAAAAGCGGTCTTAGGAACAGTGGCAGGCGCATTGACTGTTGCAATGTACATTCCTAGCTTCGCAGCAAATATTACTTATACATATAACCCAGGTGGAGTAACAAATTACATTAAAACAGACAGTTACAAAGGATATGAGAACTTCCCGTGCTGGATTTGGTATCAGGGATACTGTTATTACTACGATCAGAACGGTAACTATTTAACAAACACGACTACGCCTGACGGCTATACAGTTGATGAATTAGGTCGTTGGACTGTCAATGGTAATCCGATCCACAATGGAGCAGGTAACTATAAGATGCATACTGAGGATTATAATGGCAAAAGCGACGACGAGATCTGGAGCTTAATGAAAGAGAAACTGATTCCGGTATATCAGGATGCTATTATAGATTGGGATTATGATGGTATAGGTGCAGATGGAATTCATAGACATATTGATAATTATTCTTATGGATATGGTGCTGACATTATTTGGACGGATAAATATATGGGCACATATGGTGGATATGGAGAAACTGGAATTGAACATAACGATCATATATACGGTACATTTGTAACAGCATGGATTGGGAACGAGTGGTCAGATTTAGAGAGAAAATATGATAATGCTATTTCAAAAGCTGTATACTCAAATAAACCAGACATCAAGGAAAAAACTATTAAGACTGCAGTGGGAGATAAAATCGGTACAGAACTGTTTAACTATATTAAGCAGCATGCAGATAAAGTTGTACCAGATGCGGTGTGGAATCCAAACAACAAGCCAGATGGAATCATGCCAAGTAAACTTGACTTTTCTGCATGGCAGAATCGCAAAACAGACTATGGAAAAACATTCTCTGTTGAAGTAACTGGAGAGGTTATTAATATTAAGGTTTACAAATAAATAAAACTCATATAAAATTAAGAGGAGCCCAAAAGGCTCCTTTTTATTATGCACATGTGTGGAGGATACTGAGAATATGAAATTTCCTAGCGTACCCTCTCGGTTCTGACTATGCCACGTCTGCGAAGGCCGCTAAAGCATCTACCGCTGTCAAGAAGGTATAATCACCAACGTAATCCATAAGAAATTTAATGTTGTCACCTGAGTAGAAGTGATCTCCACGTTTCTTAGCTGCGTTGTCACAATAGTGGTAATAGCCATCGCGACCAGCGAAAAAAGTCATAGCCGGATTTTTGCTGTACGCAAAGCTTCCGTCTTTTCTCTCAAAGACCAACTCTGGGTAGGTTTCTCTTAAAAAATCAATAATATTGACTTTCTTAGCTTTTTCTTTCATTTCGTTTTGATACATAGCGTTTCTCCTTTTCATATAAAGAAATATAATCATTGAATTCAAATGTCAGCAAACCAAACTTTTCATTGTTCCCTTGAAGCATAAGGGCTGGGTTTAACATGTAATGAGACTTAGAGATCTTTACAATTGTTCTTGTCTCCTGAAGTGTTTTTAGCGTATTTGCCACGGTTCTCTTGTTTCCGATCGAGCAGTCCTGCATGATGTCTTCGGGATTTTCCTCTCCGATGGTGACAATCACGCCGTCATCCCGTTCGACCAGCTTTTTGGTCAGCTCTTCTTTTTGGCTGAGCATTTCGAGGAAGCTCTTGGCCTTGGCGAGGTCGCTGTACTCCGGAATATCGAAGATATTGGTCAGACCCTCCATATAAAGGTTGACATTGAGCATATCCTCGAGCGTCCGCATGAAGTTCGGCATCACGTCCTCGGCGAGTCCGCTCATAGCGACGATGTCGGTTTCAAAGTTGGCGATGATGTTGTTGGTCAGTGCCTGACTGACGGTTTTCCCTTTATAATTGTAGGTCATCGTCTTGGACAGCAGGTTCAGGTTCTCCTGCGTATACGGCACGCTCATGCGTACTGCCTTGTTGGAGA
>OIWU01003011.1_pt1 | contig 13464 bp, 12 predicted proteins | sample 1587711 | NCBI WGS metagenome assembly OIWU01 (sample SAMEA3888909, study PRJEB22519) | human gut metagenome | biome: human gut; feature: human-associated habitat; material: faeces | place: Denmark | collected 2010 | reverse complement strand
TTCTACAATACCATGTCCCGAAAAAAGGAAACGTTCACGCCCGTCCGCAAGGGGCTGGTGGGCGTCTACGCCTGCGGCATCACGGCCTACGCCCTGTCGCACATCGGACATGCCCGTTCCGCGGTGGCGTTCGACATCCTGGTGCGCCTGCTCCGCTATAAAGGCTATGAAGTCACCTTCGTCCGCAATTTTACCGACGTGGACGACAAGATCATCAAGCGCGCCAACGACGAGGGCGTTTCCAGCACCGAAATCGCGGAAACCTACATCAAGGCCTACCATGAGGACATGGACCGCCTCGGCGTGATCCGCGCCGACATCGAGCCCAGGGCCACCGAGCACATTCAGGAAATGCTCAACCTCACCGAGCGCCTCATCGCCGACGGCAAGGCCTACGCCACGCCTTCCGGCGACGTGTATTTCCGCGTGCGCTCCTTCCCCGGCTACGGCAAGCTGTCCGGCCGCACGCCCGACGACCTGCGTTCCGGCGCGCGCGTCGTGCCCGGCGACGAAAAGGAAGACCCGCTGGACTTCGCCCTCTGGAAAAGCGCCAAGCCCGGCGAACCCTACTGGGAAAGCCCGTGGGGCAAGGGACGCCCCGGCTGGCACATCGAGTGCTCGGCCATGAGCGAGAAGTACATCCCCCTGCCGCTGGACATCCACGGCGGCGGGCTTGACCTCATCTTCCCCCATCACGAGAACGAAATCGCCCAGACCGAGGCCGCGCTCGGCAAGCCCCTCGCCAATATCTGGATGCACAACGGCTTCGTGCAGGTCGATTCCGAAAAGATGTCCAAGTCGCTCGGCAACTTCAAGACCATCCGCGACATCCTCGAAAGCTACCTTGCCGAAACCCTGCGCTACTTCCTCGCCGGGAAGCACTACCGCAGCCCCATCGACTTCTCGCTCGACAACATGGACGAGAGCGAGCGCAGCCAGAAGCGCGTCTACGAATGCCTGCGCGAAGTGGACAAAGCGCTGGCCCGCGAGAACTGGAAGCCCGGCGCGGCTCCCGCCGAGCTGGTGGAAGAGCTGAAACAGCAGGATCAGTCCTTCATGGACGCGCTGGAAGACGACGTGAACACCGCCGCCGCCATGGGGCACCTCTTCAACATGGTCCGCATCGCCGGGCGCGTGCTCGAAGACAAAAAGCTCCGCAACAGCGAGGGCGGCCGCGACATCCTCAGGGCCTTCCGTGACGCCACCGCGAAATGGGACACCCTGCTCGGCCTGTTCGCGCAAAAGCCGGAAGGCTTCCTCGCTTCCCTGCGTGAAATCCGCGCCCGCCGCAGGGGATTGGACATGAACAAGGTAGCCGGGCTCCTCCGCGAACGGCAGGAAGCCCGCGCAGCCAAGGACTTCGCCCGTTCCGACGCGGCCCGCGACGAGCTCGCGGCCCTTGGCGTGGAAGTCCGGGACACCCCCGAAGGCCCTGTATGGGATATCATCTGAACGCACGCTACGGTGCGGCCGGGAACGCTCCCGGCCGCCTCTGGCGCGGCCTCGTCGCCGTGATCCTCTCATTCGCCCTGTTCCTGCAGGGCGCGATCCCGGTGCAGGCCGCGCTTTTCGGCAGTTTCGGCGTCAAGGACGAAAAAGAACTCGGACGCAAGTTCGACGTGCTCGTCCGCTCCCGCATGCCGCTTGTGGAAGACCCCGAAATCAAGGGCTACATTCAGTCCATTGTGGACCGCCTCTCCAAAACCTTCCCCCCGCAGCCCTTCCCTTTCACCGCCAACGTGCTGCTGCACAACAGCATGAACGCCTTCGCCGTGCCGGGCGGTTCCGTCTTCGTCCACACCGGGCTCATCATGCAGCTTGACCACGAGTCCGAACTCGCGGGCGTACTCGGCCACGAACTGGCCCACGTCACCCAGCGCCACATCGCCACCCGCATGGAGCGGGCGCAGGCCGTCACCATCGGCAGCCTCGTCGGCGCGCTGGCGGCCGCCCTCCTGGGCGGCGGGCAAGGCAGCGGGGCCATCTTCGCGGGCAGCGTGGCCGCCGGGCAGGCCGCCATGCTCAACTACAGCCGCATGGATGAAACCGAAGCCGACCAGATCGGCCTGCAATACCTCACCTCGGCGGGCTATCGTCCGCAGGGCCTGCAAGGCGCGTTCGAGAAGATCCGCCGCAAGCAGTGGGCCTCGGGCATCGACATTCCCGAATACCTGTCCACCCACCCCGACGTGGGCGGCCGTATCAACGAGATCCACGCCCGCATCCAGGGGCTTCCCGCCGCCGTACGCAACCGTAAGGACGACGACACGCGCTTCAACCGCGTCAAGACGCTGATCTGGGCCCGCTATGGCGATCCCGACGCGGCGGCCCGGTTCTTCGCCAAACAGCTTGAAGGCAAAAAGCCCGATTGCCTCGCCTACATGGGGCAAGGCATCCTCGCCGAGCGCCGCAATCAGATCAAGGACGCTGACGCGGCCTTCTCCAAGGCGCTGGCCTGTGCGCCCGGCGACGCTCTCGTCGTACGCGAGGCAGGGCGGTTCTATTACAACAAGGGCGATGCCCGGGCCGGAAGAACACTGCTCCGGGCGCTGGAGCTGGACCCCAACGACATCATGGCCCAGTTCTTCTACGCCCGGCTGCTGGACGGCAGCGGCGACAAGGCTTCCGCCCACAAATACTATCAGCAGGTCCTCCGCAGGCTCCCGCAGGACGCGGAAGTGCATTACTACTATGGACGTTCGCTCGGCGAGGCCGGGAAAGTATTCGACGCCTACCTGCATCTCGCCTACAGCTCTCTGTATCAGAACGACAAGCGCAAGACCGAAAGCTGGCTCAAGCAGGCCCGCCCGCTTGCCCGAACGCCCGTAGAGCAGGATCAGCTCAAGCGCTTTGAAGCCATCTACGCCGAACGCCAAGAGGTGTGGAAATAAGTGGGGGAGTAGGATGATGCTTGGGGAGGCCGCGCTGAAGGGGTTCATCCCGGCGGCGGTAATGCCTGAACGTCCCTCTTTCTTTAGGAGAAGGTATATTCCCATCAAAAACGGTTCCGCGGCGGGACGAGCCCGATGCGGAACCGTTTTCTTGTATCTTCAATGGAACTCTCGGGAAGGAACGGAAAAGGAAGGCGTTCCCCGAGAGCCAAGGGAGCGTCTTCAGTGGGAGGTGCGTGCCTACAGAGAGTTGAAGTCGCGCAGGTTCGAGCGTCCCTGAATACCGAGCTTCCGGTAAATGCGGCGCAGGTGGACACGCAGCGTCGTCTCGGTGATGTTGAGCTTCACGCTGATTTCCAGATTTTTCATGCCGGTCTGCACCAGTTCGGCGACTTCGCGTTCGCGGGGCGTCAGTTGTTCAAACGGATCTTCCTGAATGATCGGCACAAACGCCTCTTCCAGCGACCGCCTCGGCGTCGTGACCATCAAGTGCCGCAACGGACGCCGGATCAAGTACACGAAGAACAAACCGAGAATGGCACCGATGGTCAGCAAATGCATGAACAGCGCATGTGAACTGAGATAGCTGTTGTGGATATTGTCCGCAAACTTCCACAGCAAATACCCGCCCATGGAACCAAACAGCGTCAGCAGGAAAAGTGCCCTGGATAACGTGCGGAACAAGAAACCGCTCCTCTGGAAGAATTGGTGCAGGACAAACAAGCCGAACGCGGCGCAGCAGCCGGAAGACAACTGCATGATATAAAAGGCTACGGAATTCAGCGGCTGAGAAGGGAAAACCGAGGTCAGCAGGGAACCACATCCGAACAGAGACAGGCCGAGCATAGGGACCAGCAAGGAGTGGCTCGGGAAGAAGGCGATCAATGACGAAGCGAGAAACGCCCCGGAAATTTCTCCGGACATGATGAGAAAGGCATGTCGCTCCAACGGCGGATTGAGCATCAGGTTGAAGGACACCATCGGACAACCAATTGAGAAATCAAGTAAAATCTGAACACCATACATAATTGGGAACACGCACAGAACCAGATAGACGCTTCCCTGCTTGGAGAGAATATCCAGATAGGAAAGGCGGCGCAGCAAAAGCCCGCGCAAGAGGACGCCCTTGACCCGAGTCGAGAACAGGCATTGGCGGTGGTGGCGCCGGATACGCCTCCGGATGTCGTCTGAAGGCGGCATGGCGAAGAATATCAACGGGATCGCCAGAATGGGAAACAGCATCCTGAAACGGGCCAGCGACTCTGCCGGGGCCGTATCCAAAAGCAGGGAAATAAGGATGCTGAACGTGATTGCCAGGCCATAGGAGATGCCGCTCCAAACTCCGGGCAGCAGGGTCACAAGCACAAACCAGATCAGGCCGAACAAAGCCGAAACCGTTCCGAGCAGCCACGGCATGAGGCCATCCAGACAAGGCGGCAAGGAAAACGTCAATACCAACAGCAGAAGGATGGCGCAGAGTTGAGCGAGGATGAGAGGCGTACTTAAATAAATGCGCTCTCTTAAGGCCGGAGGGAGCAACGCATAGTCGGCATTCGGAAAGGGCTTCCGGCGAAAGGCCACGCGATCCAACGGGAAAGCGTGAAAGAGACGCTCCATGACGGGACAAAGCGCGAGCAGCATGATCATTTTAAAGAAAGGCTATGTCACAACAAACAGTTGATAAATAGCCATTTTTATAGGGGAGTATCAGAACTCCCCTACAAACTGTTATTTGCAGTTATCTATACTCATTTGGAATTTCGATATGAAGTGTCTCACACAATAACTTCACATCATGTGCATCATTTTCATCAAACTCGTATCCCAGATGGAACATTACTTGACTATATGGTTCAATACAGGAAACCTCTATTTCCTCAATTCTTCCTTTACCCGAAAAAGTTTCTACCGGAAAACAATCCCCATCATAAAGAATTTCACCTTCGTCCGTATATTCAAAACAATGCAAATCAATAATTCTGTTTTTCAAATCTTCCCATACAGTATGGTTCAATGTTGTATATTCCATCTTAATCTCATAAAAGCCATTAGCTTTCATTATTTCTATAAAGTTCTGATAATCGTTCTTTTCTACAAAAATGTCAATATCATTATGGGCTCTTGACTGATATCCAAGAAGAGCATCTACACCCCAGCCACCATCAAGAAAGACTTTAATCTCCGCATCTATTGCAAATTGAAGAATCTGTTTTACATCTGTTATATTGACCATCTTATCATCTCCACAAATTCTAATTAGGCGACCAGAGGAACTGCTGGTCTGTTTGATAAATCTCTGCATTTAGCAGTTTTCAATGTTGCCAAAACGAAAGTTAAGAAGATGTTCCTTTTCTCCATGTCGCTTTCTTTGGCGTAATTTACAAAGTTATTCCACACAAGATAGTTGTTCAGATACTTGGTAGAAACACCGTTAAAGCCACGCATAAACCTCTTTAGCTGGCTATGGTAGCTATTGATATGTTGGATATTATAAATGCCTTTCTTGGCTTTGCCAGTCTTTAACTGCACAAGGTCAATGCCATTGGCATTTGTAAATCTCACATAGGAGTTCATCTTGTCCGTAACAAGAGTGGAATTGGTCTTAATCCTACCATCATAAATATGATGTAAATCTCTTGTAGAAACTCTACCAGTATTCGTAATCTTGGAGATAGACAAGCCATTCCTATTAACCGCACAAGGAACACATACCTTTTCTTGGGACAAGCCTCTGATATGTGTAGAATGACCACGCTTATGAGCCTTGCGTGGCATAGCAAATGTCTTACTCTTGCTATGATTGCCCTTGTACGAGATGGCGAAAAAAGTTTCGTCAGCCTCAATAATGCCGTCAAGGGTAACATCGTCTGCCATATTCTGAAGTGCATCCAAAATCTTGTGTCTCCAAAGGAATGCGGTGTTTCTGTGAATCCCACAAGCAACAGCAGTCTTACGAATGGATAAGCCATTCATCATACAATCAATGTACTGCTCCCACACGGACAAGTCTTTTCTTGTACCAGACACAATGGAGTTCGTAGCAATCACGAAGGACTTGCCACAATCCTTACATACATATCGCTGTGTGCCATCTTTACGATGACCATTGCGAACCACATGGATACAGCCACAAAGAGGGCATACACGACCATTTGCAAAGCGTTCCTTTGCTACGAAATCTTCAATATTCAAAGACTTTACAAAGGCAGGACTTAAAAGCATTGTTTTAAGGCTTTCCTGCTCTGCGACAGTCAACTTACCGATAATATCTAATGCGTCTTTGATAGTAGGCATATCCAATTACCTCCTTCGGTGGTACTGTTTCTTACTATTATTATACGCTATTTCTCGTCAAAAATCAACCATTTGTTGTGACAGAGCCTAAAGAAAATACTTCCCGACAGCGTCCCGAAGAAACCGAACGGCGTCGGCATACTGACCGCCTCAATATAGTCGCGAAGCCACAATGTGTGCATCGACGGAAGCCAGTCCCATCCCGCGGACATAGCGAAACCGAGTGCCGCCGTGAAAGCTTGAACGCAGCTCATTACCTGTTTCTCCCCGGAAGGAGCGGCAGACGGCGGATAGGTTATGATTTCATCAAACTCGGAAACATTGCGTTCCTGATGTCTCATGTCAATATCCATCTTTGGTGTAGAGGGTCCCCCGAGCGCGGTATTCCCACACTCCCCTCATGGCCCGGCGCTGTCCTACGCCGAAGCCCATCCAGCGTGTTGCCCCTCCGGCATCCAGCCGATTACGGAAACAGCACCCATTCCGTATGTCCCGGAACGTGTTCCCGAAGTTGCGTCCCTATGCGAATGTGCCCACAAAAGCACATGCGCTGACAAAGATCAACAGAAAAACTATATCTAATATGCTATTTAACAATTTTCCCCTCTTCAAGTAATGGACGCCTACCAAGGATTCTGCAACAAAGAACCGATCGCCACTGTAGCCGCCGAGGAAAACCGTGCCTTCCAATACCCCTGCCGAAATCAGCCCCCTCCTGTCGCAACTTGGCCCTTCCGGGCCTGAAGGGCTCCGGCGCTGTGCCCGAAATGCCAGCACGCGCTGGAAAATCCTGCTCCCGCTCTCCGTGTGTTTCCTGCTCGCCGGGCTTGCCGGGCTTTTCCTCAGGCCGGATCGGCGGCCCGATCTTCCTTTGCTCCAGAAGCGCTTCGAACTGCTCATGACCTGGACGCTTCCCGAAATCCATTGCGACGACATGCACCTTTCCGGCCTGCACAAGCAAGGGAAGGAGTGGCTTGCCACCTATCGCTTCGTGGTCTACGCCACACAGGGCTCGGAAGCCTCTCCCGTCATCAGGGCCCGCCTGAAACGGCGATTTCCCGAATGCGGCGAACTGCTCTTCCAGACCGGAAAAGCCTGTACGGTGGAAGAACGTGTCCGTTTCGTCCCCGTCCAACAACACGGCCTCGTCCCGGAAAAGGTCATCCTCGATTACCCCGAGCTCCTTTCCCAGATGTGACCGCTCCAGCCGGCTTTCCTAGGGAGCCCGGCATCAGTTGAGCACGAGCGGCGACCAAGCTTCAAGCTCCCTCCGGACGGCCTTCCAGTTGGGCAACAGCCGCTCAAGGACGGCGTAATACCGCTGGCTGTGGTTATGTTCCTGCAAGTGAGCTATTTCATGAAGTAAAACATAATCGAGGCACTGCGGGGGCGCTTTGATGAGATGCGTATTGAGCGTAATCACCCCGCTTCCCGTGCAGCTCCCCCAGCGACGCCGCATCGTGCGCACACGCCACGTGGGAACCGCCGTAAGCCAAGGGATACGGGGGCATAACGCTGCTAACCTATACGCTATATGCTTTTGTATTTGTGTCTTATACCACAAGAAAAGCTGTTTGTGTACCGTCTCGGGATCGTCCGAATCCACTCTTAACTGAATAAGTTGTGATCTTCCAGTAACAACGGACTGTCCAATTTTTTCATCGGAGGACAAAAAATTTTTTTTGACGCCGCATACAACGAGTTGAAGCCGGCAGTAGGTCCCTAAAAAAAGATGCTCCTCACCATCTGTGTAATACAACGGAGACGGCTGTGGACAACTCTGTATTTCACGTAAACGATCTAAAATCCACCCCCCTCGCGACTGAATGGCGGCGAAAGCCTCTTTTCGAAGCAGGAACGGGGGAAGGATGACTTCCACCTTCCCCGCGCGGGTCACCCGGATAAGCGTGCGCTTGCGCCGGGGCGATCCGCGACGGATGGTAAAAGCGATGGATTGGCCGTTCCAGAGAAGGTGTTCGACACCTTCCTCCGGGCCTTCGGATGATTTCTGGGCAAAGCAAGAGAACCGCACGGAACACTCCTTAAAAACAGGGAAAGGGCACCATAAGCGGAATAACGAAAAGAGCAAAGGGGTGTCCCTTATAGCCGGATACGTTCCTTGAGGGAATCATAAACAGGGGGACAGTGCAGGAGGTTGGCTACCTTACAGGCGATCAGCCCCGCGAGCAAACTGCCCGGAAGGCAGGTGTACGTGCCCGACATCTCCGTAACGAGGACAATGCCCGTCAGCGGCGCACGCACCGTTGCCGCAAAATAGCTCACCATGCCGAACAGCACATACGGCTGCACCGAACCGGACGCCAGCCCGTGCGCGGCCAACGCCGAGACGGGCAGTTCCGCCCAGAGCCTCCCCCACAGCGCGCCGAGGCACAGAATAGGCATAAGGAGGCCGCCCGGGATGGACGCGACGGTGCTGTACTGGGCGAACAGGTACTTGAACGCAAGCAAAAGGATAAGCGTCTTCAGGGCCACATCGTGCTCGCCCACAAAGATGATCAGGCTCTCGCCCCCGCCGATCAGCAGAGGCGCGAACAGCGCGAGGCATCCGGCGAGCAGCAGCGGCGGCAAGGCCCTCCAGCGATCCGGGATCAGCGTCTGTCCGGCCTCCCTATCGTGAAGCCACAGCAGGGTCTTGTTGTATCCCACGCCGAGCACCCCAAAGACGGCGCCTTCCAGCGCCACGATCCAGAAAGAGGACAGCGGAGGCGCTTCGAACCCCGCAAACGGAAGGATGCGCCCCATGCCGAAGACAATGCGGATCATGAGGTGCGCGCCGATGGCCGACGCACACGCCGCCACAATCAGCGAGGTATCCCGCCGGGACTTCATTTCCTCGAAGGCGAACAGCACCCCGGCGGCGGGTGCCCCAAAGGCGGCGGCAAGGCCCGCCACGGCCCCGGCCACAACATAGGGGCTTCCGGTCAGGGCATGGGGAGCCGCCGGCCTCCAAAGCGCATGAAACCCCGCGCCCACGGCCCCGCCCATCTGGATGCTCGGGCCTTCCCGGCCAAGGGCAAGCCCGCCGAACAACGCCAGCCAGCTCCCTAAAAATTTTGCGAGCAATACACGCCACCATGTAAAGGAAAGACGCCCGGCCAGCGCCAACTCCGTCTGCGGAATACCCGAGCCGCTGATGAGCGGCTCCTCCCTGACGATGCGCCTGAGGATCACGGCCAGCGCAACCAGTACGCCGAACCAGATCGGTACCGTCCACCATACCTCGCGCCACTCTTCCAGCCAAAGCGCCACACGCGCCGCGGCCCGATCGTGGGACAACCGGAGAAGCCCGACCACGCACCCGGCGCAAAGCCCCGTCGCCAGGCCGCGCATGGCCAGCATGGGCAGGACGGACTTTGCGGATGTGGAATGAATCGGATTGGACATGAAACATGCTCCTTGTTCCCGCCCCCCGCACGCCGGAGGAACGAATCTTTATGATGAGACAACCTGCTTTCGTTTGATACTATTTATTCCATATTGCCTTATAGGTGAATATTCCGTACTTCTGCCTACAGGCATCATCAAAAACAGGACAGGCCACCCTGTCAAAGGAGACTATCATGTTTTACGACCTGCTCGTGCATGTGGATCTGCCTGATGAATCCCGCTTCGTCATGGCTCTCGGCAATATCAACAACTATCTCGCCGCGCTGAACGGCGAACCCTGCACCGTCGTCCTGCTCGCCAACGGCGGGGCGGCCAGCTTCCTCGCCCGGAAAGACAACGCGCAAACCGAAGCCATCGAGAAACTGGCTCAGGCCGGGGTTTCCTTCCGCGTATGCGCCAACGCCATGAAGAAGGTCCCCATCACCAAGGAAGACCTGCTCCCCTGCGTCGAAGTCGTGCCCGCCGGCGTCGTGGAAATCGTCCGCCTCCAACGCGAAGACTTCGCCTACATCAAGCCGTGATCACCAAAACAGCCGGGGCCTCGTTGTCCTGAAGGCCCTTTCCCCTCCACCGAAACCTTCGGCGGAGGGCTTCCTTTTTATGAAGGCGACATGAAAAAACACATCATAGGCACCCTCTTCGCGCTTGTCCTGCTCGCCTCCGTGGCGCGGGCTTCGGAAACCGTCGAGCGAACCGATTTGGCGGATATCTTCCAAGGCTTTGACGGCACATTCATCATGTATGACGAAGGGGCCGACCGCTATACGGTCTTCAACAAAACCCTGAGCGAAACCCGCCTTCCTCCCTGCTCCACCTTCAAGGTTTTCCATGCGCTCATCGGGCTGGACAGCGGCGTTCTGGACCGCGACGACGCCCGCACCCTCATGAAATGGAACGGCAAGCCCTCTTCCATCGCCGCGTGGAACCATGACCAGACGCTGGCCTCGGCCATGCGCCATTCGGTGGTCTGGTATTTCCAGCGCGTCGCAACGGGCATCGGAGAGGAACGGATGCAGCGGGGGCTGGACCGTATCGGCTACGGCAACCGCGACATTTCCGGGGGGCTGACCCGGTTCTGGCTTCAGTCCTCGCTCAAGATTTCCCCGCGCGAACAGGTCGGCCTCCTGCGCGCCCTCTTCAACGGCTCCCTGCCCTTCGCCGCCGAGGACATCGCCGTCGTCAAGCGGGACATCACGCTGTCCTCCGGGAAGGGCGTGCGCTTCATGGGCAAGACAGGCTCAGGCTCGGACGACGCCGACAGGGGCATCATAGGCTGGTTCGTCGGCGGCGTGGAAACCCCGCACAACCGCTGGTCATTCGCCGTGAACATCCAAGGGCCGGACGCCTCCGGCGTGCGGGCCCGGGGCATCGCCGAAGCGGCGCTCGAACGGCTCAGCATCCTGCCCTAGCGTCCCTGCCCCACCGAAAGGCGGTTGCGCCGCCGCCCCTCAAAAGTTACAACTCCTCCCGGCAGTTCACTCGCTCACCATTCCCATGTCACACGCGGGAATGGTGAGCGCGCTCGCAAGCGCGAACCGTTTTTCCGCCGTGCGGCCTGCCTCCCTATCCAGACCTTCACTCTAACCCACTGAAACGTCATGAATAAACCTTTCAAGCAGGATTGGCGCTACGCGCAGGCCAACCGCGAAGCCCTGCTGACGCTGGGGGCCTACGGCCTGTACTTCGTCTGGTGGTACGCGTGCGCCTACGGGCTCGGCGGCGGCGACCCGGAAGGGTATGACTACATCTTCGGACTCCCCGCATGGTTCTTCCTGAGCTGCATCGCGGGCTATCCGCTGCTGTCGGCGCTCCTGTGGTTCATGGTCCGCCGGTTCTTCAAGGACATCCCCCTTGATGAGGAAGGCGGCGCGCCCAAGCGGGAAGGCCTTGAAGTCACCGACGAACGCCACCCGGAGGCATTCTGATGGCCGAGCTCAACACCATCGTCCCGGTCGTCATCTACCTGTCCTTGTCCTTCCTCGCCGCGCTGTGGGCCCGGAAACAGTCCCAAAAGACCTCGGACTCCCACGGGTTCATCGAGGAATATTTCATCGGCGGCCGCTCCATGGGCGGCTTCGTGCTCGCCATGTCCATCATCGCCAGCTACACCAGCGCGAGCAGCTTCGTGGGCGGCCCCGGGGTGGCCTACAAGCTCGGCCTGAGCTGGGTCCTGCTGGCCATGATCCAGGTCCCCACGACCTTCCTCACGCTCGGCGTGCTCGGCAAGCGCTTCGCCATCATGGCCCGCAAAACCCGATCCGTGACCCTGACCGACTTCCTGCGCGCCCGCTACCGCAGCGACGCCGTGGTCGTCCTCTGCTCGCTGGCCCTGCTGGTCTTCTTCATGGCGGCCATGCTGGCCCAGTTCATCGGAGGGGCGCGGCTCTTTCAGGCCGTGACCGGCTATCCCTACATCGTCGGGTTGGCGCTGTTCGGGCTCACGGTCATCCTGTACACCGCCGTGGGCGGCTTCCGGGCCGTGGTGCTCACGGACGCCATCCAGGGCATGGTCATGGTTTTCGCCTCCGTCGTGGTGCTCGTCGCCGTGGTCAACGCGGGCGGCGGCATGGAACGGTGCGTCGCCACCCTCAAAGCCATCGATCCCGGCCTGATCACGCCCACCGGCCCCGGCGACGCGGTCCCGCAGCCCATGATCCTGTCCTTCTGGGTACTCGTGGGCCTCGGCATCCTCGGCCTGCCGCAGACCTCGCAAAAATGCATGGGCTACAAAGATTCGCGGTCCATGCACGACGCCATGATCATGGGTACGCTCATCATCGGGTTCCTCCTCCTGTGCGTGCACCTTGCCGGGACGCTCGGCCGCGCCGTCATCCCCGATCTGCCCGCAGGGGATCTGGCCATGCCCACGCTGATCATGAAGCTGCTTTCGCCCTTCTGGGCGGGCGTGTTCATCGCCGGGCCGCTGGCGGCAATCATGTCCACGGTGGACTCCATGCTCCTGCTCGCCTCCGCCGCGATCATCAAGGATCTGTACATCCATTACGGGCTGAAAGGCGACGCGTCGCGCATGACGCCCGCACGCCTGCAAACCATGAGCCTCGTCTGTACCGCCGTCATCGGACTCATCGTTTTCGCCGCCGCCATCGAACCGCCGGATCTGCTGGTCTGGATCAACCTCTTCGCGTTCGGCGGGCTTGAGGCCGTTTTCCTTTGGCCGATCATCCTCGGCCTCTACTGGAAGGAAGCCAACGCCTCCGGCGCGGTCGCCTCCATCGTGGCGGGAGTCGCCTGCTTCTTCGCCCTCAGCATCCTCAAGCCCGGCATGGGCGGCATCCACGCCATCGTGCCCACGTCCATCGTCGCCTTCGCGGCGTTCGTCATCGGCGCGAAGTGCGGCCGCCCGGCTTCGGAGGAGGTTATCCGCCTGTTCTGGGGCGAAGGGAACGGGACAAGCTGAACTCATGAAACTCTTGGGGAAGGGAGGGAAAACGTTTCTGAAGAAAAAGGGGGCGTGTCCCCATGCGTTTTCCTCCCTTTCCCCCATCCCTCCCTTCCCCAAAAGACTTTTCCATATATCGAATCCCCTCTCAGAGTTTTTCCCGAGCGGAACGCCTTTGACCGGCTCTGAAATATGAAGAAGGCCTTGCCCCAAAGCCGGGAACAGCCTATCCGATCTACAAACACCTTCCCTTTCCAGACTTGCCACGGGTTGATCCCTTAAAAAGGATTAACCCGTTTTTCTTTGTCTTTTCAAAAAGATACCCTCACATCCCAGTTTTTTCCTCCCCTCTGACCTTTCCCCTTATTGACAAGATTCATCATACATCATATTTCGTTAATCAACGAATTAAGAGTGGCGTACAACGGAACTCCTTCCGCGCCGCCTCCCCACCAGCCAAAAAGTTTAGGG
>OIWU01003010.1_pt1 | contig 13466 bp, 9 predicted proteins | sample 1587711 | NCBI WGS metagenome assembly OIWU01 (sample SAMEA3888909, study PRJEB22519) | human gut metagenome | biome: human gut; feature: human-associated habitat; material: faeces | place: Denmark | collected 2010 | reverse complement strand
CGATGCGGGAGGCCCGCTTGAGGGTCAGGGTGTGCACGGTGATGTTCTCCGGGTCGAGGGCAATGGCCTGCCGCAGACTGTGCTCAAAGCTCTCCACCGTGTCGCCGGGCAGACCGGCGATGAGGTCCATGTTGATGTCATCGTGGCCTGCCTTGCGGGCCTCGGCGTAGCAGTCCAGGATATCCTGGGCCGAGTGCTTGCGGCCGATGCCGGCCAGTACCTCGTCCGAGAAGGTCTGGGGGTTGATGGAGATACGGGTGGCCCCGTACTCCTTGATGACCGCCAGCTTTTCGGCGTCGGTGCAGTCCGGGCGGCCTGCTTCCACCGTATATTCTACGACTTTGGACAGGTCAAAATTCTGCCGCACGGTGCCCATGAGCTGCCGCAGCTGGTCGGCCGAAAGGCTGGTGGGGGTGCCGCCGCCGATGTAGATGCTGCACAGGGTCAGCCCGGCCTTTTCAGCCTGTCTGCGGATCTCTTCCACCTCGTTGCACAGGCAATCCACATAGGGCTGCACCATCTTGCGGTCACGGTCGAGGTTGCAGCTCACGAAGCTGCAGTAGCTGCACCGGGACGGGCAGAACGGGATGCCGATGTACAGGCTGTAGGTCTTGGGCGCACTGCCCACCTTCAAAATCGGCTCCTGCAGGTCGGCGATGACCTTGGCCATCTGATATTTCTGCTCTGAGCAGTCGAAGCGCTCCAGGAAGAAGTGGTCGATGTCCGTTTCGCTCCATCCGGCGGCACGCTTGTCGTGGATGAGGCGCACCGGGCGCACGCCGGTCATCTTGCCCCAGGGCGGGCGGATGCCGGTCCACTGCCGCAGCAGGTCATAGGTCAGGCTGGCCAGACTGAACTCCGGCGTCTCGCCGCCGGCCTCCGCCGGGGCGGGCAGCGGTGCAGAGCGCTCGGCGCATTTGCCGCCCTGCCGCACCATGGCCCACAGGCCGTCCGGCTTTTTTTCGGCCCACACGCAGTCCTCGCCCGCTTCGGGCGGGGTCAGGGTAAGGGGTGCCATAGGGTAGAACAGGCGGACCAGATGTTCCACCTCGTACCCGGAGGGCAGCCCCGTGATATAAATCTTCATGTCGTTCTCTCGTTTTCGTTAAAAATCAGCATTGCCGCGCTGGGCGCTGCGGATGAAGTAATTGTTGTCCAGTTCCTCCCCGAAGGTGGAAAACTCGCCGTGGCCGGGCAGCACCTGGGTCTCCCGCGGGATGGGCAGCTTTGCCAGCTTGCGCAGGCTCGCGTTCATGGCGTCGCTGCTGCCGCCCTCCAGGTCGGTGCGGCCGATGCTGCCCGCAAACAGGGTGTCACCGCAGAAGAGATACTCGCCGCACAGCAGCACCACGCTGCCGGGGGTGTGGCCCGGCGTATGCCATGCCGTAAACTGCAGCTCATCCACTGTCACGGTCTGGCCTTCCGCATAGCCGTGGTCGGCCTCGGAAAGCGGGTACATCTTATCCCCGGCCAGATCGTCCGCTTCGCAGTAGAGCACGGCGTGGTACTTCCGGCGCAGGGCCTCGGCGCTGCCCACATGGTCAAAGTGGCCGTGGGTGCACAGCAGAGTGGTGAGCACGGCGTTGTGCTCCTGCAAAATCTGCTCGTAGTTCTGCACGTCCGCCGCCGGGTCAATGATGACCGCATGGCCGGCGTCCGAGATCAGCAAAAAGGTATTGGTGTAGTACGGCGGGGGTGCCGGGATGTGAAATGCCTGCATGGGATCACTCCTTCTTTTTCCACTCGTCGGTGTCGATGATGATGGTACAGGGGCCCTCGTTCACCAGCGACACCTGCATGTCGGCCCCGAACTCGCCGTGCTGCACGTCTTTGAGGCCCTGTTTGTTCATCTCGGCCAAAAACAGCTCGTAGGCATCCACCGAGAGGGGCGGTTTTGCGGCCTTGATAAAGCTGGGGCGGTAACCTTTTTTCGTGTCGCCGTAAAGGGTGAACTGGCTCACCACCAGCGCCGAATACCCAAGGTCCCTTGCGCTGAGGTTCAGTTTGCCCTCCGCGTCCGGAAAAATGCGCAGGCCCGCGCACTTATCCGCCAGTTTGGGCACGATGTCCAGGCTGTCGGTGTCCTTCACCCCCAGCAGGATCATCAGCCCCGGCCCGATGGCCCGGGGATCGCCGCCGTTTACCCGTACACTGGCCGACGAAACGGCCTGAATGACTGCTCGCATGGTCTTAGCTCCTTGTCACCTTGAGCACATCCTTTACCTTGGAAAGTCTTGCGACCACACGGTTCAGGTGCTCTGTATTATTGATGCCGATGGTCAGGCTGACCACGGCGCAGTTGTTTTCCACCTGACGGGCGTTCAGGGCGTAGATGGGCACCCGGATGTCCGCCAAGGCGGCCAGCACATCCTGCAGCAGCTCGTTGCGGTTCAGGGCGATAATTTCAAGGCCGGCCTTGTAGCTGTCCTTGACGCTGTCGGCCCAGTAGGCCTTGACCCAGCGGGGCGCATTGGTGGGGTCCTTCATGCTGGAAATGGCGTTGGCACAGCTCTGCTTGTGGATGGACACGCCAAAGCCGCGGGTGATGAAGCCCACGATGGGGTCCCCGGGCAGGGGGCTGCAGCACTTGGCAAACTTGATGGGGGTGTTGTCAAAGCCTTCCACCACCACGCCGTCGGTGGCGTGCACCTTGCTCAGGTCCACCTTGGGCAGGTCCTCCTCAGACCGCTCCTCCGTGGCCTTCAGCTTGGTCCACTCCTCCTTGAGCTTGGGCAGGCAGTTGGCAATGGTCATGCCGCCATAACCGATGGCGGCATACAGCTCCTCGGCGTTGTTCTGGCGCAGGCGGCGGCAGCAGCTGTTGATGAACTCGTCCAGCTGGTCGTCCGGAATGATGATCATCTCGCGCCGCAGTTCACGGGCCAGCGCATCGCGGCCCTGCTGGATGTTCTCCTCCCGGCGCATCTTCTTGAACCAGTTGCGGATCTTGCTCTTGGCCTCGCTGGTACGCACGATCTTCAGCCAGTCGCGGCTGGGGCCCTTGTCCGCCGGGCCGAGGATGACTTCAATGATCTCTCCGGTGGAAACAACGTGGTCAATGGGCACCATCCGGTTGTTGACCTTGCAGCCCACCATCCGGTTGCCGACGGCGGAGTGGATGGCATAGGCAAAGTCGATGCAGGTGGCACCCGTGGGCAGGTTGATGACATCGCCCTTGGGGGTAAAGGCAAAGACCTCCTCGGGCAGCAGGTCGCTCTTCAGGTCATGGAGCAGGTTGCCGGAGTCCTCGCTGACGCGCTGGTTTTCCAGCAGCTGGCTGACCCAGGCCAGGCGCTCGTCCAGCTTATCGTGGCCGTCCAGCCCTTCCTTGTACTTCCAGTGGGCGGCAACGCCATACTCTGCCTGTTCATCCATCTTGCGGGTGCGGATCTGCACCTCAAAGGGGATGCCCTCGTGGCCGATGACGGTGGTGTGCAGGCTCTGGTAGCCGTTGGGCTTGGGGGTGGAGATATAGTCCTTGAAGCGGTTGGGCAGCGGGTGGTACATATCGTGGATGAGGCCCAGGGTGCTGTAGCACTCAGCCAGGGTGTCCAGGATGATGCGCACCGCGTAGATGTCGTAAATTTCATCAAAGGACTTGTTCTGCATGATGGTCTTGCGGTAGATGCCGTAGATGCTCTTGACTCTCCGCTTGATGGTCGCGCCCTCGATGCCGCTCTCCTCGAGGCGGCTCTTGATGACGCCCGACACGCTGGCCAGAAACTCGTCGCCCGCGCGTTCGCTGAGCATCTTGTTGATCTCCTCGTAGCCCACGGGGTCGAGGTAGTGGAGGCTGCGGTCTTCCAGCTCCTCCTTGACGTTCAGGATGCCCAGACGGTTGGCGATGGGGGCGTAGACCTCCATGGTCTCCCGGGCCTTGTCGCGGCGCTTCTGCTCCGGCCATGCGTCGCCGGTGCGCATATTGTGCAGGCGGTCACAGAGCTTGATGATCATGACGCGGACGTCACGGCTCATGGCCAGCAGCATCTTGCGCAGGTTCTCGGCCTGCAGCTCTTCGATATTGGAAAATTGGATCTTGGTCAGCTTGGTGACGCCGTCCACCAGCGCGGCCACCTCTTCGCCGAAAGCGGCGGTCAGGTCGGCCAGCGTGGTGGGGGTGTCCTCCACTACATCATGGAGCAGGGCGGCGGCGATGCTCTCGCTGTCCATGCCGAGGTCCAGCACGAGGCGGGCCACGGCCAGCGGGTGGCAGATATAGGGCTCACCGCTGCGGCGGCAGACCCCCTTGTGGGCGTCGTTGGCCAGATTGTAAGCCTTTTCTATCATGGCCATATTGTAGGCTTTGCCGCTGGCTTTGATGGCCTCCACCAGCTTCTCCCAGGTCACGATCTCGGGCCGCACCTCCGAGGGAAGGGTCCCCTCAGGGGCGTTGGCCGGCAGGGCCGTTGCGGCCACGGTAGCCATCTCCGTCACCGGCACGGGCTGGTGGAGATGGGTCTTTGCAGAGTAGCTGTCCTCTTTCGCCGCAGCCGGTGCTGCGGGCGAGGGGGCGACAGGTTTCTTTCCCTCAGGCATCTTTATCGTTCCTCCAGACATTTCAGGATGGGCGCATCGGCAAGGTTCTTCTTTCCGGTGGCAGGCACGAGTTCCCAGAACTTTGCCCCGCCCCGGTCAGCCGCTGTGATGAGGCCGACCTGTTCCAGCGCGGAGATGGCCACCAGCGTCCGGCCGGTGTTCTCCTCGCCGAGTTTTGCAAACAGGGGCTGCAGGTCTTCGGCGTGCCAGTGCCGCGCCTGCAGCTCCCGATAAACGGTGATGATATGGCTGCGCTCCGGGGCGATGCTCTCCTTCTGCTCCGGCGTCAGGGGCGTACCCCGGCGCAGCGCCTGCACCAGCGCGGCCTGCTCTGCAGCTGTGTTGCCGAGGCCCGCCGGGTGCAGCTCGATGATGCGGCCCGACAGCTGTGCGCCCCGGGGCGAATCGTAGACCGAAAGGCTGATGGCTGCGTCCACGACGTCGCCCGTCGAGTAAGGCACCTGTTCCGGGTGCATCCCGAACCAGACGGCGTAGATGCTGGAATTGCCCTGCCGCAGACGCAGACGGCAGTGCTTGCCCTCCGAGACGGCGTAGACGCCCTCCACGACAGCCATTTCCAGCACAAAGACCGGGCTGGGGTTGTCGGCACCGTAGGGTGCCAGCTGGTCGAGGCGGCGGACGCTCTCCACCGTCAGGCGGTCGAGGTGGACGGACAGATCGCATTCCAGCGGCGGGGTGCGCAGCACGGGACACTCCCGGGCCGCCCAGTCGTTGAGCCGCTGGCGGAGCGTCTGCAGATCCTCTTCCCGCACCGAGAGGCCCGCTGCCATGGCGTGGCCGCCGAAGCGGAGCAGGATGTCGGCGCAGGAGGCGATGCACTCGTGCAGGTTGAAGCCCTGCACGCTGCGGCCGCTGCCCTTGCCCTCGCCGTGCTCATCCACCGACACCACGATGACCGGGCGTCCGGTCTTTTCCACAAGGCGGGAGGCCACGATGCCGATGACGCCGGGGTGCCAGTCTCTGCCCCAGAGCAGGATGACCCGGTCTTCGAGGCGTTCCGGCTCAGCGTCCAGCAGCTCCTGCGCGGCTTTGACGATCTCCATCTCCGTCTCCTGCCGCTGGATGTTGATGTCGCTCAGCTTATGGGCCAGTTCGACCGCCCGGTCTTCGTCCTCACAGAGCACCAGCTGCAAAGCGGTGACAGCGCTGTCCATCCGGCCCGCCGCATTGATGCGGGGCGCGATGGCGTAGCTGATGTTCTCTGCCGTCACCGGCTTGCCTGCAAGGCCCACTTCTTCCAAAAGGGCGCAGAAGCCGGGTCTGTCCGTATTTTGCAGCTGGCGCAGACCTGCTTTGACGATGGTGCGGTTCTCCCCTGTCAGGGGCATGACGTCGGCCACGGTGCCAACAGCGGCAAGGTCGCCGCAGTATTCCAGCATCTCTTCCGGCGGACAGCCATCCAGCGCGGCGCAGAGCTTGAAGGCCACGCCCGCGCCGCACAGGCCCTTGAAGGGGCTGTGGTCGTCGGCACGGCGGGGGTCCACGATGGCCGCTGCCTGGGGCAGGGTGTCGTGGGGCAGATGGTGGTCTGTGATGATGAGGTCGATGCCGAGGCTGGCCGCGAATGCGGCTTCCTCTACGGCAGAGATGCCGTTGTCCACCGTGACGATGAGGCGGCAGCCCTTATCGTAAATCGACTGGATCGCGTTCTTCGAGAGGCCGTAGCCGTCGCCCTCCCGGCTGGGCAGCATACACTTGACGGCAGCGCCCATCCCTTTCAGGTGCTGATAGAGCAGGGCCGTGGCGGTCACACCGTCCACGTCGTAGTCGCCGAAGACAACGATGGTCTCCCCTTCGTCGATGGCCCGCAGGATGCGCTCACAGGCTTTGTCCATGTCGGTCAGGAGCATGGGGTCGCTCAGCTCTTCTTCGCCCGCCAGAAGGGTCAGCGCCTCGGCGGGGTCGGTGATGCCCCGGGCAGCGAGGATGCCGGCCAGCAGGCCGGCTTCTTTCTGCTGGGCCGCGAGGACAGCGCGGTATTTTTCCTCGCTCCACTCTTCGTCCATGTTCTGGTATTCCAGCTCTTCGGTGTTCTGCTGGGCGATGGCCGCTGTCAGCTCTTTCAGGGCGGCGCGGTCAACGGTCTTGGTGTTCCAGGCCCGGTAGGTCATCGCAATCCCTCCCCGGCCAGACCATCGTTCGCCAGCATCCCCTGCAGCGCAGCGATCTCGCTGGAAACGTCCAGCGCCACGTCCGACAAAAGCTTATCGTAGAGGTTATCATAAGCCTGATTCAGGGTGTGCAGGATGCCCGCAATATCCCGGCGGATGGCCTCCGCGTTCTCGCCCTGCTGGCTCTGCACGTCGTTGTAGGTGTGCAGGAGCTTGAGGGTGGTGGGGATATAGTATTCCGCAAAGCGGCGGGCCTTGGGCAGGCTCTCGGGGTGGGCTTCCAGCCAGGCACAGATGGACTCGGTGGTCTTCTGCATATGCTGCAGCTCCTCCACAGCCCGCTCATCCTCCATGAGTTCCTGCTCCTTCTCGAGCACCTGCGCAAAGCGGCGGGTCGTCTCGAGGTTCAGGGGGACTTCTCCGGCCTGTTCCGGCGCTTTTTCCGGTTCGGGCTGGGGCTGATTTTCCTGTGCAGCGCGGTAGTCCTCTGCCGTCAGGTAGAGCTTGTCGTTTTTCTCGTCCAGCCAGGCACTGAGCCAGCCCTTGTGGATGAATTTCCGCAGCATCTTGAGCGCTTTGGTCTTCTTTTTATGCGTCAGGTCGGCCAGCATGGAGAGGGACAGGCCCTTGTGCCAATCGAAGCCCTCGGCGGTATCGGCGTAGAGCTCCAGGGTCTTGGCGGCCTTCATACGGGACGCGCCCGCCGCGGTCAGCCAGCCGAACACGGCGGTCACAGCGGCAGAGAACCACCCCGTCACCGCGATAGCACCCAGTGCGAGATCGCCGATGGCACTGAGGACCGTCATATCAGCCGCCACCATCACGCCGCCGGACGTGAACGCCCCCGCCGTGCCAAAGCAGGCGATGGCCGTGATGCCGAAGAGGACGGCGAAGGTGATGCCGGTCGCCAGCATGGCGACGCCTGCGCTGTGGCGCTTTTTCGCGCTGGTGCGGATATTCTCGATGGCCGTCGGCTCCGGCTTCTTTGCAAAGAAATTGCGCGCCCAGTCGGTCATCCCGCTGGCGCCGGCGCTGCTTCTGGCCTCCTCGGCCCGCTTCTGGTACTCCTGTTTTCCGGCCTGAAAGGCCCGGCCTGCCTCCGAGATGCCATAACCGGCGGCATTCACCGCGGCGCGGCCCACATCCCACACACGGTCGCCGATCTCCTCGCCCCGGCCCTCAAAGCCGTGTCGGAAGGAGTCGGACATGGTGTCACCCAGCTCGCGGAGCTGGCGTTCCAGCTCCTGCTGCACCTTACGGCCTTCGCTGTCCTTCGCCGTGCGGTCAAAATCGTCTTCACGATCAGTCATTCAACTTCTCACCCTTCTGCCGGGCTGTACCGGCTGATGATGGCGCGGGCCACCCGCAGGCCATCGACGGCGGCACTCATGATGCCGCCCGCATATCCGGCACCCTCGCCGCAGGGATACAATCCTGCCAGCTGGGCGCATTCAAAATTTTCTTCCCGTTTCAGCCGCACCGGGCTGCTGGTACGGGTCTCGAGGCCGGTCAGAATGGCCTCGGGGGCGGTGTAACCCGCAATTTTCCGCTCGTAAGCCCGCAGACCGGCCCGCAGGGTGTCGGCCAGTTCGGTCGGCAGCAGTGCGCCGAGGTCCGCAGCGACGACGCCCCGGTCATAGGTGGGCTGGACGCGGCCAATGTTCAGCTGGCCCCTGCCCTCCAAAAAGCTCTGGATGTTCTCCGCCGGGGCGGCATACTCTCCGCCGGGACGGCCTGCTGCATAGGCCCGGGCTTCCAGCTCCCGCTGGAAGGCGATGGCCTTCCGGGGGTCGTTGCCGAAGTCTTCACCGCCCACGCTGACCACCACGGCCGCGTTGGCATTCCTGCCGCTGCGGGCGTGGTAGCTCATGCCGTTGGTCACGACGCGGCCCTTTTCACTGGCCGAAGCCACCACCTGGCCGCCCGGACACATACAGAACGTATAAACGCACCGTTTTTCAACGTGCTGCGAAAGCTGATATTCGCCGCGCGGCAGGGCCGGATGGCCCGCCGCCTCGTGGTAGAGGCTCTTTTCGATCTCCGATTGGAGATGCTCTGCCCGGAAGCCGACGCTGAAGGGCTTGCACTCCAGCACGAGGCCGCTGTCCATCAGCATCCCGAAGGTGTCGCGGGCCGAGTGGCCCACCGCGAACACCAGCGCCTCACAGGGGAACGCACCGTCCGTGGTCTGGATGCCGACGAGCCGGCCGTCCCGCCGCTCGAAGCCGGTGAGGGCTGTGTTGAAGTGGACTTCGCCGCCCAGCGACTCGATCTCTTTTCGGATCGAAGTGATGACGCCCCGCAGCAGGTCGGTGCCGACATGGGGCTTCTGCTGCCAGGCGATCTCCTTCGGCGCGCCGTGCTCGAGGAACACTTCGGTCACGAAGCCGCAGAGCTCGTCGCCGATGCGGGTGGTGAGCTTGCCGTCCGAGAAGGTGCCGGCGCCGCCCTCGCCGAACTGGATGTTGGCGTTCTCGTCCAGCTCACCGGTGGCGGAGAAATGCTCCACGGCCTTGACACGCTCGTCCAGCGCCGGGCCGCGTTCCAGCACGATGGGCCGGTAGCCCTGACGGGCCAGCAGCAGCGCCGCAAAGAGGCCCGCCGGGCCGAGGCCGCAGACCACAGGCCGGTGCGTCAGCGGCAGAGTACCGTTCTGCACCGAGAGATCGGTCTTGCCCCGGACGGTGACGCTGCGGGAAGCACCCGCACAGGCGGCCTCTTCCCGCTCCTCTTTCAGGGTCACGGCCACGGTGTACACCAGCTTGGGCTGGCCGTGGCGGGCGTCCACCGAGAGCCGGGCGATGCCCAGATGGCTCACCTTTCCCCGGGGGATGCGGGCGAGGCGGAGGGCTTTTTCGTAGGCCTGCGGCTCCCCGGCGGAGAGGGGCAGGCGAATATCATGGATCAGGATCATATACTCAGTTACTTTCTATCTTGCACTGCACCACATAGCTGCCCAGCGCAAAAATTTTGTCGTTGGCCGGCACATAGAGGCGGCAGGCGATGTTCTGCTGGCCGATGGCGACATAGAAGTCGTCGGCGTCGATCTCAATGACCACCTGTTCCGGATTCAGTGCTTCCAGCGAACCGGCCGGGCCGCAGAGGGTGACGTTCATCAGCCGCTCCGTCTCCACGGTCAGGGTGTAGGTGGAGGGCAGGTTGATGACCTGCACACAGCTGGCGGGCAGGTTCATGGTCTTGGTTTCCAGACGGGAGCTGTCGAAGCTGACCGTGATGCTGGAGATGTTGTCCAGCAGGCGGATGCCGCTGGGCAGCTCGATGGGCATTTCGTACACCTTATCCAGTGCAAAGGTGGAAAGGTCGATGGTACCCACCGACAGGGTGGACAGACGGTCGATCTGGGACTCCGGGCCGGCCACATTGAGGGTCTTCTTGCTCAGGGAGTAGACCAGCACCGAGGGGTCAAAGTCGCGGGGCGCGTTGATAAAGCTGACTTCCACCGGCAGGGTGGCCAGCTTATACACCTGCAGCGTGACCTCGACGCTGTCCGTTTCCAGAGTAGTATACTCAAATTTCACCTCTCCGCCGCTGCGGGTGTAAAAACGCAGGCTGGTGTCCAGAGTGACGGGGCTGGTCAGCTCGCCGTTGTAGGTCACCTCGGCGGTGCAGGTCTCTACCTTGCTCAGCTCGGTGCTGGGGCCGGAGAGCGTCACCGTCTCCTTCGAGATGTCGGTGCCGTAGAGGATATAGCCGTCTGCTATCTTCAGGTAATTCGTCGTCACCTGGATGGGCAGGGTCTTTTCTTCCACCACATCGAACACCACGTCCACGGTGTTGTCGCCGTCGATGGAGACGGACACACCGGTGAGCAGGGTGCTCTGGCTCCGCACCTGAAGGCGCAGGCTCTTTTCGCCGCTGTCGCGGACGCTGGACCAGTCGGGGTAGACGACAAAGTCGTTGGCCGACAGGCTGCCGATGGTGTAGCCGTCGCCGGAAAGCTTCAGGTTGACCGTTTTTTCCTCTGCATTGACGATGCTCAGGCCCCGGGAGGTGTAGGCAGCCGAATCATAGGTAAAGTCCACCGGAACATTATAGATGGTGGTGGTGGTGCCGGGCTGCACGACGATGGTGACAGCCATCCACGCGATGACTGCACCCAGCAAAGAAAGCAGGAGCCGGATGCGGCGGTCGTTCAGCAGATTGCGCTTGGGGGGTACGGCAGGCTTGCCCTTGTTCTGCTCAGTGCTCATTGCTGCTCATCCTCCTCCTTGTTGTTCACCCAGTTCAGCAGGCGCTTGCCCCGGGCCTTCCAGCCCTCGGCAGCGCTCTTCTCGCTGGCGGTCTCCTTGGGTATCATCTCATCCACCAGCCGGGTGTAAAGGGTCTGACGGTCAAAGTGGCGCATGAGCACACCGTTTTTCGCCATCGAGATGATGCCCGTCTCCTCGCTGACCACGATGGCGATGGCGTCGGAGTTCTCGGCGATGCCGAGGCAGGCGCGGTGGCGGGTACCCATGTCCTTGCCCAGGTCCAGGTTGTTGGAAAGGGGCAGCACACAGCCTGCGGCCTTGATGCGGCCATCCTCGATGATGGCTGCGCCGTCGTGGAGGGGGGTACCCTCGTAGAAGATGGTACCCAGCACCTCGAGGTTGACTGCGCTGTTCACGGGCGTGCCGGTGCGGACGATCTCAGAAAGGTTGGTGTTCCGTTCCAGCACGATGAGCGCGCCGGTCTTGGTCTCCGAAAAGCGCTCTGCCGCGTCGCAGATGGCGATGATAGCGCTGCGCCACGCGCCCTTGAGGCTGGTGTCGTTGTAGCGGTTTTTATTGAAGAAGCGATAGGCCCACTGGTCGGTCTGGCCCATCCGCTCCAGCGCACGCCGTATCTCGGGCTGGAACAGCACCACCAGCGTCAGCAGACCGACTTGCAGCAGCGAGTTGAGCAGCCAGGTAACGGTGCGCATATTCAGGATGTTCGCCACCAGATAGACCGCCATGACGATGAGCGCGCCTTTGGCCAGCTGGCCGGCGCGGGTGCGGTTGACGAAGCCCAGCAGCTGGTAGATGAGGAACGCGATGATGAGGATGTCCAGCAGGTCTACCAGCTTGAAGGTCTGGAAGTTTGCTACGATAGAGTTCAGAGTCATGGGTCACATTCTCCCGTTCACACTGCTTCGATGAGGGCGACGGCATGGGCCGCGATGCCCAGCCCCTCGCCGGTAAAGCCCAGATGCTCCTCGGTGGTGGCTTTGACGCTCACGGCGTCCACCGGCATCCCGAAAGCCTCAGCCAGCTTTGCCCGCATGGCCGGGATGTGGGGAGCCAGCTTTGGGCGCTGGCAGAGGATGGTGGCGTCGATGTTCTCGATGCGCCAGCCGTGCTCGGTCATGATTTCTGCCACACGGCGGGCCAGCATGAGACTGTCGGCCCCGGCGTACTCTTCCGCCGTATCGGGGAAGTGCTGGCCGATGTCGCCCAGCGCCGCTGCGCCCAGCACGGCGTCCATGACCGCGTGGGCCAGCACGTCGGCGTCCGAGTGGCCCAGCAGGCCCTTCTCATACGGCACTTCCACGCCGCCCAGGATGAGCTTGCGGCCCTCCACCAGACGGTGGACGTCGTAACCATGACCAATGCGCATTTTCTTTCCTCCGTTCTCTGCCCGGGGCAGGTCCTCCCGGGTGGTGATCTTGATGTTTGCGTAGTCGCCCTGTACCAGCTCCACCGGACGGCCCGTCAGCTCGAACAGGCTGCAGTCGTCGGTGACGAGGCGGGCGCTGGCCTCGTCCAGTTCATCCAGCGCCGCCAGATAGGCGGCCCGGTCGAAGCACTGGGGCGTCTGCACCGCATAAAGGGTGCTGCGGTCGGGGGTGTTCTCCACCATGCAGCCTTCCGGCACAGTCTTGCCGTCGCCGCCCTTCGCCCGCTTGATGGTGTCCTTCACCGGCACCGCAGGGGCGGCGGCACCGCAGCGGGCAGCGGCTGCTATCGTATCGGCGATAACGCTCTGGCTCACGAAGGGCCGGGCCGCGTCGTGGACCGCCACCAGTCTGCCGTGGGCTGCGGCCACGCCGCTGCGGGCGCTCTCGGCGCGGGTCGAGCCGCCCTTCACCAGCCGCACCGGCTTTTTGCAGCAGGCAGCGGCCCGCTGGGCATTCTCACCGGACGCGCCGGTCACGATCACCAGCTCGTCCACCTCCGGACACTCGTCAAAGGCCCGGACGCTCCGTTCCAGGACGGTCTCACCGCCCAGATCGAAGCTCAGTTTATCAAATCCCATCCGGGTGGAAGAGCCAGCCGCCACCAGGACTGCCGTCACACGACATTCCAATTTCTTACACCTGCCCCATTTTATTCCTGCCCTGCGCCGCACTGCACAGAGCGTATTATTATTCATTGAATATTATAGCGTATCCACCCACAAACTGCAACTGCCCGCGCCCATCAAAAATGCCCCCGTGCAGCACTTTTGGCGCTGTACGGGGGCATAAATTTTTTATGAAATTTCTGCGTTATGCGAGGATGGGCTCGATGGCAACGGCCAGAGCATCCTTCTGAGCCTGAGCCTCGGCCAGGTCTTTGCCCAGAGTGGTGAAGTAGGTCTTGATCTTCGGCTCAGTGCCGGAGGGACGGACGACCACGGTAGCGCCGTTGTCCAGAGTGTAGATGAGGACGTTTGCGGCGGGCAGGCCGGTCTCTTCGGGCTTCTTGTAGTCGGTGACCTTGACCACCTTGTGGCCGGCCAGCTCGGTGAGAGGCTCGTCACGCAGCTTCTGCATGATGGAGGCCATCTTCTCCATGCCGGTCAGGCCGGGGAACTCGAAGCTGTCCACCTTGTTCA
>OIWU01003008.1_pt1 | contig 13471 bp, 22 predicted proteins | sample 1587711 | NCBI WGS metagenome assembly OIWU01 (sample SAMEA3888909, study PRJEB22519) | human gut metagenome | biome: human gut; feature: human-associated habitat; material: faeces | place: Denmark | collected 2010 | reverse complement strand
GTGCTGGTAACACTGCGGGCTTTTTTTATTTTGTCTTTGCAAAAATATAAAGCGATACAATCAGCAGCGCGCCGAAAAGAATGGCTATATTCTCGGCCTGCAATGCGGCACATACAACACCAAGAACAATTCCGGCTGCAATACCCAAAACGCTGATTTTGTTGACCTTGGCCTTTTTCTCCGGCTCTAAGGTGCTCAGCTTAGATTCCTTTTTAGGCTTTGGTGCTTTTTCTTTTTTGGATTTTGCCGCCGTTTTTTTATCTGCCCGGCGGATTTGCTCTTGACGGACAGTGTGCAGCGCGTTTTGCGCACGCTCAAATATTTCAGGGTCAACGCCGCGCCCTACATCTAAAACGGTTTTACAGTAAGCTATCACATCTTTGGAATAAGCCAAAAACGCTTTCTCGTTAAGGCTTGCAACGGCGTCGGCGTCCAGGATCAGCGGCGGCGTGGAGAGGTCGACGGTGCTCTCGCTGGTGTCCTCGTAGTCGTCGTAGCTGTCCACGCTTTGCTTGGCGGCGTGCGCCTTGCTGTTTGAAGATGAGATGTGCTCACGGTAGGACAGGCCGGTGCCGGGCGCGGATGTATGGACGGTTGTGCCGGTTCTACTGTTCATAGACACGCCGCCGTATTTTCCGCCGATGCTGATGCCCGCGCTCTTTTTACCAACATTCACGTGCACGCCAGGGGCTACTTTTATACGTTTTTTATAATTTAATCCCATGATAACCTCCGTTGTTGCTGACTTTTCCGCGATTGCGACATATTTTTTTGATGTGGCACGGTATGATAGAGTTATACCCAGAACCACAAAATTTGACAACAATTTTGTTTAAAATGTGAATTTACATACAACCACAAGTTGTATATAATGAAGAAAGAAGGAAAGGGGGACAACAGATGGACGATAGCGACGCCATGATTCGCGAAATCAACTACATACTGCGCCGCAACCGCAACGCTCTATTTTTGCGCAAGGCATTGACGCGGTTGCTGACGCTGGAACGAATCTGGCATTAGTACAAGGCCCGGAGGCTTACTCCGGGCTATTTTTTTTGTACTCCTCCACAACGTTGTCCACCAACCTGCGGACGGCGGCCTTGTCCTCCTCCGGCAGGTGCCAATAGGCGCGCAGAATGCGGACGATGACCGGGTCGTTTGCGCCGATGGACTCCATAATAAGGTTAAACTCGGCGTCATCATCAAGGCGGTTGTACATTTCCCCCTCTCCGGTGCGCAGCCAAGTCTCGGAGACGTTGAACTCACGGCAGATTGAGCGGATGGTTTGGTCGGATGGATTTGTTTTGCCGTTCTCAATCGTACTGCAGGCCGAGGCGGTAATGCCAATTCGCTCCCCGAACTTTTCCAGGGTCAAGCCTTCATTTTTACGCACCAATTTAATACGTTTGTTCAATTTTTTATCACCTCCTAACCTCATATATAGAATACCACATCCAGCACAAAAAATCAAGAGAAAATTTTAAGTAGCTTAAAAAATAATGCTTGACAAATTAAGAGACTTGATATATAATTTAAGTAGCTCAAGAGAACGATGGGAGGTGAGCCAAGTGGCCGACAACAAAATTACCGCAACCCGCCCAGGGCTGGATAACGTCAAGTGCGTGGATATGCAGACTTTGACCGAGAAAATCAAGCATCTGCCGCCGCAAGCAATCAGCTACATAGCAGGTGCTGTCGAGATGGCAAGCCTGCTGCAAAACAAGGGGGCCTGAACCATGTACAACCTGTGGGATTTTATCAAGGATGAGTGGAAAACCATTGTAATAGCAGCGGCCACAACCGTTGTAGTGCGCTTATTGTTAGGTTGGTAAGGACACTGACAAGAATGGGCAGCCAAAGCGAGGACAAGAACAGGGCACGGTGCTTGCTGCACTGGTACGCTCGATAAATCTCATAAAACCCCGAGACGCAGTAGGTGTCTTTGGGGATGGGCTGGCCCAGGGCGTCCGTGCCTGCGGTGTCCGGCTGCACCAGATCCATGGTGTAGAGCGGCCAGACCTCCGCCTGGCTGCACTTCCTGTGGGGGTGGCGCTTGATATCGCGCAACAGTTTTCTTTCATTCGGCGTTAAAATAACGCGTTCGCACTTTTCTTTTCTATCCATAAAAACACGCCCTTTCTGCCGCCATTGTAACACAACAGCGGAGAGGGGCACAAGGGGGCCTGAAAATGAAGCGTAAAACCGCAATCAAATTTATGATGAGCGCTTGCTGTAAAAAAATGGATCGGAACACGGTCACGCGACTTTTTGACAAAGGCCGAAAAATTGTTCCTAATTATAGCAACGACCAGATTCTGTACACATTGCTGCGCACATACGAAATATGGGCGAGGCTGGATGGCCAGCCTGAGCAACAGGCCCGCGCGGCCACTAAACTTTGGGAACTTTTGACCCGCCAAACAAAACGAGGGAGGGGTACAGATGGACAACACCGCATTGCAGCCGGTGCTTGACGCCCTGCTGGAAGAACTGGCCGCCCGGGTGGCGGGCAGGATTGCGCCGCAGCGCAAGGAACTGTATACCGTGCAGGACCTGTGCGAGCGGTACGGCGTGAGCGATGACACGATCACCCGCTGGATGCGGGCGGGGGAGTTCGGCGAGACCGTCAACCCGACGCCGCGCATCCACCTGGCCACGCTGGCGGGCATCACGGAGTTTGACGCCCGGCACACCGGCCCGGCCTACGCGGGCCAGCCGGTTTTGCCCGCCAAGCGCCGCGCCCGGGGCAACCCGGGACCGATCTGAACGTGTCCAGGGTGGACACAGGGAAGGAGGGGCGCAGATGACGCCCGAGGATATCGCCTGGGTGCAGGGCCGACTGCGCGGCTGTAAGTATCTGATCGCCACGCTGCACAAATGCGCCCAATGCCTGGACGTGGGTGACGACGAGCTGCTGGCCGCGCTGGGCTTTGCGAACGAAGCCGCCCTCAAAGCGGCCTACCCCAGCAAGCTGCGGGGCCGCGGCGGAGATCACCGCGGCCATACCTACACAAAGCCCGACGAGGGGACGATGCACGAAGCCGTGCTGATGTTCTACGGCGGGGTCGACATGGATGTTGTCAAGCAGCTGATGGGCTACGCCGGTAGGATAACCAACGCGGCGATCACGCAGCGCTGCACGCACTGGAAGGAAAAGAACCCCACCGTGGCGCACAGACTGCCGCGCAGCCGGGCGAACCCGGCACAAATACGAAAAAAGGGAGAAATCAAGATGGACATTGACAAGAAAGGGCTGCCCGCTTATTGCTACGCGATCGCGCCCAAGACCGGACTGCCGGTACGGATTTTCCGGGGCGAGCACGCCATGTTTGGCGTGCGGCCTGACACGATGGTGAGCAAGGCCAACGCGCAGATCAGCGTGGACGCCCGGCAGGCGGCGGCCATGGTGGGGGGCGTGCTCTACGGTTGGGACGGTCCGCGCGCCGACCCTGCCCAGTATGATGACGATGGGGTCTACATCGGCCCACAGTAAGGAGGAACCCATGGAAAACGAAATCAAAACCAACGAGGGGCAGCAGGCCCCGGCGCTCGGGCTGCTGAACGCTAAGGATGTAGTCGTCAGCGTTGTGAAGGTGACGGCGGAGGGCGTGAGCATCAAGCTCTGGCCCGATGCCGACGCGGTGCGCGGCGTGCTGAGCGAGGCTGCCCAGCTGGCGCAGGTTCCCGGCGGGTACAGCCTGCGGCGCTACGTGTGCGGGCGGGCGCTGTACTGCGCCGTGCAGCTGGGCGACGCCACCCGGGACGCGCCCTGCCCGGCGGGCTACCATGTGCACAGCGACGCCAACCTCAACGAGGCCGACGGCAGCCTGATTGCGGCGGCGGCGGAATGGGGCATCGGCAATGGCGTGTTTGACCTGCCGCCCCTGCGCATTTCGGCCAGCAAAGTGCATATCGTGCCCAAGGCCAAGGACGGCACCAACGTCATTGAGCGGTATATTCTGGACGATGTGCTGACGCTGGACGACATCACCTACAACGATGACGAGAGCGTCGCCGCCCTGCGCGTGCGCAAGCGGGATGGGGGGATCATTGCGTGGCAAGCAAACTGATCGCCCACCTGGCCGCGTGGTACATTCCGACCGGGCGCACCGACCTGGACGGCATGGAGGGGCTGACCGTTGACGGCGGCTACCTGCTGGAGGCTCGGCGGATGCACACCGAGCTGGAAGCCCGCGCCCGCGGCCAGCCCCTGATGGTAGAAATCGAGATCAAGCCGGTGCGGGACAAGCGGACGCTGGACCAAAACCGGCTTATGTGGGCCTTGCTGAACAAGCTGGCCCAGGCATTGAGCGGCGGCACCCCCGGCGGGGTGACTGCCGAACAGTGCTATCTGGACATTTTGGCCGATTACGGTGCCGAGGTGGAGACCTGGCGCGTGCCGCTTAAGGCACTGCCCGCGCTGCGCCGCGCCTACCGCGTTGTGCAGGTCGTGGACGTGCTGGAGGGCGGGGCGTGCATCGTGCGGCTGGGCATGGGCAGTTCAACGTTTGACCGGGCGCAGATGCGGGAATTTATTGACCGAATCTTTGACCGCCTTGCCGAGGCGGGCGTAGACGACGCCGAGACTACCCAGCAGTACAGGGACTGGAGGGCAGAGGATGGCTAAGAGCATTTTGCAGAAAAATAAAGAGTGTTACCTCTGCCGCCGGTTCTATAACCTGCGCACGGTGCGCGGACTGGAAGAGCACCACATCCTCTACGGCCGCGGACGGCGCGCGCTGAGCGAGCAGTACGGCCTGAAGGTGTGGCTGTGCCACGACCACCACAACGAGCCGCCCTTGGGTGTCCATTTTGACCCCGCCGCCCGGCGGGTGTTGGAACAGGACGCGCAGTTCGCGTTTGATAACCTCCACGGCCCCGGCAGCTTTGCCGAGGTGTTTGGGGAAGAAATTTAGTTTTTAGGAGGATGCAAACAATGGATGCACGGTATAAGCCAAGGCTGCACAGCATCGATAACATTATTCAGACGCAAATTCTGGGCGGAAAAGTAAGCCGCAAACAGATTGATGCTGTCCAAGAAGAGGCGCTGGATGTCGTCCTCACGGCGCTGAACGGAGAGGCGGGACTGTCCGGCCCCGATATCCCTTTTTTGTGCGCGGCGCTGCATTTCTGTCGTGATGAACTGATCGAGATGATGCGCAGAGGCCACCCTGACGACCTTGAGACCGAGAAGGTCGCTTATATCTTGATGAAGCGGCATTATCAGGGCAAGGACGTAATAGTTGGAGGTGATGAGTAATGCCCCAGATCGTAAACAAAAAAAGCGTGCTGGACATGGCGATGGGCGCGATCGCGGAGATCACCGACTACGAAGTCAACCGCGTCGTGGCCAACATCATGGACCCGAACACCGCCGCCACGGCCAAGCGTAAAATCACCATTACGCTGACCTTCGCGCCGGACGACTACCGCCAACAGATCGGCCTGGACGCCCAGGCAAAAACAACGCTGGCCCCTGTCCAGCCGGTGCGCACGGCCCTGTGCATTACCAAGGGCAGGGACGGCGCACTGCTGCTGGCCGAAATGACGCCGCAGGTCCCCGGTCAGGTGGACATGGACGGCGATGAAACACCGATGCCCGCAATGGCCCGCGTGGGCCGTGCCGGGTATTAACACACAGAAAGGACAAGACAATGGAAAACAGCTTTTTGAAAGACGCTATTGACCGCATTGTGGAGCTGGCGACCCCCTTCACCCTGGAAACGCGCGACGGGCATCGGTTCTGCTCCGCCGATCTGGTCGAGGTCAAGCCGGAGGTTGAACTCCCGGCGCGGTACTCGGTGGACACGTTGGACGCCCTTGTTAAGCTGATCCGCACGGAGGGTGCCCATTATTCTCCCCGGCTGTATGTGCGTGTGGACAGCGCCCGGCGGGTCATGGTGGATACTACATACACGCACAAAGAATACGCAGAGTTCCGGCGTCTGCCGCTGTATGAGGCCGTGAGCGATGTGCCGAGCATTTCCGTCAACGAGAGCATCAGTCAGGAGAGGGCCATTGTGGAGCTGCAGAGCCTGTATGCCGTCACACCCGAACGTGACTATCTGCTGGCGCTGCTGAGCCGCATCGACGTGAATCAAGGCGTGTCCAGTGTTGACAACGGGATCAGTCAGGAGGTCAGCGTCAAGACCGGCGCTGTGCTGAAGGAGCAGCAGACGGTGAAGTCCATCGTCCACCTGCAGCCCTACCGCACTTTCCTCGAGGTCGAACAGCCTGCCAGCGATTTCCTGCTGCGCCTTGACAAAGATGGCTGCCCGGCGCTGTACGAGGCCGACGGCGGGGCGTGGAAGCTGGAGGCAAAGCGCAACATCGCCGCCTATCTGGGCGAGCAGCTGGCCGATCTGGTGGAGAGCGGCAGTGTGGTGGTGATGATCTGATGCTGAATATCTGTGCATTACAGGGCCGACTGGGCCGCGACCCGGAGATACGGCAGACGACGACCGGCAAGCAGGTGGCGACGTTCACCCTGGCCGTTGACCGCGGGCGCAAGGATGCCAACGGCAGAACCACCGCAGACTGGATCCAGGTCGTGGCGTGGGACCGGCTGGCCGATTTTGCCGCCAAGTGGCTGACCAAGGGCCAGATGGTGACGGTGGACGGCAGGCTCCAGAGCCGCACCTATCAGGCCAAGGATGGCACCAACCGCACGGCGGTGGAGGTCGTGGCAAACAACATCAACTTCTGCGGCAGCAAGGCGGACAACCCCGCCCCGGCTGCCCCGGCGGGCCCCCGCGTAGGTGCACCGGCTGCTGACTATAACCAGATGGACGGCGACGACTTCGCCATGATTGAAGATGAGGGCGACCTGCCGTTCTGACGTTTAAAACTTGATAAGACCTGAACAGGGATGCGCTGCCGAAAAACAGCGCGGCGCACCCCTGTATTAAGGTCAGCCTTTTTTAGAGGTGCTGACATGGACAAACCTGCTTTTTTTGCGATACTGCCCGCCGCCGTGCGGTACGATGCGCGGCTGAAACCGATGGAGCGGATACTGTACAGCGAGATCACGGCACTGGCCGACCAGACCGGCTACTGTTACGCATCCAACCGGTATTTTATCGAACTGTACGGCGTGACAGACCGCGCCGTGCAGAAGTGGATAAAAGACCTCACAGTGTGCGGCTACATCACGGTAGAGATGCTGGGCGGCGCTGGTCAGGGCCGGTGCGAGCGGCGCATCACCCCGATTTTTAGCTTGTGGGATGTGCGGCAGACCCCCGAACAGAAGTTCGCAACCCCCGAACAGAAGTTCGCAACCCCCGAACAAAAGTTCGCCCCACCCCCGAACAAAAGTTCGGGTAGAACAATACAAGATCATAATACAAGTAATAACAACACAACGCGTGCGTGCGCACGAGGGTTCGACCGGTTCTGGGCAGCTTACCCGCGCAAGGTCGGCAAGGGGGCCGCTGAACGCAGCTTTGAGCGCATCCGCCCGGACGCCGCCCTGCTGGACGGGATGCTGCGGGCTATTGAGACCCAGCGCCAGAGCGACACATGGCAGCGCGGCTACATCCCGAACCCCGCCACCTGGCTGAATCAGCGCCGGTGGGAGGATGAACCAGACGGCATGACCGCCCCGGCGGCGCAGCAGACACCGCACAGCCCGCCGCCGCCCACGCCGGTGCTTGACCCCGGCGGCGATATCACCAAATTGTGGGGAGCGTGGGAAGAATGAGGGCCGAGACACTGACCCATCAAGACGCATTCATCGGTGCGGTGATGATGTTGGGGGTATTAGGCCCGGATAATAAAAAAGCGGCCCGGGCGGCGGTGCTGAAACTCTCCCCCGCTATGTTCGAAGAGGGCATGCGGCGGGCTGTATTCGCCGCCATGCAGCGAATGGCCTACGCGGGCGAGGATGTTGGCGACCCTGTGCTCATCGTCAGCCGGGCCGCCCAGGAAAGCAACTTGAACGTGGAGGACGTCAAGGTCTACGTCACCCGGGCAGCGGAGACCTGCCCGGCGGTGTCCAACCTGGACAACTACGCCGCGCTTGTGGTCGAGGACTACCGGCTGGACCTGCTGCAATCGGCCCTGTTGGCGGCGTGCAGCAGCAACAGCAGCGCCGACCGCATCTGCGCCAAGGTGCGGGCCGCGCTGAATATGCAGGACGCCATTCTGGCTACCCAGGCCGACGGCAGCGGGCAGACGTTCGCCGCTGTGCTGGACAAGGCGGTGGCCGCGCTGGAAAAGCCGGACACCCTGCTGCGTACCGGCTGGCGGCAGGTGGACCGCTACGGCCTGTTTGAACCGACCAACACTGTGGTCGTGGCCGGGCGGCCAGGCTGCGGCAAGACCGACCTGACCATCAACCTGGCGGCCCGGTTGAGCCTGCGGAAAAAAGTCTACTACCTGACGCTGGAAGAAAGCGCTGTGAAGTTGATGCACAGAATCATTTCGAAAACGGCCAGGGTGGACGCGGGCCGAATGCGGGACAGAAATTTAAGCCGGCAAGAATTAAACAACATCCGGGCCGTGCAGGCCATGATGGCGAACCACCACAACATGATCCTGGAGGATGTCGAGGACGTGGGCTGCGCGGCGACGCTGGACATGATCCGCGCCCGGCTGCTGACCTACAAGCCGGATGTGGCGATCATCGACCACATCGGCCTGATCGCGAGTACAGACACGCGGGCCAAGGAGTATGACCGCCTGAGCGAGATAACCCGGCAGTTAAAACTTTTAGCCATGCAGATGGGTATCGTCATCATCGAGCTGTGCCAGCTCAACCGCGGCGGCGCGGCGGCCCAGTACGGCACGCTGGCCGAACTGCGGGGCAGCGGCACGATAGAACAGGACGCCAACGCAGTGGTTATGGTGCGCACATTACCGCCCGGCGGGGCAGAACTGCACGACACCAACGACTACCGGGCCACCGGCATCATGATCGCCAAAAACCGGGAAGGCGGTCTGGGCGAGGTGCCCATGCAGTGGCGCCCGCAGTACCACGACTGGATACCCGAGGGCGACATCTACCAGCAGGACGAGGGCGGCGAGAGCTGCCCGAAATTTGAAAGCTACGAGCAACAGCAACTATGATTTTACAGGGGGATTTACAAGATGGACAAAATCGCAATCATCAACTTGAAGGGCGGCGTCGGGAAGAGCGTCACCGCCTGCAACCTGGCTGCCGAGCTGGCCGCCAAGAGCCAGGCCGTGCTGGTCGTTGACCTGGACAAGCAAGGCAACACGAGTAAATTTTTCGGCACGCTGGACTACGACCGGCCCAGCGTGGCCGAGGTGATGCTGGGCGAGAATACCGCAGAAGAAGCACTGGTCTGTGAGACCGGCACGACGGCGGTGCACCTGCTGCCCTGCGATATGCGGATGCTAAAAGCGAACCGCACGATTCTGATGGACAACGGCCCGCGCCAATACTACCTGCGGGATGCGCTGGAAGCGGTGGACGATAACTACAACTACTGCCTGATGGACTGCCCGCCCGATCTGGACATGGGCAGCATCAACGCCCTGTGTGCGGCGGACTGGGTCATCATCCCGGTGGACTGCGATGAATGGGCCTGCGACGGTATGCGGGAAATTCTGGACCAGATCGAGCAGGTGCAGATGTACTACAACCCGCGGCTGAAAATCATGGGGGCGCTGCTGACCAAGTACCGCCGCACAAAATACGCGGCGGGGGTCACGGCGGAGTTGCTGAAAATGCCCGGCGTGCCGCTGCTGCAGACGGTCATCCGCTACACGGTCCGCGTCAGTGAAGCCAAGAGCGCCCATATGCCGCTGCGCGTTTTTATGCCGGACTGCTCGGCGGCAGCAGACTACAAGGCGCTGGCCGATGAGGTCGATAGCATTGTGTCCAAAGTGGACACGCAGAGAAAGGAGAGCGCACGATGAATCGTGAAGAATTTCGAAAAAAGATGACAACCTACACCGCTATGACTGATGATATGATGTCCAACATTCAGGCACTTAATCTGAAAAACACGAAGAAAAGTGAAATCTATATCATAGCTATGGAAGAATTGTCCGAGCTTCAGAAGAAAATCTCCAAAGAACTGCGTGGTCAAGGTGATAGGGATGGCATTCTGGAAGAACTGGCAGACGTCCTGATTGTGTGTGGAAACGTTGTGAACCTTCAAGAAATCACAGATAATGAACTTCGTACTGCTACGGCAATCAAGCTCGAAAGGATTCTCGAAAAACTCGTTGAAAAGGAGAACGCATGATGAGCAAGGGATTTGCGATTGCGGATATTTTGGGCGGCCAGGCCCGGCAGGATGCCCCGGCGGGGCAGAAAATGCAGGTCGTCATGCTGCCCGCCGCCGACATTGAGCCGAATCCGGAAAACAGCATCTACGAGATTGGGGATGTCTCGATGCTCAAGGCCGACATTGCCGAGCGGGGCCTGCGCAGTCCGCTGGAGGTGCTGCCCGCCCGGGCCGGGAAGTATATGCTGCTGGCCGGGCACCGGCGCTGGACAGCCTGCCGGGCACTGACTGCCGAGGGCATGGCCGGGTTCGACGTGCTGCCCTGCGTCATTCACACAAGCGCGGGGGCGGATGATGATTTAATCGCGCTGATCACCTCCAATGCCACGGCCCGCGAACTGACCGACGGCGAGCGGCTGCGCCAGTACATTGCGCTGAAACAGGCCCTTGAACGCAAAAAGGCGGCGGGCGGCCTGGACGGGCGCGTCCGGGATGAGATGAGCCGAATTACCGGCGACGGCACCGGCACGCTGGGGCGGCTGAACGCCATTGCCAACAAGTGCATCCCGGCGGTTGTGGAAATGGTGGAAAAAGGGGAAATCAGCCTGGGCCGCGCCTATGAGTGCAGCAAGCTGTACAAGGTGCAGCAGGTCCAGTACGCGCAGCACGGCTACGCGTCGCTGCCGGATGTGCCGGACGCGGTACTGGACGAGGCTGTCAAGTGGGTGGTAGAGTGCGGGCTTGCTGAACAGCTGAAAAAATTTGACTATGTGCGGTGCGATAGATGGAATTACACGGGCGGAAACTTTGATGCCCAGGCCGTGGAGCCGAAAGAACTGACGCTGGATGTGGATGGTGCGGACGTGCTTGTGAAAATAGAGGCGGTCAACAGATACCGCCTTAGTGTCACTCAGCTTGACCCGGCAGAACCCGGGGAAGTTGTTGCGGAAACCGGATTGATGGACAGCGACCTGTACGACAAGGCCAAGGCGCTATATATCAACCACGAGGCGTTGGAACGGTTTAAAGCTGAGGCTGCCGATAAAAAGGCGGCGGAAAAGCAGCGCGCCGCCGACGACCGGAAGTGGCTCACCATGGCCCGGCGGGAATTGGAGAACTTCGACCACTGGAACCTTGTGGACAAAAACACACGGTTGGGCTTTACCGTCCGCGCACGGCAGATGTCCGACGGCGGGCATCTGGTCGTGGCCGTAGATGAGGCGGCGCGTTATGATGGACAGACGCCGGGCCTGCCGTACCGGGAATGCGTGGCGGCCCGGTTTGACGCCAACGGCCAGCGCGTGGGCCGGGATGGGGCGGTCGTGGCCCCGGATTGGCAAAAATGGTGGTACAACCCCAACGGGGCACTGGAACAGTACATTGCGGAGGATATCAAGCGTGCCACTATGAAACGGGAGGGCTAGTATGACAGACCAAGACAAGAAGCGGTGGCTATGGCGATACCAGGAGGCCGTGCGGATGGAGCGGGAGCTGATGCAGGAATTGGAGACGCTGAACGCCCGGGCCACCGGGATGACCAACGCCCTGACCGGGATGCCCGGCGGGGGCAGTGACGGCCAAAAGCTGCCGCGGGCTGTTGAGGGGATCGTGTCCGCCCGAAAAGAACTGCAGGAGCAAATCGAAACCTGCAACGCAGTCCGGCGAGAGGTCAAGACGGCCATTGAGCAGGTGCCCGATGCCCGAGAGCGGGAAGTGCTGCGCAGGCGTTATCTGCTGGGCCAGCGGTGGGAGAACATAGCTGTCGAGACCAACACGGCGCTGCGCCATGTCTACCGGCTCCATCGGGCGGCGCTCAAAGATGTCATTGTATGTCACTAAATTTCATGCTAAAATGGTAGCATCAAGAGCCGTAGGGATAGAGATATCCCCGCGGCTTTTGTGCGTCCATCGAGACCTCCCGTTGCTAGTGGCATGGGTGCTGCGCTTATGGCGCGGGCCACGAGAAGCATCCGCCGCCCGGTGAGAACCCGGGCACTTTATAAGCTGCATAGCCGACCTGCTCTATTCCCCGGCGGGCATGGGCGGCACGCCCCAAAGCAACGGCGCGCCCCGGGTGCGAGACCCGGATGCGGTACTAATGGCGATGACGTCAGCGTTAATCTGCCCCGGGACGCCGGGGCCGGATTGCTGGCCAGCCACTCCCTGCACACCTCTCCACGATGTGTCCCATGCAGGGCTTTTTGCACACGCAGGCGACCGGCGTGGATAAAAAAAGGACACCTGACAGCCGGGAAAGACCGACGTGCCCGGCGGGCGGGAGAGACTCAACCTTTGCTGTGTGACGATTGCTCCGTCCTGACTGCGCCGGGCATTTAATTTGATTTTTTGTGAGGTGAGCGTAGTGGCAAAACAGATATCTTTTGAGGATTTCTGCGAAAAATTCAAGCCGAAAAAGACAACGGACGACTGCTACACGCCGCCCACGATTTACGAGGTCATAAAAAATTGGGCATGCAAGGAATACGGCATCGACCCGGACAAAATCGTGCGGCCGTTCTACCCTGGCGGAGACTACGAAAACTTTGACTACGTGCCGGACGCAGTAGTGCTGGACAACCCACCGTTTTCGATATTGGCGCAGATTTGTGAATTTTATCTGGAGCGCGGGATACCGTTTTTTCTGTTCGCACCAAGCCTTACGTGCCTAGGCCAAAGGCGGGTGGCCATGCGGATGAATCATATTATCTGCGATTGTCAAATTGTGTATGAGAACGGCGCGGTTGTTCCGACGTCGTTTGTAACAAGCTACGGCGGCGACGTTGTGGCGCAGACGCAGCCGGAACTGACGCAGCTGGTCAATGCGGAATCCGCGCGGCTGCGCCATGAAAAGGCGCGTGAACTGCCGAAATATGAGTACCCCTGGAATGTGCTGACGGCGGCTATGCTGCAAAAATACAGTAAGTACGGCGTGGATTATAAAGTGCACCGTGGTGAATGTGAGCGGATCAGCGCACTGGATGCGCAGCGCAACGCTGGAAAAACTGTGTTTGGCGGTGGGCTGCTGTTGTGCAGCAGGGCCGCAGCCGAGAGGGCCGCAGCCGAGAGGGCCGCAGCCGAGAGGGCCGCAGCCCATGTGTGGAAGTTGTCACCGCGGGAACTGGCTGCTATTGAGTACATAGATAAGCGGTGCGGTGATGTGTCCAGCATGGACACATCAAAGACGATGCCATAAACCGGTAGGGCGGGTCAGGGGAAATTTGGGAGTTTCTATGTTGGTACTTTGTGTAATTGTGGCATACCTGTTGAAAATGCCG
>OIWU01003003.1_pt1 | contig 13484 bp, 7 predicted proteins | sample 1587711 | NCBI WGS metagenome assembly OIWU01 (sample SAMEA3888909, study PRJEB22519) | human gut metagenome | biome: human gut; feature: human-associated habitat; material: faeces | place: Denmark | collected 2010 | reverse complement strand
GACAGACCATGTGACGCTCCGGATGGAGGCCACGACGGCGGGGAGCACAATTACAGTGACCTCCGGTGACGAGACCTTCTCACTGGGTGCGGACGGGAGCGTCAGCGTGCCGGTCTCGGGCAACACGGACATCGTGGTCACGGTGTCCTCCGGCAAATATGCGATGGCCTACACCGTGAAGATCCTGCCGAGCGCAGGAAAAAGCGTCAAGTTTACGATGGTGGACGCCGACGCACTGGAGGTTCGGAACAAGAACGATGAAGTACTGGGCTGCACCTCGGAAAAAGACCGCGACGGAACTGTGATCTACTACTACACGCTCGTGCCGGGCGAGGAATATTCCTACGTCGCGACGAAAAGCACGTATTACCACACAAAAAAGACGTTCATTGCGGATGCTGATCCCAACACAGAGAGCAACTACAAGGTCAAGGTCAACGCCGGGGATTGGATGAGCGGACTTTGGCTCGGAAACCGCTCGGAAACTGCGGGGAAAGGCAGCATTCCCTTTACGGAAAAGACGTTCAACGCCATGCGCCACAGCTATACCGCGCAGATCCCGGATTCCACAAACGCAGTCTACGCATGGTTTACATCAGATGATGTCTATAAATGTAAGGTGCTCTATCCCTGCCAGAGCAGCGCGAAGGCTGAAACGCCGGGATGCGAAGCGGAGCTGTCCAGCGGAGGCTATACCGGCGTACCGCTCTCTGAGGCACTCCTGTCCGGAAGCGCATACGGCAACCGGCTGACGTTCCGTCTTTCACAGAAGGATACCGTGAATGATGTGACGGACTATGTGGACTATTTCGTGACGCTGAAGCGGACGCTCAGCCTGCGGGATATGACGGCCTCTCTGTCCGGATCAAACGTCCTGCTCTATCGCAGCGACAGCAGGACGACCGGGTATATCGATACGGAGACGGCATATTCCGTCCTGATCCCGGCTGCGGCCGGTTCGCTCGACCTCACATTCCAGACGCAGCAGAGCGCGCCGAAGTACGGTGACGCGGACAATGGCTATGTGATCTACGCAAACAAGCGGCTCGTCCCGGAAAGCGGTCTGATCTCCGTGCCGCTGCGCGGCGGCACGAAGGAGGAGACCATCCGCGTCGTACTGACGAACCGGTATGTGCCGGACGCAAAGACCGAATATACGATCCGCGTCCGGAAGGCCCCGACGACGGCGGTGCATTTTGATGTGAAACCGTCTGACGCACTGGTCTACATCTATGAGAAGGACAGCGGCAACCGCGTTTGGCCGGAGGACAACACCTTCGCGCTCTCTGAGGGCTTTACCTACCAGTGTACGGTCACGAAGGCCGGATACGTCGGACAGAGCGGCGAACTGAAGCTGATAAACGGCGTGCTGACCTTTGACGGGAAGGAATATACGGATCTGAAGCAGATCTCTGTGGAGCTGGAACCGGCCGCGAAGGACAGCCTGACGCATGAGCTGAAGGCGGAATGGCCCGATTTCCGCGGAAATTCCAGCAACAATGCCGTGACGGACGCGCCGTCCCCCATCTATGCCACGGACGGAACGCTTTACTGGGCCGTGCAGCTCGGTGAGGGGTATTCCAGCGGCGCGGTCAGCAACCCGATTTTGGTGAACGGTGAGCTGGTTGTCTATGCGAAAGACAAAATTTATCGCATCGACAAGGACACCGGCGCAACGATCAAGACCGGAACCATGGCCGGGACATCGGACTTTGCCATCAACGGGCCGACGTATGCGGACGGGATGCTGCTCGTCGGACTCTCCAATGGCCGCGTGCAGGCGTTTGACGCGGTGACGCTGGAATCCCTCTGGATCTACACCGACCCGCTGCGCGGACAGTCCAACTGCCCAATTACAGTCTCAAACGGCTACGCTTACACCGGTTTCTGGAACAGTGAGACCCGTGACGGCAGCTTCGTCTGCCTGTCTCTGACGGATGAAGACCCGAGCCGGACGGACGAGGCGAAATATGCCTCCTGGCGGCACGTGCAGAATGGCGGCTTCTACTGGGCCGGCGCGTATGTCTGCGATGATTTTGTCATGGTCGGCACGGACGACGGCGAGGCCGGATGCTCCTACCTCTATCTGCTCGACCCGGCGACCGGCGCGGAGCTGGATTCAAAGAGCGATCTCGACGGCGACATCCGCAGCACCATCGCCTATGATAAGACGACGGATGCCTATTATTTCACTTCGAAGGGCGGCAGCTTCTACCGCGTGAAGGTCGCGAAACAGGACGGCAGCCCGGTCATTTCCACGTGCGAGGCGCTGAAACTCGACAATGGTGTGAACGGCCCGGAGACGCCGCCGATGAGCACCTCGACGCCGGTCATTTACAATAATCGGGCCTATATCGGCGTCAGCGGTACGGGGCAGTTTTCGCCCTACTCCGGCCACAATATCACGGTCATTGACCTTACCGGCGAGATGTCCATTGCCTATTCCGTGCCGACACAGGGCTATCCGCAGACGAGCGGTCTGCTCACGACGGCCTACGAAAAGACCGGATATGTCTACGTCTATTTCTTCGACAACTATACGCCGGGCACGATGCGCGTCCTGCGCGACAGCGCGGGGCAGAAAGAGGCCGACGCCGTTTACCGGACGGCGGAGTCGTATCAGGGCAAGACATATTCCGCCGCTTATGCACTCTTCACGCCGTCCGGCGGTCAGGCGCAGTACTGCATCTGCAGCCCGATCGTGGATGAGAACGGCACGATCTATTTCAAAAACGACTCCGGCTATCTGATGGCCTACGGCAGCGCGCTGACGGACATGACGGTCACGAAGGATCCGGATAAGAAAGAATATGCCGTGGGCGAGACGTTCGAGCCGAAGGGTCTGACCGCGACGGGCACGTTCGCCAACGGCGTGACGCGAAACGTGACGAAGATGCTCTCGTTCCCCACCGCGGCGATCCGCGAGGACGACGAAGCGGTATCCGTCGGGTTCGGCGGGTTTGATGAAATGATCTGGATGTACCACAACGCATCGGACGGAGCCGACGGTATGCAGAGCGGCGTGAAGACGTGGCCCCCGGTGCTGACGGTCCCGATCACGGTGAAGGTCCCGCAGGGCGATCTTGGCGGGCTGACATGGCGCTATGCGCCGCAGAGCCGCAAGCTGCGCATCGAGGGAGCGTTCGCGGACGGACAGACGCTCGTCGCGGCCTGCTATGACGCGAATGGCCGGATGATCCAGTTGGAGGTGCTGAACAATACGGATACGCTTTCGCTGAACAAGAACAGTGCAAAACTCCGCCTCTTCCTGCTGGGCGCGGACGGCGCGCCGGCTTGTGCCGCCGCGACCGCGCTGACACCATAAAAAGGACCGGCCCGCGCATCGCGCGGGCCGGTCGTCTGCATATCTCCGCAGCCATCTGTCCTGCGGGCGACCAATGGTCGCCCCTACGTTCACCGACGGAACTGCGGTAGGATCTGTAGGGGCGGGCATGGCCCGCCCGAAACCCCGCCGCAGTGGAAAGCCCCGCCGGGGCAAAGCCGCGGCGGGGCGATCCAGTCTTATTTGACGGTGATGAGCTCATACTGCTCATTACCGAGGCCGATCTTCACGCCGTGCGCGATGGCGGAGCGCCAGTCGGTGTCCGGATGGACGGCATGGAAATGGTCGTGATCATCATGGTCGCAGTGCGCCGTCTCGCCAAGCTGCGAATGGGGCAGGACGGGCTGACGGTTGACCGCGTCGGCACAGGCGACGTCGAGCGCGACGGGATCGAACGAGGCGAACATGCCGACATCCGGCACGATGGGGGCGTCGTTCTCGGCGCGGCAGTCGCAGTTCGGGGAGATGTCGCGGACGATCGAGATATGGAAGCTCGGGCGGCCCGCGACGACGGCCTTGCTGTATTCAGCGATCTTGGCATTCAGGATTTCAGACTTCGCGTCGTAGCTCGACTGGATAGCGTCCTTGGGACAGGTGTCCACGCAGCGGCCGCAGCCGACGCAGCGGCTATGGTCGATGATGCATTTCTTGTTCTCAATGACCGGGGCGCTGTGCGCGCAGATCTTCTGGCAGGCGCCGCAGCCGACGCAGAGGCTCTGGTCAACGGTGGGCTTTTCATCGGAGTGCATTTCCATCTTGCCCGCGCAGGAGCCGCCGCCCATGCCGAGGTTCTTCAGCGCGCCGCCGAAGCCGGTGGACTCGTGGCCCTTGAAGTGGGTGAGGGAGATGACGATGTCGGCGTCCATCAGGGCGCGGCCGATCTTGGCCGTGGGACAGTACTGCGCGCCCTCGACCGGGACCTCGACCTCATCCGTGCCCTTCAGGCCGTCGGCGATGATGACGTGGCAGCCCGTGGAGAACGGGGAGAAGCCGTTGGTATAGGCGGTATCGATATGCTCGAGCGCATGCTTGCGGCTGCCGACGTAGAGCGTGTTGCAGTCGGTCAGGAAGGGACGGCCGCCGAGCTCCTTGACGAGGTCGGCCACGGTCTTGGCATAGTTCGGCCGCAGGAAGGCCAGATTGCCGAGCTCGCCAAAGTGCATCTTGATGGCAACAAACTTATCCTGAAAATCGATCTTGTCCATGCCGGCCTTCAGCAGGAGCTTGCGCAGCTTCTGCTGCTGGTTCAGGCCGGGATGGCAGCGGAAGTCGGTGAAATATACTTGACTGGTGTTCATAACAACGCCTCCATGATTCCAAATTTGTATTCGAATATTTGTATTTTAGCGGACTTTTTGCGAGCAGTCAAGCGCTGCGCGTGCATCCTGCCGGGCGGCTGGGCGCGGTCTCCAAAAGATTTACAATTTGTTAATTGCCATTCTGGTCCATGCGATTGAAAATCGGCGCAGGTTGTGGTAAAATCAGTGAATCAGTATGTGAAGGCCGGGGTGGTGCGCAACGGAGAGCAAAAAAGCGCGGCGATGGCTCATCCAGGCGGCGGTGCTGCTGGGTCTGGTGCTGGCGGCGTTCGCGTTTGGCCGTTGGGCGCAAAGCCGGACGCCGGACAGCGCGCGGGACGTGCTCCGCTGCGGCGATGCGCGAGGAGCAGGCCCGGAACGACAGTCTGCTGCTCACGGAGCGGTATCCGGCGGAAGTCGACCGGGAGGCCATCGTGATCCCACAGCCGGAAGGGCTGTTTGAATAAGGGCAACACTGCCCAAGACACAAGATCATCAGAAATGAGGGAACAAGTATGAACTGTAAGTATTGCGGCGCGGAGCTGGAAGCGGACGCAAAGTTCTGCCCGGAGTGCGGCAAGGCACAGACCGGGGAGGACATCCCGTCCGCCGAGACCGCGGCCCCCGAGACCGCCGCGCCGGAGACGGAAGCGCCCGCTGAAGAGGCCGCGCAGGCCGAAGAGGCAGCTCCGCAGACCGACGAGGCCGCGGAAGCGGCTCCCGAAGCGAAGGAATCCCCGACGCAGGAGGCCCCGGCAGAAAAACCGGGAAAGTCTGAAAAGAAGAAGACCGGCTGGCTGCTCGGCGGAGCGATCGCCGTGCTGGTCATTGTGATCGCGCTGTTGGTCGTGAAGATCGTGCGCGACAGCCAGATCAAAAACGTCGACACCGCCACGACCGAGGAGACGGTAGCCGATGCCAGCACCGACGCGGCAGATCCTTCTGACACGCCCGACGACAAGCTGGACTCCAGCGGCGACGGCGAGAGCACCGAGATCCCGCTCAACGGCGTGAGCTACACCGTGGCGGCAGACGAGCTGACCGACGAGGTGATGGACCGCGTGGTCGCCGAGTGCGGCGACGTGACGCTGACGAACCGTGACCTGCCGATCTACTATTGGCAGCAGTATATCTCGTTCGCGAACACCTACGGCATGTACCTCAGCTACATCATGGACACGAGCCTCCCGCTCGACCAGCAGATGTATGACGAGGAGAACACGTGGCAGCAGATGTTCCTCGACGCGAGCCTGAGCATGTTCCAGTATCACGCAGCCGCCGCACAGGAGGCCGAGAAGAACGGCTATCAGCTCTCCGAGGCGAGCGAACAGACGCTTGATGAGCTGGCCGACAATCTGCAGTCCGCTGCCGAAAGCTACGGATTTGAGAGCGTCGATGCCTATTTGCAGAATTCCTTCGGCCCGAGCGTGACCGTGGAGGTCTATCAGGAGTTCCTGCGCCGCGCGCTGCTCGGCACGGAATACCTCAACTCGCTCGTCGACGCGGAGCAGCCGACCGACGCCGAGATCAGCCAGTATTATGACGACAACGCGGAGACTTACGCAGAAAGCGGCGTGGAAAAGCTCGATAAGCCGATGGTGAATGTCCGCCACATCCTCATCGAGCCGGAAGCGGCTGAGGACGGCACGATCTCGGACGAGGCGTGGGCCGCCGCGGAGCAGACCGCGAACGACATCCTCGACCAGTGGCTCGCGGGCGACGCGACCGAGGAATCCTTCGCCAACATGGCGAACGAAAACTCCTCCGACCCCGGCAGCAACACGAACGGCGGCCTCTATGAGAACGTGTATCCCGGCCAGATGGTCGAGACGTTCAACGACTGGTGCTTCGCCGATGGCCGCCAGCCCGGCGATTACGGCATTGTAAAGACCGACTACGGCTATCACATCATGTTCTTCGTCGGCGCGGGCGATGAGATCTACTGGTTCCAGACCGCGAAGGAGGACTATCTGAGCGATCTGGCCGTGAAGATCCAGGACGAGATCACGGCGAAGTATGCCTTCGTCTCCTATGTCGATCAGGCGGCGCTGGTGGACACGCTGAGCGCGCTGAACGGCGAAGAGGCCGCACAGTAACATAAGGAGAGCAGACACGATGAAGCGACTTCTGTTTTTCGTCAACCCGAACGCAGGGCACACCGAGATCCGGAACAGCCTCATGCAGGTCATTCAGATTTTTACTGCCGGAGGATACGAGGTCACGGTCCATCCGACCGCCGGGCCGCGCGACCTCACGCGGCAGATCATGGAGCGCGGCGCGGACTATGACCTCATCGTCTGCACCGGCGGCGACGGGACGCTCAACGAAGCGACGAGCGGATTGATGCAGCTGGAGCACCGGCCCCCGCTCGGTTATATTCCGGGCGGGACGGTAAACGATGTGGCCTCGTCGCTGGGACTCTCGCGCGACCCGGTCGTCGCCGCGCAGGACATCGTCCACGGCAAGCCGTTCGCCATCGACATCGGCGCGTTCGGCGAAAATCGCTGGTTCGATTATGTTGCGGCGTTCGGTCTGTTCACGAACGTCCCGTATCAGACGCCGCAGGTCGACAAGCGGATCTGGGGCCGGATGGCATATTTCTTCAACGGCGTGCAGGCACTGGGCGAGGTACATCCTGTCCATGCGCGCGTCAGCTGGGACGGAAAGACCGTGGAGGCCGACATCATCGACGGCCTCGTGTGCAGCACGACGTCGGTCGGCGGCTTCAAGGCGACGCGGGCCGTCGGCGAGTTCGGGATCAGCATGAACGACGGGCTCTACGAGGTCGTGCTGATCCGCGACATCAAAAATCTCGCGGATTTCAGCGCCGTGGCGGCGAAGCTGCTGCGGATGGACTTCTCCGACGAGAACTATTTCATCACCGCGCAGACCAGCGCTATCCGCTTTGAATTTGACGATCCTGTCGCATGGACGCTGGACGGCGAGTTCGGCGGGAGCGTGACAGACGTCACGATTCAGAATCACAGCCGCGCGATCGAAATGATCGTGCCGCGATAACAAAAGGAATAACCGTTATGCAGCTTCGTTTTGCCGTTCCGTCCGACGCAGGAGCGCTGCTCCGCATCTACGACGAGTGCATCAACACCTCGATCACCTTTGAATACGCGCTCCCGAGCGAGGCCGAATTTGCCGCGCGCATCGCGGACATCTCGGCGGAGTATCCCTATCTGGCGCTCTTCGACGGCGACGTCCCGGCGGCCTACGCCTACGCGCACCGCGCGCAGGAGCGCGCGGCCTACGGCTGGAACGCGGAGCTTTCGATCTACATCGCAAAGGCCTACGCCGGGCACGGGCTCGGCCGGCTGCTCTACGAAGCGCTGATGGAGCTGCTGCGTCGGCAGGGCGTGAAGACCGTCTACGGCGTCGTCACCAGCCCGAATCCGCCGAGCGAAGCGCTGCACCAGGCGATGGGCTTCCACGTGGCGGCGCGGTTCCGCGACGCGGGATGGAAGAACGGCGAATGGCACGATGTCACATGGTTCGAGCGGGAGATCGCCCCGCACGACGGCGCGCCGCAGCCCCTGCGGCCGATCGGCGAGGTCGGCGCAGATGAGGTGCTCCATGTGTGCGGGCAGGCGATCAATGAGCGGTTCGCAAAATAAGCAAATGCCCCCGCGGCCCGAGCAGGCCGCGGGGGTTTCTGTATTCGTAGGCAGCCGTCTGCCCGCCATCATCAAGATAGCGTGCGGCGCAAATCGGGCGGACAGGGTCGTCCGCCCCTACATTCAAAGATGTACGGCGAATCAATCGCCCTCGGTCATGCGATAGCCGATGCCGGTCTCGGTGAAGATGTACTCCGGCTGGGCCGGATTTTTTTCGATCTTGCGGCGGATGTTCGCCATGTTGACGCGGAGGATCTGGTTGTCGCTGCGGGCGCTCGGGCCCCAGAGCTCCTTGATGAGATAGTCGTAGGTCAAAACCTTGCCCGCGTGCAGGCCCAGCAGGGCCACGAGCTTATATTCGTTCTGCGTCAGCTTCGCGTCGACACCCGCGACATAGACGCGGTGCTTGTCATAGTCGATGAGCAGATCGCCGGTCTGAAATTTGCCGGTGTTGGCCAGCTGGTCGTTGGCGGTCAGCGTGCGGGTATGGCGGAGGGCCGTGCGGATGCGGGCGAGCAGCTCCTCGGTGCCGAACGGCTTGGTCAGATAATCATCCGCCCCGGCGTCGAGCGCGGCGACCTTGTCCCGCTCGTGGCTGCGCGCGGAGACGACTACGATCGGCACCTTCGACCACTGGCGCACAACCTTTAAGATCTGCATGCCGTCCATATCCGGCAGGCCGAGGTCGAGGATGATCAGGTCCGGGCAGTGCGAGGCGATGAGTGTGCTGGCCATCGCGCCGCTCTGGACGATCATGACCTCATAGTCCCGCGCCTCCAGGATCGCGCGCATAAAGTTGGCGATGGTCTGCTCGTCCTCAATGATCAGAATCTTGTCCCGGATCGTCATGGTGGTCCTCCTCCAGTGGCAGTGTGAATTGGAACAGCGCGCCGCCGAGGGCGCGGTTTTGGGCGGCCATGGTGCCTCCGTGGGCCTGCACGATGGTCATGCAGACGGAAAGGCCGATGCCCATGTTGCGCTTGCCGTCGGCGCTCTCGTCCGCAGAGGACGAGACCGCGCCCGTGAACAGCAGCGGCAGGACGTCCGGCGCGATGCCTTCGCCGTTGTCCGCGACCTCGAAGAGGGCGGAATCGCCCTCGCGGCGGAGATGCAGCTCGACACGGGTCGTGGAGCCGCCGTGCAGCGCGGCGTTTTCCATCAGGTTGATGAGCACCTGCTCGATCAGGATCGCGTCCATCGGGATCATCAGCAGCTCCTCCGGCGCGCGGATGGCGACCGTGATCTCCGGGAAGCGTTTGCGGAATTTGACGCTCGCGGCGCTGAGCAGCTCTTCCCCGGCCTCCAGCTCCTTATGGATGTTGGACGCGCCGGAGATGCGCGTAACCGAAAGCAGATTTTCCACCACGCCGACGAGCCACTGTGCCTCGGTACGGATGTCGGTAAGGAGGGCGGTCTGCGTCTCGGGCGGCATCCGGTCGCCGGAATCGAGGATTGCGTTCACACCGCCGACGATGCTGGTCAGGGGCGTGCGGATGTCGTGTGAGACGGCGCGGAGCAGGTTGCCGCGCATCTTCTCCTTTTCGGCCTCGGCGCGGAGCTTCTCCTGCTGCTTGATCTGCGTGGTCAGCGTGCTGACCACGATGGAGACGGCGAGCATGACAAGGAACGTCAGCGGATAGCCGGAGATCGTGAAGTTGAAGGCGAAATACGGATAGGTAAAAATATAGTTCACGCCGATGACGCCCACGACGGAGGCCAGCAGGCCATAGAAATAACCGCTCGTGAAGCGCGAGACCAGCACGACCGACAGCGCGAAGATCAGGGCGACATAGACGTCGGAATCGTCGAGCAGTCGGAGCAGAAAGCAGAGCCCCGTCGCGGCGGCGAGAATGCCGAGGCAGACGGCGGTATTCCGCCAGGAAAACGAGAAAAAGCTCTCCGGCGTGAGCGCGCCGGGCCGTTTTTTGCGCATTGCAGTCTCCTTCCGCAGTGTATCTCTACAAACTGCTCCCCTAGGGTGTATCTGAAAACTGAAAATGTGACCGGCGGCGAGGAGTTTTCGTGCCGGACAAGCCATTTTTCCGCAGGAATTTGCGTCAGCTGGCAAGGGCCCACACGGTTTTTCGCGGGGCAAAACAACGTCTGGCGTTGTTATTCTCGTCGATGGGCGCCAGCCCATCTTCCTCGTCTGCCGTGCCAGCCGCCGTTTATCCTCCGCGAAAAACTCCGAAAGACTTGCCGGCCGGTCTGGGGCGTCGTCTGCAAGGCAGAGGACGCAGGCAGGCCGTCGCCTGTCAAGGATGATAACGCGGCAGACGGCGGTTCAGTCCGGCCCGCAAGCGTGTGTGCCCTTGTCAACTGACGCTTGTGTATGCAAGGGAAAACGGCGAAGCACAGCGCGAAAAGGCCCGCCGTCCGGGTGCGTTGGCAGTTTTCGGTTACACCCTACAATAATAATACTATCAAACTTCTCTGCAAATGTCCGTTAAGTTTCCGTTAAAAAACGCGTCCCGTCCGATGGACAGGACACGTTTTTGATCGGTCTCGTGTTATTCCGCGCGGATATAGCCCATACCGCGCACCTCGCAGTAGAGGACGCTCTGGCCGGCGGCGAAGACATCGGTCTGGGCGAAGCGCTCGGCGGGGCGCTCGGTCGTGCCGAGGCGGACAGTCAGCGGGTCGGTGCCGGCGACGGTCGCGGGGCGGACGCTGGTGACCAGCACGGCGTCGAACTTGAGGTCGCCGGTATGGTCGATGACGGTGATCTTGGCGCTGTCCGGCAGGCTGGACAGGATGTCCGCCGTGGACGGCTCGAAATTATAATAGTACGCGCAGTTTTCGGCGAAGGTGAAGCTGTTGGAATCACAGACGGCTTTGAGCTCCTGCGCGTCGGCGAACGTGTAGTAGATCTCGCCTGCGGAGGCCACCGGGGAGCCGACGGCCTCGCCGTTCAGCATGTAGATGTCGACCGTGCGGCCGAGGAGGCTGAGGTCGGACGAGACGGCAAATTCCTTATGCCCGGCCAGCTTGCTCATGCCCGCGGCCAGTTTGCCGCCGGCGGTCGTCAGGTCGGCACATTCATTGGCTTCCAGCACGCCGGTATAGCGGACGAGGCCGAAGCGCGTCTCCATGTAGGTCTTCGGGTTCATGAGCTCGTCGAGCGCATAGCGCATCACGCCGGTCTCCTTCCCGTTGATGACAGCGGGACACTGCATCGCGTTATAGATGAGCAGACAGGCGTCCCCGCGGGAGACGGCGGAATCCAGCTGGCCGCCAAAGCCATTGTAGATCCCGAGACGGAGCGCGTCGGCGTCCACCCGCTTGCTCCAGCCGGAGCCGGTGTAGCGCGTGCTGTCCTCGCCGAGGACGACGAGCAGCATTTTGGCAAGCTCGCGCGCGGTCACGGCGTCCTTCGGGCGGAACGTGCCCTGTCCGTCGCCGGTGATGACGCCGCGCTCGGCGCAGTAGCAGATGTAGAGATTGCCCCAGGAACCGGTCGTGTCCGAGAAGACCGTGAGGTTCGCGGCCTGCGGATCGTCGGTGCAGAGCTTGGCGATGACCTTTGCGATCTCCTCGCGCGTGACGGGCGAGGCCGGACGGAACGTCCCGTCCGTATAGCCGGAGATCAGCCCGAGATCGACCAGCATCCGGACTGCGCCCGGATCACGGATCTCTGCCTGATCGGAAAAAAACTGTCTGGCTGCCGGGGCCGCCGCCGCAGGCAGCGCGCACGCCGTCAAGATCAGAATGGCCAGACACAGAGCAAACAGCCGTTTCACGACGTGTTCTCCCCTTTCCACACATTACTTCAACTCTTGCATATCAGTATAACGGAGCATCCGTTTGAATGCAATAGAATCGGGCAGGATGTAACATAACTGTAAAGAAACAGGCGGTTTTCCAGCAAAAGAGGCGGATTTTTCCACAGTTTTCCCTCCGCCTGTGGAAAAACGCGCCGTGCGGCACCCGCTCCGCCGCTTGCTGCGGCGCCTTTCGCCGGACAGCCGTGTCGGGATGGCGCAGTCACAAGATTTTGTATTTCCCGACATTTCCGGGCACAAATTATTGTGGTGCTTCGTGCGCTTTCGCGCCGTTTTGCACGGCCGCGGGCGTACAATAGCTGCAGAACGAAAGCGGAAAGGGCGGATGGTCGATGGGCAGACGGACAGGCATTTTGGAAAGCGGGCGGGTGCTCTATCTGCCGCTCGGCAGCATCCGGCCAAACCCGGCGCAGCCGCGGCGGATCTTCGATCCGGCGGGATTGCAGGAGCTGGCAGATTCGATCCGGCAGTACGGCATCCTGCAGCCGCTGACCGTCCGGCGGAAGGAAAACGGCTATGAGCTGATCGCGGGCGAGCGGCGGCTGCGCGCGGCGGGGATGGCCGGGCTGACGCAGGCGCCGTGTCTGGTGGCGTCGGTGGACGAGGAGGCGTCCGGGATGCTGGCGCTGGTGGAAAATCTGCAGCGGCGCGACCTCGACTTCATCGAAGAAGCCGAGGGCCTCGCGCGGCTGATGCAGACCTGGGGCCTCAGCCAGGAGCAGGCGGCGCGGAAGGTCGGCAAGAGCCAGTCCGCCGTGGCGAACAAGCTGCGGCTTCTGAAGCTGCCGCCCAGCGTGCTCGCGGAGCTGCGGCTGCATCACCTCAGCGAGCGGCACGCCCGCGCGCTGCTGAAGCTCCGGAGCGAGGACGCGCAGCTGCGCGTGGTGGGCCAGATCGTACAGGGCGGATGGACCGTGGCGAAGACGGAGGCGTACATAGAAAGTCTGCTCCAGCCGCCCGCGCCGCCGAAGCGCGAGTTTGGCGGGTTCGTGCTGCGGGACGTGCGCGTGTTTTTCAACTCGGTCAACCGCCAGCTCGACCTCATCCGCTCGGCCGGCGTCGACGCGCAGTCGCAGCGGCAGGAGACGGAGCGCGAGATCGTCCTCACGATCCGCATTCCCAAGCGGGAAACCACACATCGCTGAGGCAAAAGTCAAAAACCAACACTTACCACATACGTTTTTGTTGGATTGATGTAAAATTTTTCAAAAAGTCACACGATTCAACACTATCGGCAGGAAATTGCGAAATTTGCGCATTTTTTGTTTGCATTTTCGGGAAAACATGGTATAGTATGTACTGTTTGAGGATCATGAAAACAAAAGCATTGGGCAGAAACGAGTGACGCTTCCGCCCACACAGGAAAGGGGTAAACCAAATGTCTCACAAGTACGTATATCTGTTCTCCGAAGGCAACGGCAAAATGCGCGAGCTCCTC
>OIWU01002997.1_pt1 | contig 13509 bp, 9 predicted proteins | sample 1587711 | NCBI WGS metagenome assembly OIWU01 (sample SAMEA3888909, study PRJEB22519) | human gut metagenome | biome: human gut; feature: human-associated habitat; material: faeces | place: Denmark | collected 2010 | reverse complement strand
AGTGCATCGGCTGCATGACCAGCCGCCCCAAAAAGGAGCTGGTGCGTGTGGTGCGCGCACCCAGCGGGGAGATCAGCATCGATCTGGTAGGCAAGAAGCCGGGACGCGGCGCATATCTCTGCCCGGACCCGGACTGCCTGACCAAGGCAAAAAAGAAAAAGGCGCTGGAACGCTGCTTTGAGCAGCCGGTTCCCGCCGAGGTATACGACGCGCTGGCTGTACAGCTGGCCGCAGCCGCAAAGGAGGCAGCAGCCGATGGCAAAAAAGAATAACGCCCCCGCAAAACCCAAGCTGCCCCCGGAGGAGGCGCTGTATCAGGCCGTGAGCCTGTGCCGCAAGGCCGGTGCGTTGACCATGGGCTTTGATGCCGTGGAGGAAGCCTGCGTCAAAAGCAAGGCATGGCTGGTGATGACCGCATCGGACATCAGCCCCAAGACCTTGCAGCGTTTGAACTACGCCGTGGGGGACTTGGTGGACGTGTTCACCATGCCGCTGACGCAGGATAAGCTGGCCGATATCAGCCACAAGCCCGTGGCTGTTTACGCGGTGACCGACCGCAACCTCGCAAAGCTCTGCTTCGACCGCCTGTCGGACTGCGGAGCAATCAAAAATGAGGAGGATATGAGCGAATGATCGTAAAATATAAAGTGAGTGACTTTGCAAAGGATCTGAACCTTTCTGCAAAGAAGGTACTGGACGAACTGGCCGCTATGGGCAGCACCGGCAAGAAGAACAGCTCCAATCTGGAGGAGAACGAGCTGAACTACCTGCTGGAAAAGTTCAGCAAGGATAACAGCGTGGCAAATCTGGACGAGTTTTTGAACAGCGCCAAGGCTCCCAAGGAGGAGCCCAAGGCTGAGAAGAAGGCTGACCAGAAGGCCGAAAAGAAGGCTGAAAAGAAGCCCGAGGCTCCCAAGGTTGACAAAAAGCCCCAGCAGCCCGCCGCAAAGGCCGAGCAGCCCAAGGCAAACAATAATAACAATACGACGGCTGAGGGAGAAGCGTCTGCCAGCATTCCTCAACAACCGGAACGCAAACAGGTGGAAAAGCCTTACGAATTTGAAGGTATCCTGACCGGTACCGGGGTATTGGAAATCATGCCCGACGGATACGGTTTCCTCCGTTCATCCGATTACAACTATCTTTCCTCACCCGATGATATTTACGTTTCACAATCGCAAATAAAACTGTTCGGTTTGAAGACCGGTGATGTAGTGGAAGGCTCTATCCGTCCGCCCAAAGAAGGAGAAAAATATTTCCCGTTGGTAAAGGTGGAAAAGATAAACGGTCTGGATCCCGGATTGGTACGTGACCGCGTTCCGTTTGATCACCTGACCCCGCTGTTCCCCGATGAAAAGTTCAAACTTTGCAAAGGGGGATATAGTGATAACCTTTCAGCCCGTGTGGTAGATATGTTCTCACCTATCGGTAAAGGACAGCGTGCTTTGATTGTGGCGCAGCCCAAAACCGGTAAGACGATCCTGATGAAAGACATCGCTAACGCAATCGCAGCCAACCATCCGGAAACGTACATGATCATGCTGCTTATTGACGAACGTCCCGAAGAAGTGACAGATATGGCGCGCAGCGTAAATGCCGAAGTGATCGCTTCTACATTTGACGAATCGGCAGAACGTCACGTAAAGATTGCAGGTATCGTACTGGAAAAAGCGAAACGCATGGTAGAATGCGGTCACGATGTGGTAATCTTCCTCGACTCTATCACCCGACTGGCACGTGCATACAATACCGTCTCTCCCGCTTCCGGCAAGGTATTGTCCGGTGGTGTGGATGCAAATGCCCTGCATAAGCCCAAACGTTTCTTCGGTGCTGCCCGTAACATTGAAAACGGTGGCTCGCTGACCATTATCGCAACCGCACTGATTGACACCGGTTCCAAGATGGATGAAGTAATCTTCGAAGAATTCAAGGGTACAGGTAACATGGAACTCCAGCTGGACCGCAACTTGAGCAACAAACGTATCTTCCCGGCAGTAAACATCGTGGCATCAAGCACCCGCCGCGACGACTTGCTGCTCGACAAGACTACTTTAGACCGTATGTGGATTCTTCGCAAGTATCTGGCAGATATGAATCCTATCGAAGCCATGGATTTCGTAAAGAGTCGTTTGGAAAATACCAAAGACAACGAAGAATTCCTGATGAGCATGAACTCATAAAAAATAAATCTCTTTTATTAAATGACGCAGGCTGTACCTTTTTATTAAGGTATGGCCTGTTTTTTATTATACTTCAATTAATATATCAATGCATCAATTTGCTAATATGCCCATGACCACGCAGAGTAGAATGCAGCAAATTGACACATTGGCAAATTATCCAATGGGTACAAAACCAGATTCCTTCCGTCTGATTAAAAAGACCTTTAAATCCGGAGAACCCATGAAAACAAAAATAATCTGCTTTATCGCATTTGTCAGTTATACCTTTTATTTAACCGCAGGAGATATTTATGTTTCTCCCTACGGTAACGACAATGCTGCCGGTACACGCCAATCTCCCCTCCAGACTCTGGAACAAGCCATCAAGCAAGCGCGCGAATGGAGAAGATTGCAATCACCCGAAACAACCGGAGGCATAAATATCCTATTGGAGGAAGGAATATACCCACAATATAAAAGCCTGTTCATCCGCCCCGAAGATAGCGGGACAACAGACTCTCCCACCCGTATCACCGCTGTTCCCAATGCCCGTGTAGTCTTAAGTGGCGGAGTTCCTGTGACAGATTGGGAACAAGGATGCAAAGATACCAGAATACCAGAAACACTTAGAAATAAAATATGGGTAGCGGAAGCGCCCCGTATGGGAAACAGGATATTGGAAACCCGGCAAATGTGGGTCAACGGAACAAAAGCACAGCGGGCCGCACAGTTTCCCGACGGAGTAATGGAACGCATGATTGATTTTAACCCTGAGGAAGAGACGATCACCATTCCCACTCCACAAACAGCAGGGTTGAATGCCGCTTCACAAGTAGAGATGATCGTTCACCAACGTTGGGCCATCGCCATACTGAGAGTGAAGGAAATGATTACTGAAGGGGCAAATACAATCGTCCGTTTTCATGATCCCGAAAGCCGGTTGGAGTTTGCCCATCCCTGGCCTCAACCTGTCATTGACGGAGAAAAAGGAAACTCCACCTTTTGTCTGGTCAATGCTCTGGAACTATTGGACCAGCCCGGAGAATGGTATCAGGATTATCCTTCCGGACGCATCTATTATTACCCGCGTCCTCACGAAGACATGACGAAGGCGCAAGTCATTATTCCGGCTTTAGAGACTTTACTGACTATAAGCGGAACATTAGAACGCCCGGTAAGGAATATATATTTTCAAAATATATCTTTCGAACATACTTCATGGATGCGCCCCTCTTATCAAGGACACGTTACATTGCAAGGAGGCTTCCATCTGCTGGATGCTTACAAGCTACCCATACCGGGGCTGCCCGAAAAAGCGGAACTGGAAAACCAGGCATGGATAGGCAGACCCGAAGCTGCAATACAGATAAAATGCGGCAATAACATAAACTTCAACCACTGCACATTCCAGCATTTAGCAGCCACCGGAGTAGATTATGAACGCGCCGTATCGACTTCCATTGTCGAGAATTGCCATTTCACCGATATTGGTGGCACAGCCTTACTGGTGGGCACCTTTCCCGATGAAGGATTTGAAACCCATGTGCCTTATACACCTTTTCATGAACAGGAATTATGTACGGGAATCACCATACGGAACAACCTGATTGAGGAAGTGACCAATGAAGATTGGGGAGGTGTAGGCATCGGAGCCGGATATGTAAAGAATATCCATATCGTACATAATGAAGTCTGCCACGTCAATTACTCAGGTATCTGTGTGGGCTGGGGATGGACCCTGCAGGAAAGCGGAATGAGCGGCAATCGGATTGAAGCCAATTACGTCCACCACTTTGCCCGGAGGCTGTATGATGCAGGAGGACTTTATACCCTCTCCAACCAACCGGGCTCCGTGATGCGCAATAACCGGATTGAACATTTAATTGACGCGCCCTACGCTACCAACGACCGTGCGTTTTACATCTACTTTGATGAAGCGACGGATGGCTATACCGTAGAAAACAACTGGTGTCCGTCCGAACGTTTCGACTCCAACCGTCCGGGACCTCATAATGTGTGGAAGAAGAATGGTCCGCAAGTAGATGAAAGTATAAAGCAAAAGGCAGGGAGGGTCGCTGTAGGTGGGGTGTCACAACCAAGAATCATTATAAAAACAAAATAACAAAAAGAGAATGAAACCAACCAATTACCACTTATTCGATTTTCTGGACTTTGATCCCGATCTGTCAAGAGACGAATCATTATGGAAAGCATACAAGCCCACCTCTGTCTATGAAAAAGACGGGGATATCTGTATAAACGTCCCTTTTCAAAAGCAAGTGCTCTCTAACGATATGGCACCCGATACGGCATCGCCCCGTGAAGAATATACGCTGGTCATCCGTCAGTACACCTCAGGTATCACCCGACTCTTTATCGGATTCGGTGAAGAAAGCATGACGGATCAGTCGGAAATGCTCCAATTCAGTGACCGGGTAAAGAAACTCCCTTTGCAAGTGACACAAACAGAAGGGGAATGGTTGATCACGACCCAAGACGGAATCCAACGGGCACTTATCCATGTAAAGCCCCCGGTACTGGACCGTTGGAGCGAACTGCTGCCCGATCCTCAAGAGACCTTGGATCTTCGCCTTTACCCCGACGGCAAACGTGAAATCCGACTGGCTGCCTACGACCACTTCTCCCCTCCCCGTTACGATGCGCTGCCACTGGCATTCTGCAAACGAAACGGAGTGAAGGAACGTGCCACCCTTTCCTTTGAATCAAAACCCGATGAATGTTTTGCCGGAACAGGGGAACGCTTTGCCAAAATGGACTTAAGCGGACAAACGTTCTTCTTAAAGAACCAGGACGGACAAGGTGTGAACAACCGCCGTACCTATAAGAATATTCCTTTCTACCTCTCCAGCCGGATGTATGGAACATTCTATCACACCTGTGCCCACAGCAAACTGTCACTGGCCGGGCAGTCCACCCGCTCGGTACAGTTCCTGAGCGACCAGGCCATGCTGGATGTCTTCGTCATAGCAGGCGACACCATGGAAGAAATCCTCCGGGGTTATCGGGATCTGACCGGATATCCTTCCATGCCTCCCCTCTGGAGTTTCGGCATCTGGATGAGCCGCATGACTTATTTCAGTGCTGATGAAGTAAATGAGATATGCGACCGGATGCGTGCCGAACATTACCCCTGTGATGTCATCCATCTGGATACCGGCTGGTTCAAGACCGACTGGCTGTGCGAATGGAAATTCAACGAAGAACGCTTTCCCGATCCCAAAGGGTTCATCCAAGGACTGAAGAAAAAAGGATATCGCGTGTCCTTATGGCAACTCCCCTACGTGGCGGAGAACGCCGAACAGATAGACGAAGCACGCAAAAACGATTATATAGCTCCGCTGACAAAGAAACAAGATTCGGAAGGTTCCAATTTCTCCGCTTTGGACTATGCCGGAACCATTGACTTCACTTATCCCAAAGCAACCGAATGGTATAAAAGACTGCTGAAGAATCTGCTGGATATGGGCGTGACCTGCATCAAAACCGATTTTGGAGAAAACATCCACATGGATGCCCTCTATAAAGGCATGAAACCCGAATTGCTGAACAACCTGTATGCATTGCTTTATCAAAAAGCCGCCTACGAAATAACAAAAGACGTAACCGGTGACGGCATCGTATGGGCACGCTCGGCATGGGTGGGATGCCAGCGCTATCCGCTGCATTGGGGAGGCGACTCATGCAGTTCATGGGATGGAATGGCAGGCTCGCTGAAAGGCGGTTTGCATTTCGGGCTTTCCGGTTTCGCCTTCTGGAGTCATGATGTCCCCGGATTCCACACATTGCCCAACTTCATGAACTCTATAGTGGACGATGATGTATATATGCGCTGGACACAATTCGGTGTATTCTCCTCCCACATCCGTTATCACGGAACAAACAAACGCGAGCCGTGGCATTATCCCGCTATCGCACCCATGATAAAAAAGTGGTGGAAGTTGCGCTATACGCTTATACCTTATATTGTAGAACAAAGCCGTAAGGCCATCGCAAGCGGAGCACCTCTCTTGCAAGCTCTGATTTTTCATCACCCCGAAGACAAATTGTGCTGGCACATCGACGATGAATACTATTTTGGTAACGACTTCCTGGTAGCCCCGGTCATGAACAGCGAGAACCGCCGGGATGTCTATCTGCCCGAAGGAAAATGGGTGAATTTCTTCACAGGTGAACGCTTGGAAGGAGGACGCTGGCTGAAGAATCTGGATGTCCCTCTGGACGAAATGCCCGTATATGTACGTCAAGGAGCGACCATCCCCGTTTATCCGGATGAAGTGGAATGCACGGACGATATGGATTTAAGCAAAAGCATCGGTCTGCACATAGACCCTCATTTTAAAGGAATATTTAAAAACTGACGAATATGGAAACCTGGAAAACGAATTTAGACGAAACAAAGAAACGATATATAGATTGGTGGAACCATAAAGGAATCATACTGAACATGTGGGAACACTTTCAGGAAGGTGTGAAACCTCATGCGGATATCCCTGCACCCTCCCCGGCAAAAGACCTGAATCAGAAATGGTTCGATCCGCAATGGCGTGCAGAATACCTGGACTGGTACGTGGCACACAGCAGTCTGAAAGCAGATATCCTGCCGGTAGCCAATACCCAGTTAGGCCCCGGTTCATTGGCAGCCATCTTGGGCGGCGTGTTCGAAGGAGGGGAAGATACCATTTGGATTCATCCCGATCCCGATTTCAACGATGAGATTGTTTTCAATCCCGAGCATCCCAACTGGATCTTGCATAAAGAATTGCTGAAGGCATGCAAGGCGAAAGCAAACGGTCACTATTACGTAGGAATGCCCGATTTGATGGAAGGGCTGGACGTACTGGCCGCCTTGAAAGGTACAGACAAAGTTTTGCTGGATACCGTGATGCAGCCCGAAGTGCTGGAACAGCAAATGCAACAAATCAATGATATCTATTTCAAAGTCTTTGATGAACTTTACGACATCATCCGTGAAGGAGACGAAATGGCCTTCTGCTATTTCTCTTCATGGGCGCCGGGAAAGATGAGCAAGTTGCAAAGCGATATCTCCACCATGATCAGTGAGGATGATTATCGTCGTTTTGTACAACCCTTTATCCGCGAACAATGCCAAAAGATAGACTATACCTTGTATCATCTGGACGGCGTAGGCGCCATGCATCACCTGCCCGCCCTTCTTGAAATTGAGGAACTGAATGCCATTCAATGGACTCCGGGCGTAGGTGAGCCACAAGGAGGATCACCCAAATGGTACGACCTTTACAAGAAGATCCTTGCCGGAGGCAAGAGCATCATGGCTTGTTGGGTAACCTTGGACGAACTGAAACCCTTGCTGGACAATATCGGTGCGGACGGTGTGCATCTGGAAATGGATTTCCATAACGAGAGAGAAGTGGAACAAGCGATGCGCATTGTCGAAGAATACTCCTCTTCTTCCTCTGACGTATCCAAAGAAGACCTTTCGAAAGAAGAAGCCGCTGCAACAAAACAAGAAACAATCGTCGTCAAAGACTCTGCGGCAGCCGGGAATGAAGCCTTGAAACCTTTGTTCAATGCCATTGTGGACGGAAAGCTGGAACCGGCCGTAGAAGTAACCAAGAAAGCCATCGCCGAAGGAGTACAGCCCCAGGAAATTATCAACAACTACATGATAAAGGCTATGGGCGAAGTGGGACAACGCTTCCAGGACGGAAAAGCGTTCGTTCCCCAACTGCTGATGGCAGGACGCGCCATGAAGGGAGCTTTGGAACTTCTGAAGCCTTTACTGCAAGGGAGTGCCTCGACCACCATAGGCAAGGTAGTCATCGGGACCGTGAAAGGCGACTTGCATGATATCGGCAAGAACCTGGTGGCTTCCATGCTGGAAGGTTGCGGCTTTGAGGTAATCAACATAGGCATAGATGTATCTTGCGACAAATTTGTGGAAGAAGTCAAGAAAAACAAGGCAGACATCCTGTGCATGAGTGCCTTGCTGACAACAACCATGACTTATATGCAAGAGGTGATCAACGCTTTGGAAGCAGCCGGTATCCGTCATCAGGTAAAAGTAATGATAGGCGGCGCTCCGGTAAGCCAGGGATTTGCCGATGAAATAGGTGCGGACGGGTATAGCGACAATGCCAATACGGCCGTAGCGGTAGCCAAAGAACTGATGGGACTTCATCAATAAACGGAATATTCATCTTAATCTGATACATGAATTATGCACGCTAATTATTTAGATACGTTAGATTGGGGCATTCTTATTGCCTACTTTCTGATTCTTATAGGCATCGGTATATGGGCCAGCCTGAAACGCAAAAAAGGCAGCAGCCTTTTTCTTGCCGAGCGTTCCCTGAAGTGGCATCACATCGGTTTCTCCATGTGGGGAACCAATGTGGGCCCTTCCATGCTGATAGCCTCCGCCAGTGCCGGATTTACCACTGGTATCGTTTCAGGTAATTATGCCTGGTATGCGTTTGTTTTCATCTGCTTGCTGGCTTTTGTCTTTGCCCCTCGTTACTTAGGAGCACGTATCACCACCTTGCCGGAGTTCATGGGGCGGCGTTTCGGACAGTCCACCCGCAACATTCTTGCCTGGTACACCATTGTGACAATCCTTATCTCGTGGCTTGCCCTGACCTTATTCGCCGGAGGTATCCTTATCCGTCAGGTTTTCGATATTCCCATGTGGCAGTCAGCATTGATCCTGCTCGTTATCTCCGCATTCTTCACCATGGCCGGAGGGCTGAAAGCGGTAGCCTATACCAATGTATTCCAAATGCTTCTGCTTATTTTCGTATCGGCCACGCTTACTATAGCAGGTCTTTACAAAGTGGGTGGCGTCAGCGCATTGGCCGAAGCGGTTCCGGCCGATTACTGGAACCTGTTCCGCCCGAATGACGATCCCGCCTTCCCGTGGCTGCCCATTATTCTGGGGTATCCCATCATGGGAGTCTGGTTCTGGTGCACAGACCAATCCATGGTACAAGCCTGTATTGGCTGCTAAGAATCTGAAAGAAGGCCAAATGGGTGCCAACTTCACCGGCTGGTTGAAGATACTGGATGTTCCTCTCTATATCCTTCCGGGTATCATCTGTCTGGCACTCTACCCGGGCTTGAAGAACCCCGATGAAGCCTACATGACTATGGTCACTAACTTATTTCCTGTAGGCATGGTGGGGTTGGTACTGGCCGTATTGACCGCCGCACTGATCAGCACTGTCGGCTCTGCCCTGAATGCGCTGAGTACAGTCTTCACGATGGATATCTATGTCAAGAAATTCAGACCGCTTGCCAGCCAGAAAGAGATCATCCGTACAGGGCATGTGGTTACAATGGCGGGAGCACTGATTTCGGTGATCATCACCATTGCCATAGACAGTATCAAAGGATTGAATCTGTTTAATGTATTCCAATCGGTACTGGGATTTATCGCACCGCCTATGGCGGCTGTTTTCCTGTTCGGCATCTTCTGGAAACGAACTACCACGATGGCTGCCAACATGGCATTGACATTTGGTACGGCGTTCAGCATGGGAGTGGGCATTCTCTATTTATGGGTATTTCCTGCAGAAAAATATACAGCATGGCCTCACTTCATGATGCTGTCTTTCTACCTGTTCGTTGTCATCAGCGCAGGCATGATTTTGGTATCCTTATTGGATAAACGCCGGCAAGAATGTACATTAAACATGAAGAAAGTCATGGAGAAACCGGCCAAATCGGTTATCCTTACATGGACGCTACTGACTATTATCATGATCGGGCTTTATCTATTCTTCAATGGGCATTAAAAGAAGGTGCAGAAGGCTGAAAAGATTGTATTTTTATATGCCTACGTTTGGTATTCCACTCGGGTAGTGAGGCAGTCCCACCCCGGTGAAATTGCAGTTCCACCTCGGTGGGACTGGAGTTTCACCAGGGTGGAACATCAGATGAAAGTAGTTGTTACAGCAGATGGGGACAGCTGTTATAACCTGTCTTGATAGGACAGGAGATTCATTAAGATTGCAACAAATTGTAAAATCAATGAGATTAATAACAACATCTAGCCATTTGGGACTCTGATTTTTGTAGCCATCCTATTATCCCCGCTGCTTCCGCCTGTAACATCTATCGTACGTACAGAGACCGCAAGTATATTCCAGCTTACGGACATCCTCCCCCAGCCCTATTACTCCACTGACCGATTTTATAGGAAGCATCAAACTGGAATCTGTCAACCGGATGCCGCAAGGTTCCGCCGAAGGGAATAAGGGAAATAATTTCTTTTGTTCCGACACATGCCAGCCGCAATATCCGGGACTGAAACGGTTGGTATGCCTCCACCCTCTGTCGCGGATGTATTCATCCAACGCAATTTCCATACAATCCGCAGTCTTCTCGGCTATGACACTTCCTATGGCATCCGCTATATAAACCTTTACCATATCCCCCTCTTGCAGCAACGTATGCTGGAACCTTTCAAAACCGGTTCCGGCAGTCGCGGCAAAGAAAGCGAAGGATTCCGAACCACGCAGCTGCCGGGTGATTATTTTACCTATACTGAAACACGTATCGCCGACAGAAAGCGAGTCTTTCGATTCATCCAACTCTCCACCGGATATGAAAAAACAAAAACGGGGAGAAGTTACTGCCTCCACCCGTCCAAGCACCCCACGGACTTCTTTTTCTACCGCTTCGTCGGGCACAGCATCTGCATACCCCATTGCCTCATAGAGTTCGGACAATGAGATAGACAGATCAGCAAAAGAAAGTTCTTTTTCAAGCATTATTGAATTCATTTAATGCGGCAAAGAATGCATCAATATTTTCAGATGGCGTATGAGGCGGTGTGTCACATCCGCTGGAGAGCACGAAGTTGGGATAGGACTGGGTAGCCTCCAACAGGTCGAGTGTGGCTTTCTTCATCACCTCCGGAGTAGCCGCCTTGAACAAGCTCACCGGATCAAGATTTCCCATTGCAAGAGCATCGGCAGGTACTTCTTTCAGAGCTTCGACCATATCTATTTTATTTCCAAAATGATAAGCGGCAGCTCCTGTAGCTACCATTGCCTTAGTACAATGACCGGTATTTCCACAATTATGCAGAATGACCGTGAAGTGATCGTCCTGCACTTTCTCTACGATCTCCTTAATGAAAACAGACGAGTATTGCGTGCAGTCCTCATCAGACAAGAGTCCGGCAGCCGGTTCGGCCATCACTACCCCATTCACTCCTGTGGCCTTCAATGCCATACAGTAACGAAGAATGAAATCCGAACATTTCTTCAACAGCGAATTGGCCGCTTCCGGATTGATATAAATAAGCATCATGATTTCAGACATATCATACAAACGTCCTGCCAATGAGTAAGGGCCGATGCAACCGGCAAAGACGGGCCGGTCCGTAATGGTCTTGGCCGCCAGCATATTCGCTTTCAAGTACTGGGGAACTCTTCCTTTATTCAAGGCAGGAATTTCCAGTTTGTCAATAGCTTCCTCATCATTAAGAAGACGCCCCACCACACTGGGAACCTCATTTTCGGGGAAGACAATCTCCGCTCCGAAAGCCTCGGCTTCTACCGTCAAATCCATAATCACGGTTGCGGCGGCTGTGGGATATTTCTCACTCAATGCCTTGATGGCGTTGTAATGCACTTGTCCGTCAGTGACGGCATCGCGTACCGTTTTCCCTATCATCTCTATGCCCGGATGGGTCATGATGGGCATAGCCACCACTTCTTTCTTTTGGATAATTTCGTTTATCCACTCTTTCATATTCAGTTTACTCATGGTCTTTTATTCTTTATTTATTCTGTTATTGCAAAAGTAAGTCTTTTCTTTGATAATCTGCTGTCCCCTTTGCTCTTTCTCATTCAAAAAAGCGGTATAAATCCCGTTACAATACTACAGGGATTTACACCGTTTTTCATCTTATAGACTTATGGCAATTTATGCAAAAGATGACGATAGTATGTTTCAACATCTTTCCAATGGTAGAAAGGAGCAATATCCGTTTCTACAGGGATGGTAACTTCTTTCTCGCAATGCATGAACTTCACCAGTATATCGTCAGAAGCTTTTTTTCTGAAGAAAACCAACTGGACGTTTGCCGCCATCGGAGTGACCTTGAAATTACACCATGCCTGATAGAATTTATCGGGATCCGTTTCGGCTTTCCACATATCGCCCAATTGAAGCAACGCTACCAAGGGAATGATATTTCCATCGTGCCCAAAACGTAATGTCGCCGCATGGGTCCCGGATCTGATTGCCTCATCGGCCGAATCCAATATATTTTCAAGCAATGACCGGGCACTGGCCGTCATTATTCCACCATTGGCAGGCGCAGGTCCGTCACATACATAATTATGATAATTGCAAACTTGCCAAAGATCAAATAATTCATCTTTCTGAAATACATCATAAAGACTCACTTCTATCTCTACATTCTGCAAATCTGAAGCAATCCAATAAAGTCCCCACATCAATTCATCAGGATTCACATTCTTACGGATATAGTCAGGACTATTAAATAAGGAAGTAACCAGACGATCGGGACGGGTATGACTTTCTTTGAACTTTCTATATTCCTCATACCAAGGTCCCTGATGAGAAACAAACTTCACGGCTTCCGGCGTATGATAATTCATATATTTCATATACCTAGCACAAGCTTCGCGCCGGATCTGCAATGCCGGATTGAGTTCTTTCAACCGTTCACAAAAGGCATCCATACTCAATACACATCGCAACACCACGGTAGAGCGTGCAGACAGAGCAGGAGATCCCTTGAATACCTCGGGATAGTTCTGAAACATTCTTTCGGCTATCCCCCGGTGTTGCCTCACACCCAAAGGAGTCAAATCTCCCCCATGTCCCTCGGCATCTTCCCACACCAACGCCATTCTTTTGCGGACATCTTCTCCCAAAGCGGTCAAAGCTCCGGCTTGATGCGCTTTCTCGAAAATATCAACCACTGTCTTATAATCCTGTTCCGATTGAATCCACCTTGAACCGTGTCGTGCATAATGACTGATATAGAACGGTTTATACCCTTTAGGCGGAGGAGTCGCGATAGCTTCCTTTACAGGATAAGCATAGTACACTCCTCCCGTCCGGGCTATATCTTCCAATATAGCCTCACGGGTGGACTGAGCAAAACCATTCAGATGAATTCCACACAAACAGACAGACAGGACAATATATTTAAAAAGCGCCATCGTTTTCATGCTTATTAATTATATCCCTCGTTCTGACCAAATTCATCCGGATTCAAGATAGAGTCCAGAAACATCTGAGGAATAGGACGCCATGCATGATGCGGTTGGATCAAAGGAATATCCGGATTATGAGCTTTCACATA
>OIWU01002994.1_pt1 | contig 13517 bp, 12 predicted proteins | sample 1587711 | NCBI WGS metagenome assembly OIWU01 (sample SAMEA3888909, study PRJEB22519) | human gut metagenome | biome: human gut; feature: human-associated habitat; material: faeces | place: Denmark | collected 2010 | reverse complement strand
AGGTGTAGGTCTTCACGCCCGCCTCGGTGCAGGTCGGCTCGGTCGTGACCTTGCCCGCGTCCCAGACATGGTCGCAGGCGGGTGCGGCGTGCGCAGCCTCGCCAGACGGGGTCTTCATATCATTCGGAATATCCTGACCGAAAACCAGCCATGCATACTCCGGATAGTCGATGAAGACGTTGCGGTTGCCCTGAATGGTCTGCGTCTCGTCGTTGCGGGTCATTTCCCACGTGTCGACCGGGTCGCTCTTGCACCACTTGAGCAGGGTGTCAAGGCTTTCGATGACCTTCTTGCCGTTGTTGTCGCTGTCGTCCTTATCCATCGGGGGCAGATCCTTTTCCGCGACGTTCTGGTACAGGTTCGGCTGACCCCAGCGGCAGTAGACATAGAGCAGGATGCGGGCGACGTCGCCCTTGACGTTGTCGCGCACCTCAACGAGATCGTTGCCTGCGGAGTACCACAGGACGGTGCGGCCGCCGTAATCGGCGGTGGAGCAGCCGTTGATCACGCCGTTGACATAGCCCATGGTGTAGTTCTTGCGGGTGGAGTTGAGCGTCTGGTTGGCCGGACGCAGATGGTGCAGGTCGCAGCCGCCGTTTTTCTGATAGAAGGAGGCGCGGCTCTTCGGCCAGACGTGCTCGCGGTTGTAGCCCGAGCCGGTCTGATCGGCGTAAAACAGAATGTTGTTGTCGGTCGTCGGCCAGTACTTAGTCAGCGACTTATAGCTGACGGAGTCCGTCTGCGTCGAGGACATCAGCGATTGCAGGCTCTTATAGAGCGCGCTGTTCATCGAGGCGACGCAGTCGGTGTTGCCACCGGCCAAGGCGGACATTTTGTCATAGGTGTAAGCGCCGGTGTAATAAGCCTTTGCCTTTGTGCTCAGGCTCGTGCAGAGTGTGTCGCGCTTGTTGGTGTTCTTTGCCGAGGCTTGGAACGTTACGCCTGCAAACAGCGCTGTCAGCAGGGCAACGAGCAGAAGCAACGACACAGAGCGTTTGATGTGCTTCATCTTTGTGTTCTCTCCTTTATGATATTCATGTTTTCGCGTCGGGCGTTCCCGGCGGCGTCTACCTCTTATCATAGCACATTTCGTCATAAAAAGGAATAGGTTATTCCAAAAAAAATCGTGACTTTCCACAACAATCCATGGTTGCATTTTTGCGGAAAATCTGATACAATCAAGACAGAACAGGAGGGATTACCTATGGTCAAGCTCATTATGGGGCTGAAGGGCTCCGGCAAAACCAAACAACTGATCCATGACATCAACGAAGCAGTGAAAAACGAAGCCGGCAGCGTGGTCTGCATCGAAAAGGGCACGAAGCTGCGCTTTGATCTGGATATTCGCGTGCGCCTGATCGACTATCAGGAATACGAAATGAAGACGCTGCCGCTCTTAAAGGGCTTTATCAGCGGCCTTCATGCCGGCAATTTTGACATCAGTCATGTCTTTATCGACAGCTTCTATAAGCTCGTTCCGGATGCCACGGTCGCCGACGTCGAGGACTTTGTCCAATGGTGCGAGTCCTTCGGCAAGGCCAACCAAATGTCCTTCACGGTCGTCGTTTCGGAAGACCCTGCGAAGGCCAGCGAGAGCATGAAACGGTTCATGTAAGCGCATCGGAATCACAGCGCGGAAGAATCTTCTGGTTTCTTCCGCGCTGTTCTTGCATTTTTCGGGACAGTGTGATAAAATGAATCTAATTCGTTAAGTAAGAAAGGAACCAAAGCAATATGAAAACAAAGCAATTTGCGGCGCTGCTGCTTGCGGTGCTGATGCTTTTCGCCGGCTGTGCCAAGGCCCCGGAGGAGACCACGACGGAGGCTGCACTGCAGACCAACTACGGTGAGAACGACGTGACGGCGCTGAGCGACTATTCTGTGAAGACGGCCTCGCCCGATGACGATGTGATGAACGCCGTGATCGCCGTGAACGACAAGGACGAGCCGGTTTATACGAACCGCTTTCTGCAATTCAGCTTCTGGATGGAATTCTACAGCTTCATGAACTCCTACGGCAGCTATGCCTCCCAGCTCGGGCTGGACACCGCCACGCCGCTCAACAAGCAGAATTCCCTCGCCGAGAACCGCACCTGGGAGCAGTACATGCTCGAGAGCGCTACGGAAAACCTTGCCGACAGCTATGCGCTTGGGCAGGCTGCGGCCGCGAACGGCTATCAGCTCAGCGAGGAAAATGAGCAGATGATCGCCTCCATCACCGACGAGAACGGCGAATTCATCCAGGAGGCAAAGAACAACGGCTATGACACGGCCGACGCCTATCTGCAGGCGAACTTCGGCGGCGGTGTCGACGCGAAGACGTATCAGGACTATATGCGCCTGTACTACACCTCCTATGATTATTCCGCGACCCTGCGCGAGGAGATCGGCGCGACGATCACCGATGCGGATGTCGAGGCCGAGTATGACGCCAACGCCGCGAGCTATCAGGACGACGGCGTTCTGAAGGTCAACAACGTCTCCGTCCGCCACGTCCTGATCCAGCCCGAGGGCGAAAAGGACACGACCACCGGCGACTGGACCGAGGAGCAGTGGACTGCGGCCGAGGAGAAGGCCAACGAGCTTTATGAGGCATGGCAGAGCGACCCGACCGAGGATGCCTTTGCCGCCATGGCCGAGGAGAACTCCGCCGACGGCGGCTCGAACCAGAACGGCGGCCTCTATGAGGACGTCAAGCCCGGCCAGACGGTCACGGAATTCAACGACTGGTGCTTCGATCAGAGCCGCCAGCCCGGCGATTCCGGCATTGTCAAGACGGATTTCGGCTACCACATCATGTATTTCGTCGGCCAGACCGAGACCAAGGCGTGGATGGAGACCGTCCGCGATCAGCTCGTGCAGACCAAGCTGACCGAGAGAATGACCGAGCTGCGCGAGCAGTACCCGGTGCGCTTCGACTTTACGCAGATCCGCATCTTCGATATGGTGAGCTATGCCGTGGAGCACGCCTCCGACGGCACCGCCACCGAGGCCACCGAGACGACCATCGAGGAATCCGACCCGACGGAAGCCGTCTCCGAGGAGACCGAAACGACCGAGGAGCCGAAGGGCTGACCGATCGAAAAACCTGCAATCCCACCCGTGCCGCCCGGCCGGGTGGGATTTTTTATAGTGAAATTTGCTCTTCAAGCAAGTGAAATTTGCTGACGCATGTGAAATGCGGGCTTACGCCCGCGTGAAATGGCGCTTTGATAAAGCGCCGTGGTGGTGTCCCTCCGGGACGGATTTGAAACTTTTCATTCTGAAAAGCACTCCGTTTTCCCGTAAAGCCGATCGATTATGTCATTGCGAGGAGCGAAGCGACGCGGCAATCTTTAACGGGGCGAAACGGCATCCCGGAACGAAGCACGGCAGAGGCGAACGGGCAATTTTCCCTTCCGCATGGCAGCAGAAAACCCCACCGGCACGGCCGGTGGGGTTGGTTTTCTTGGAAGTGTTTTCTGCTCGAATCAAACTCCGGTTACGAAGTTTTTCGCACGGTTTTTGTGTTTCGTGTACGCTTTACAGAGCCTCCGGCGTGAAATCCTTCGGCGGCTGCCCGCGCAGGCCGAAGTGCCATTCGATCGCGTCGGCAATGCGGCGGCAGGCCTGCCCGTCGCCATAGGGATTGACGGCGTGCGCCATGGCGGCGTAGACCTCCGGCTGCTCAAGCAGCGCGGTCGCCTGCGCGAGCACCTCGTCGTGCTCCACGCCGGCCAGACGCACCGTTCCGGCCTTGACGGCCTCGGGGCGCTCCGTCTCGCGGCGCAGCACGAGCACCGGCTTGCCGAGCGCGGGCGCCTCCTCCTGCAAGCCGCCGGAATCCGTCATGACGAAGCAGCAGCGCGCCATGAGGTTGTGCATCTCCTGCACGTCCAGCGGCTCGATCAGGTGGACGCGCTCGACGCCGCCCAGCTCCTCGCGCGCGCAGGCGCGCACGGCGGGGCTGAGGTGCACGGGGTAGACGACCTCGACGTCCGGATGCGTCAGCACGACCTCGCGCACGGCGCGGAAAATATCGTGCATCGGCTTGCCGTAATTCTCGCGGCGGTGGCAGGTCAGGGCGATCACGCGGCGGTGCGCGAAGTCCAGCGTGTTCAGCGCCTCCGTGCGGAAGCGGAAATCCGGCCGGACGGTCGTGGCCATTGCGTCGATGACGGTGTTGCCGGTGATGAAGATCTCGCCCTGAACGGCCTCGCGGCGCAGGTTTTCCGCGTTGGCGGCGGTCGGGGAGAAGTGCAGCGCGGCGATGTCGCCGACGAGCGTGCGGTTCATCTCCTCGGGGAAGGGGGAGTATTTGTCATAGGTGCGCAGACCGGCCTCCACATGGCCGACCGGGATCTTGTGATAAAACGCGGCCAGCGCGCCGGCGAAGGTCGTCGAGGTGTCGCCGTGCACAAGGATCAGGTCGGGCTGCACGGTTTCAAAAATTTCCTCCATGCCGAGCAGCGTGCGCGTCGTGATCGACGAGAGCGTCTGCTGCTGCTGCATGATGTTCAGGTCGAAATCTCCGCGCAGGCCGAAGATGTCCATCACGGAGTCGAGCATCTGCCGGTGCTGCCCGGTCAGGCAGCAGAGGCTCTCCAGACCCTCGCGGCGCGCCAGCTCCTGCACGAGCGGCGCCATTTTGATCGCCTCCGGCCGCGTGCCGAAGATCGACATGATTTTACGCTTTTCCATCGGGCGCCTCCGTTTCGGTTTCGTCGGGCTGCTCCGGTGCGGCCTCTGCCTCAGAAGCTTCAGGACTTCCCGGCGCATCCTTTTCCTGCTTTTTCCCGCCAAAGATCACGCGCACGCCGATCGCGCCGACGGCAAGAAGCGTTCCGAGGAAGATCAGCGCCTGCACCTCGCCGCGATCGGTCAGCACGACGGCTGCCAGACCCAGCAGGGCGGAGATCAGATAGGAGATCGCGACGGCCTGCTTCTGCGAGAAGCCCATGTCGATCAGGCGGTGATGCACATGGCCGCGGTCGGCGTGCATCGGGCTTTGCCCGTGCGCCAGGCGGCGGATGACGGCGAAGCAGAGGTCGAAGATCGGCAGACCCAGCACCAGAAACGGCACGGCAAACGAGATCACGGCATAGGTCTTGAACAGACCGTAGACCGAGATGCTTGCCAGAATGAAGCCGAGGAAGGTCGAGCCGGTGTCGCCCATGAAGATGGTCGCGGGATTGAAATTATAGGGAATGAAGCCGAGGCAGCCGCCGACGATCGCCGCCAGCAGCAGCACGCAGACCTGCGCGGTCGGGTCGCTCGCGGGCAGCAGCAGCGCCACGACCAGCATCGTCCCGGCGGAGATCGCCGAGATGCCGGAGGCAAGACCGTCCAGCCCGTCGATGAAGTTCACGGCGTTGGTGATCGCGACGATCCAGATTACCGTCACGGCATAGGACAGCCAGACCGGAAGCTGCCAGCCGCCGACGTGCTCGATGCGGCAGCCGTAGAGCGTGACGACGACCGCTGCGACGATCTGCACGCCGAATTTCGGCAGGGCGTGCAGCGTCATGATGTCGTCCAGCACGCCCAGAACGACGATGATCGTCGCGCCGAGCAGGACGCCCTGCACCTGATGCGGGATGTCGCGGCAGAAGATCAGCACGCTGACCATGAACGAGATAAAAATCGCCAGACCGCCGAGGCGCGGGATGGGCACATGGTGCATCCGGCGGCCGTCCTTGGGCACGTCCATCGCGCCGACCTTGCGGGCCAGAACTTTGATGACCGGCGTCAGCGCGCAGGAAATTCCGGCGGCGACCGCCAGCGTCAGCGCGATGCGCAGGATCATTTTCGGGTCGAGAATCACAGGCTATCCTCCTCTTTCCTTCTGGAGCGGCGCACCGCTCGGTTATTTTGCAACAAAGCCGACCTTTTTATAGACCTTGCGCAGGGTCTTTTCTGCAACATAAGAAGCTTTTTCTGCGCCGTCGCGCATGACGGTCTGCAAATATGCCTTGTCGGCGAGAATGCGCGTGGCCTCCTCGCGGATCGGGCGCAGCAGCTCCACGACGGCCTCGCCCACGGTCTTCTTGAAATCGCCGTAGCCGCGCCCGGCAAATTCCGCCTCGATCTCGGGGAAGGTCTTGCCGGTGGACGCGGAATAGATCGTCATCAGGTTGGAAATGCCCTTCTTGTGCTCCGGGTCGAAGCGCACCTCGGCGTCGCAGTCGGTGATGGCGCGCTTGAACACGCGCATGATCTGCTCCGGCGAGTCCATCAGCGTGATGCGACCGGCGTCCTCGTTTTCGGATTTTGACATCTTGGCCTCCGGATTGGCGAGGCTCATGATGCGCGCGCCGACCTTGGGAACATACGGCTCGGGCAGCTTGAACACGTCGCCGTAGATGCCGTTGAAGCGGCGGGCAATGTCGCGCGTCAGCTCGACGTGCTGCTTCTGATCCTCGCCGACCGGGACGAAATCCGCCTGATAGAGCAGAATGTCCGCCGCCATCAGCGAGGGATAGGTGAACAGGCCGCCGTTGATGTTCTCGGCGTTTTTCGCGCTCTTGTCCTTGAACTGCGTCATGCGGCTCAGCTCGCCGAACATCGCGTAGCAGTTGAGCACCCAGCCCAGCTCGGCGTGCTGGTGAACATGGCTCTGGAAGAACAGGACGTTCTTTTCCGGGTCGAGGCCGCAGGCGATATACTGCGCGAGCTGCTCGAGCGAGCGCCGGCGCAGGTCGGCGGGATCCTGACGCACGGTGATCGTGTGCAGGTCGGCGAGAAAATAAAAGCAGTCAAATTCGTCCGCGCGATCCTTCCAGTTGCGGATGGCGCCCAGATAGGAGCCGAGGGTCAGGTCGCCGGACGGCTTGATGCCGGAGAGCATTCGTTTTTTTGCTTGGGGTTCAGACATGATTTTTCACACCTTTCGGATTTTTGTTTCTATTTGATTTATACTATCATATTTCGCCGGTTTCTGCAAGTCGCAGAGCTTAAAAACATCAGAGGTTCCCTTGCCAAATGAGCGGCAATGCGGTATACTGGAAGCAGAAAAGAGGTGCTTGCGGATGAAAGAAAACAACGCCGCGCGGGTGCTGGGCTTTCGCCTGCGGCAGGAGCGGATGCGCCGCGACTGGAGTCAGGAGGGGCTGTGCCGGGGCATCTGCGCGGTGTCGTGGCTCTCGAAGCTCGAGCAGGGGAAGGCCGACGCCTCTCCCGAGGTGCTGAGTATGCTGCTTGAGCGGATGGAGCTGCCGCCGTATGACGACGATCCCGCGCTTGGCGCGGCGGTCGAGGCGCAGTATGAGCGCGTATTTTCGGATGAGCGCGACTGGGATGCCTTCACGCCCCTGCTCGGGCGGCTGCAAAGCAGCTCGTGGGCGGCCGACGCGCTCGTGCTCGACGCCCTGCGGCGCCGGGACGCCTCCGACCTCGACCCGGCGTGGGTCGATTGCTTCGACGCGCGGCAGCGGGCGATGTTCCTTCTGCTGAAGGGAAAGGACATGGCGGCGGCGGAGCTGCTGCCGAACGCGTTCTTCCGGATGCAGGTCGGCATCGATGCCTATGAGCGCGGCGCGTATTACGACGCCCTGCCCGCTCTGGAGCAGGCGTACCGCAGCGCGGCCGAGGAGGGGCGTCCGCGCCTGATGCTGCAAGCGAAGCTGTTCAGCGGCAACTGCTATTGCAACCTGCTGAAATTCGAGCAGATGGAGCGGCACTATGCCGTGGCGCGGCGGCTGGCGCAGGCGCTGGGCGCAGCGCGGGATCTTGCCGCAATGGAATATAATGAGGCCTCGAGCTGGGTCGAGTGCGGGGATTATGCGCGTGCGGAGAAATTCTTCGCGGCGTTTGAGCAGCCGGGCGTGATGGAGCTGCACAAGCTGGCCATTTGCCGCGAGAAGCTCGGCGATCCGGCCGGCGCCCTGGCGGCGCTCGACCGCGCGGCGGGGATGCAGTCGGACTATCCGCCGACGGAGCTTTCCGAGCGGATGCTGGCGCTCGTGCGGCTGCGCGTGGAGCATCCGGACTATCTGCGCAGCGAGGCCTACGGCAGGCTGCTGCTGGAGTCCTTCGCGCGCTTCCGCAAGGAGCTGCCCAGCGGCTACGCCTTGTTCCACCGGCCGTGGGTGCTGGAATGGCTGCTGGCGCACCGGCAGTATAAGGAGGCCTACGCCCTGCTGGCCGAGGACAACAGATGATTTTCTTGCACGATTCGGATAAAAGGCTGATAAGCCGGTATATTTGAGAAAATTTTCTCAAATATACCGGCTTTCATTTGACTTAACGGGAGCTTATAATAAAGACGAGGTGAACCGAATGAAGCTTTGGAATCGGAATTTTACGCTTTTGATGGCCGCAACGCTGATGGGCGCGATGGGCGGCATTGCAGGGGGCTTCGCCCTGTCGTTTCTGGTGTTCGACGAGACGGGCAGCACGCTGGCCTCGGCTCTGATCGTGGTGATCCAGCTCGTGCCGGCGTTCCTCGTGCCGCTGATCTTCGCGCCGCGCATGGATCATCTGCCGCGCAAGCCGTTTCTGGTCGCGGGCGATGCGCTCAACGGCGTGATCTATGCCGCGCTTGGCGTTTATCTGCTGGTCGGCTCGTTTTCTTACATTGGCTATCTCTGCGTGTCGATCGTGCTGGCGTGCCTGAGCAGCTTCGACGAGCTGGCGTATAACAGCATTTTCCCGATGCTGATCCCGAAGGGACGGGAGCAGAAGGGCTACGCCGTCTCGTCCATGCTCTATCCGATCCTGAAGGTCGTGATGATGCCGCTTTCGGCCGTCCTGCTCGACACGCTGGGCGTTCCGGTGCTGCTGATGGCGCAGGGCGCGCTGTCGCTGCTGGCGGCGCTCACGGAGAGCCGCATCCGCCTGGTTGAGCAGCCGAAGCGCGCCGAGCAAACCGGTCTGCGGCAGTGGTGGGCGGATATTCGCGAGACGGCGCAGTTTCTGCGCAGGGAGCGCGGCCTGCGGGCGATCTACGGCTATATGGCTGTGACGAACGGTGTCGCGAGCGGCTATGCGCCGATTCTGGTCGCTTTTTTCCGCACCTTTCCGGGCATGACCGCGCTGATGTATTCCCTGTTCTCCGTGGCGGAGTTTTTCGGCCGGACGCTCGGCGGCGCGGTGCAGTACCGCACGGAGATCCCGCCGAAGAAAAAATACGGCTTTGCCTTCGGCGTCTATATGGCCTATGAGAGCATGGACATGTGCCTGCTCTGGCTTCCGTATCCGCTGATGCTGGTCAACCGGCTGCTGTGCGGCTTCCTCGGCACGAACAGCGCGACCATGCGGCAGGCCGCCGTGCAGTGCTATCTGCCCGAGCACCTGCGCAGCCGCGTGAACGCGTTTGAGGGGATGCTCTATACGGCGGTGGGCGCGGTGCTGTCGCTGGCCGTCGGGGCGCTGGGCGAGGTGCTGGACTATCGCCTGTGCGTGACGCTCTGCGGCGCGTTTTCCATGGCTGTCTGCCTGCTGACCGTCTGGCGCAGCCGCCGCGCCGTCCGCGCGGTCTACGAGGCGGAGCAGGCAAAGGGGGAAGAACCGTCGGCGGAGGAAAGCCGTCCGGAAGAAGCGGAAACCGCCTGAACAACACGAGCCGCGCCGGGAACGCTCCCGCCGCGGCTCATGTTGTTGCTGTTATTTCGTCTCAGAAAAGAGCTTTTCGCAGTAGGCTGCGGTCTTTCCGCTTGAGGAGAGACTGATGGAAACGGTTCGCTCATCTATCACGAAATGCAGCTGGGTGGGGGAGCTGCCGCCGACGGTCAGCTCCGTAAAAGCCTTCTGCCGTCCTTGTGCAATGTCCTCGTTGAGGAGCTCCAGCAAGCGCTGCTGCTGGGAGGCATTGAGCGTAAGGGTTTCCGGTTCGATATATTCGGTGTAAGTGCCGTGGATCAGGGCGCAGACCCTGTTTTGGGAGTCATAGCGTTCTGCCGTTACGGATTCCGCACGCTCGAGATGCAGACCTTGGTAGAAATCCAGCGCAAGATCCGTTCGGTTAAGCAGCGTGTTGAGGTCTTCCGCGAGCGGAGCAAGTTCGGAATCCTGTAGGCTGAAGAAACCGTATTCATGGTGAACGACCTTTCCGTTCTTCTCGTGATAGGTGATGGAAATGCCGCAATCGCCATAAAATATATCATCCGTCAGGGTTTTGTCGAGCACGTTGAGAATGCGCCCGTGCAGCGAAAGAACCTCGTCGATGTCTTCAGCACGAGTCAGCTTGAATGCCTGCGGAGCGTCCTTGCCGGAAACACAATTTGTCCTTGCTCGGTCAATGGGCGCGATCTCAACATAGGAGAGCGCCTCGGCCGAAACAGGCAGGAAATAAGTGACGCGGCGGCAGCAGGCCTCGGCGGCGGTCATGCCGCAGGCCAGAGCAATCACGAGCGCGGCGAGAATCAGCCAAGTCCGGCGGCGAAAAATGTGCACGGTGCGGTCGAGCAGCATCATGCCGCCCAAAAATCCGACTGCTGCGCCGCCCAAGCAGAGCAGCAGGACGGCCGTCGCGAGCGTTTTTGCGTTGCTGTTTGTAAAAAACAGCTCGCCGATGCCGCCGAAAAGTGCGATTCCGGCAATCGTAATAAGAACGGCGTAAATCGGGCGCAGAAAGCGGTAGGCGACCGTTTCTCCGCAGCATTCAAGCCGCCGACGGCGATAGAGCAGCCACGAAAGCGCAAGCAAGCAAAAGCCGACCGCGCAGAGCGCAAGCGGGTAATACAACGTTGCTTGCTGACGGTTCAAAAGAAATAGCCTGACCACGGGGGAGAGAAACGAGATGCGATCCAAAGCGTCGGAGAAGGCGACAACACCGCGCAGCATGGGCTTGAAAATACCGCCCACCAGCGCTGCGAGAAGCGCGAAAAGAACGTTCAAAAGCCCATAGAGCAGGACGGATGTGACCGTTCTGCCGGAGAGCTGCATACAGAGGACGGCGAGGCCGTAAAAGAATATGAATTGCAGCAGCGCCGCAAGGCAGCCGCGCAGGAGCGGAGGAAAAAGTGCGGACGAGGAACGGAGCGACAGTGTGAGCGTGTAGACGCCGGTTGCGCAGAAGATCGGTGCATAGCCCAGCAGGAAACCGGAAAGCAGACTCGTGCGAAAAAGCGTCCCGCGCGTGAGTGGGAAGGCGTGGAGCATATAGGCACTGCGTGTCTGGTGCAGGTAACGAAAAACGCAGACCGCCGCAAGCATTCCGAACAGAAACGGCGGAATCGGGTTGATAATAGGCTCGTATTCCCATGCCGACCAGTCTCGATGGGATAGGCCGGGGAACGGGAAGCGGAACGATTCCGAGCTTTGACCGGAAAAGCCCATACGGCCGGCTGTGGCAAAAAAGTATAGCGACATGACCGCCGCCGCCAGTGCCCAGACGGCCCAGAAGCGCGAGAGATTCCGGCGCAGGAGCGCCCCGCTAAAGCAGGATTTTTTTGACTTCATAGTCCGCACCTCCCAGCTCATAGATGAAAAGCTCCTCCAGCGAAAGCGGAACGGCTTCGAGATACTCCGGCCTGCATGGGGCGAGCGTCTCGGCGGCCGCCTCCCGGCTGCTTTGCAGGATCAGCGTGCGCATCCGGCCGCTGCTGCTTGCGTGCAGCACGGGCAGCTCGGGCGGCAGCGCGGCGTTCTCGGGCAGGAGCACCTGAACCTTGACCAGCGTGTCCTGAAGCTGCCCGAGATCGCGCTCGAGCAGCAGCTTGCCCCTGTGCAGAATGCCGACGTGGTCGCAGACGTCCTCCAGCTCGCGCAGGTTGTGCGACGAGACGACCACCGTCGTGCTTCGCTCCGCGACGTCCTGCAAAATGAGACTCCAGAGCTGCCGACGCATGACCGGGTCGAGGCCGTCGACCGGCTCGTCGAGCACCAGCACGTCCGGGCGCAGACTGACGGCCAGAACAAACGCCGCCTGCTTCTGCATCCCCTTGGAAAAGGCGCGCAGGGGCTTGCCGGTGTCCAGTCCCAAGGCTTGCGCCATGCGGCTCAAGCGCATCCAGTCGAAATGCCCGTAAAGCCCGGAATAGAACCGCGCCATGCTGGCCATGGACGACGCGCGATAAAAGAAAAGCTCGTCGGGAATATAGGCCATGCGCGCCTTGGCGGCGGGGTTTTCATAGACCGGCTCGCCGTCGAGCAGGACCTTGCCCCGCTCCGGGCGGAACGCGCCGGTGAGGTGGCGCAGAAGCGTGGATTTTCCTGCGCCGTTCGGGCCGATCAGGCCGTAGACCGCGCCGGTCGGAACGGTCATGCAAAGCCCGTCCAAGGCGCAGAAGCGGCCGAAATGCTTCGTCAAGTCGGTTACCTCGAGCATGGTTGTGCCTCCTTTTTCAGCAGCTCCGCCAGACGCTCCGGCGTTTCGCCGAGGCGCAGCAGCTCCGCAGCTGTCTCGGAAAAACGCGTCAGCAGCTCCTCCCGGCGGGTGTCCTTGACCTCGGTGGGCGCCGAGACGAAGCTGCCCTTGCCCTGCACCGTGCAGATATAGCCCTCCGTCTCCAGCTCGAGATAGGCGCGGCGGATCGTGTTCGGATTGATGGCAAGCGACGCCGCCAGCTCGCGGACCGAGGGGAGCTGCTCCCCGGCCTGCAGCGCTCCGCTCAGAATTTCGCGCCGCAGGCGCTCCTTGAGCTGTGCATAGAGCGGCCGTGGGTCATGGTAGTTCAAAACGATCAAGCGGCCGCCTCCTTCCGGGTCAAAGTGTATCAACTGTATTATATGCCTTGATACAGTTATATACGGAAACGACCCATTTGTCAAGAGAAATATTTTAAAACACGAGCAAATGACGTGTCAGGCGTCACGCAGAGCGAGATATTCCTCCTCCATCGCGCTCCAGCGCTCCGAGACGGCCTGAAAACGCCGGATGGCGTCCTCAAGCGCGGCCGTATCGTCCGACTGGCTCAGGCGCTGCAGCTCCGCGCGCGCGTCCTCGACCTCGTAGCCGAGCGTATAAAGCTGCGAGGCGAGCAGAATCATGCGTTCTTTTTTTTCGTTCATGGATGCCTCCTTACTGCTTGAGCCGCCTGCTTTGCCGACAAAATCCGACTCTTTTCCTATACTATACACTATATAGTGCGTATTTGCAACCAGTTGTGTCTGCGATTGTTTTCCGATACAATAAATAAAAGACTTTAGGGAAGCAAGCTGCGCTGCGGCCTGACAGCACCCGGCTTCCTTGAAAACACGGAGGCACTTATGGCAGAACCTTATCTGAAATACCGCACGCGCTTTACCTCGTCGCTGAAAAATGAGCTTGTGCCGCTGTTTGACGCGCTCTCCCGCACGACGCGCGTCCCCAAAAGCCGTCTGCTCGACGAGGCGATCGAGGATTTGCTGAAAAAATACGGCGCGCGGCTCCCGGAGGAGCGGCACGGGACGGAAAAGCCGCAGCTTTGACGCGGCAAGGCTGCGCAGTGAAATACGATCTTCGATCGTGTGAAAGATACTTCGCATGTGAAATGCGGGCGAATGCCCGCGTGAAATGGCGCTTCTGAGGAAGCTCCGATGTGGTGTCCCTGCGGGACAGACTAAGGAACCTCTGAATCAATCAGCTGCGGCGCTCAGCGGGTCTTTTGTCCCAGCTT
>OIWU01002993.1_pt1 | contig 13519 bp, 8 predicted proteins | sample 1587711 | NCBI WGS metagenome assembly OIWU01 (sample SAMEA3888909, study PRJEB22519) | human gut metagenome | biome: human gut; feature: human-associated habitat; material: faeces | place: Denmark | collected 2010 | reverse complement strand
CATCACCCTCGCACGCCCTGAGATGTTCTCCCGCTACGCCCTTCTCAGCGGCGGCACATACTCCCCTTCCGACATCAAGGACAAGGGCCAGGTGGACCTGATATTCATGAGCTGCGGCAGCAAGGAGAACCCTGACGGTGTACGCAAGGCGGCCGAAGAGATGAAAAACGCCGGATTCAACGCCGTGGGATATGTCTCAGAAGGCACGGCGCACGAATTCCTCACCTGGAGACGCAGCCTCTATCAGCTGGCACCGCTCCTCTGGAAATAACTCCCACTCTGCAAGGCGGCTCTCAAGGCCGCCTTTTCCTTGTCCTGCGCGGCGTCCGCCACAGGAATGCCGGAAGGAACAGGAGCAGGGCTATGACAGAGAACAGCAACCCGGAGATGGTCCCCACGGCGAACGCGAACCAGAAAACCTCCGACGGCCCGTCGAAAAGGAAAGGCACCAGGCCGAGAATCGTCGAAATGATGGTCAGGCTGATGGGCCAGATTTTCCTGTCAAACGCACGGACATACGCCCTGACGCTCTTGCGGGCGCCGTCACGCAACCAGGAGGACACGAGATAGATTCCGGCATTGACAGTGATGCCGCAGAGCATCACGAACGCGGCGAATCCGCCCTTGTCGAAGGTGAAATCAGACAGGCCGAAAGCCAGGAACAGTCCGATGAACGACACAGGAATCAAGAAGATTATCGCAAACGGGTAGCGCAGCGAGTTGAAATGTATCGCGCAGAGCGTGAAGATGATGAGGATGACCAGCATGATGAGGCCGGCGTATTTCTCCTGATTGTCGTAGAACATTCCCCCTCCCCTCTCGTCGGAGGCCTTGAAACCCACTGGAAGCACCTCGGCATTCATATAATCCACCGCCGCCTCGATGGCCCGCCGCGCAAGCTGATAAGAGCCGATGAAGTTGAAGCAGACTGATATGGCATACGCCTGGTTTTCCTTGCGTATAGGCAGCCCGGACTTTTCCTTGACTATGCTCCCGACTTCGGAGAGCTTCATCCTGCCGCCGGCGCCCACATCCACAGGCATATTGTCCACATGCCAGATGTCGAAAGACTCGCCCGTGGAGGACACGAGGCGGACATTGACATATTCCCCGGCCTGGGGGAGCCTTGCTATCGTGGCGTCGAACAAAGGGGAATACAACGCGGAATAATACTCGTACGGACTGATGCCCAACGCGTTGAGCGCCTCGAAATCATACTTGAGGTTGAACTCCGTCTTGGGGCGGTCACGGTAGCCGCTGCCCCATATCTCCGGCGAGGTGACGCGGCGGTTGTCGGAGAGCCGCGCGAGGAGGGTCTCCCCGTACTGGAGAAGACGGTCGTAGTTGTAGCCCGTGAGCCTTATGGAGTAGGACTTGTAGTCCGTGACGATGTTGTTGTTGAAGTAGCTGTCGTCGATGCCGGACACGGACCAGTTGGCCCCTCCGAAATTGGCCGCCATGGAGATTATGTCCGCCTTGATGCGCGACGGCAGCCAGGTGCCCTCATACTCCGGCTTGAAATTGACCGTAATCACACCGCTGCTGTAGGAAGTCACGCGCGTCTCGAACACCTCAATCTCATCGAAATGGGCGAGATAGTTCTCCATGCTGCGCATCACCTCATTGAGCTGCTGCACGCTGCACCCCTCCGGCATCCCGGCGCTGATGGTAAGCGAAGGGCGCACCGGCTCACGATAGAAATCCGAACGGGCCATAGCCTCGTGGAAAAGTCCGAACGAAGTGCCGAGCACCTTGTCCACAGCCGCCTTGTTGTCGGCATACGGCCGCCAGCCCACTATCTTGTTGAGCACCTTCTCATAAGGCTTGAGCGGGGCGCGGCGCTCGTCTCCGAACTTGGACGGCAGCAGGCAGGTCGGGATCCCGAACGCGAGCACCAGTACGAGGATGAGCACCCAGCGGTGAGACTGCGCCCAGACGATATACTTGGAATACACGCGGTTCCACCTCGCGGCACGGCGAAGAGCGCGCCTGCGGCCGGAGACGGGGGCCGTGCGCACCGGGAAATAATCCAGCAGCGCCGGCACGAAGAGGCTCGACACGGCAAGGGAAACGGCCAGATTGATGACAATCACGAGGGTGAAATCCGTCAGATTCGCCCTTTCGGAATCCGGGAGAAGCAGGACCACGAGCAAGGTCGCTACAGTCGTCGCGACGGCGCAGAGCAACTCCGGGAACACTCCCCTGTCCCGCCGGCGCGAATAGTGGTCAATCATCAGGATGCTGTTGTCGATGATGATTCCGAGCGAGACCGTGATGCCGGCAAGAGTATAGATATGTATGTGAAGCCCCAGGAAGAAATACAGGGCCACCGAAATCAGCAGATTGACCGCCATGGTGATGGCGATGACCACCATATAGCGCCATGACCGGTTGACGGCGAAGGCGAAAAGAAGCAGGATCAGCAGGCAGAGCAGGGTACGGAAGAATATCTTGTCCAGCTCTCCCGAGATATACTCCGAATAGTCATAACTCACGGAGATACCGATCTCCGCCGGTATGGAAGGGCGCAGCTGATCGAGCCTCGACTTGACAGCCTCCACGCAGCTGATCAGGTTGGCGTCAGGAGACACTTCCACTGTCAGGTTCAGCACATTCAGGCCGTTGATTCTATAATACGAGGACGGCAGGGCCTCCTGATAGCGGAAAGTCGCGATGTCGCCCAGATGCACGATCCTCCCGCCCCGGCTGGCCACCGGGATGGAGCCCATGTCGGATGAGGAGCCGCTGCGCAGCCGCACCCCGTATGTCATCCCTTCCTCCTTCGCCAGACCCACAAGCTCGTCAGCATAATAATCAGCGAAGGCGAGTCTTATGTCGGACGCCGAAATCCCGAGGTTCCGGCACAGGTCGGCATCGAAGGTCACGACCCGCTCAAACGGGGTCTGCCCATAGAAGCTCACCCCGCTCACACCCTCCACGACGGACAGGGGATGCAGCAGCCGCTCCTCCACGAAAGCGGCTATCTCCTTGGAAGGCAGAGAACTGCGCACATTGAAGACGATAGCCGTCTGCGACTTCTCCCCCCGGGCATTGAGGGATATGGAAGGGTAAGAGCAGCGCTCCGGAAGAGAAGAATAGACATTGCGTATCCGCGACGCCACTTCGAAACGCACAGCCTCCATGTCGGCCTTCTTGCCGAAAGACAAGGTGACACGGCCGCTGCCGTCAGAGGACAGGGACTGGACACCGGTACAGGAGCGTATGCCTGACAGCACCCCCTCAAGACGGGAAGTCACCTCCGACTCCACTATGCGCGAAGACGCGCCGGGATAGCTGTAGCGGACCGTGATGGAAGAGCCGGGCGCCGAGGGGGTGTACTGCACCTTGAGCATCGAGAGGCAGGCCACGCCCACCACCGCGACGACAGCCATCATCAGCAGCACCGAAAAAGACGATATGCCCTTCCTGCCCTTCACATTCATCGTTTTCTGCGGGCGTAGACTGCCGAATACAGGGCCGGGAGGAAGAAGAGGCTGATTGCAGTCCCCACAGTCATCCCGACCACTATCACGATAGCCATCGGATATTGGAGATCAGAGCCCATATTGCCCCTGGAGAGGAACGGCAACACGGAGAACACTGTGGTGATGGACGTCATGATTATGGCCTTTATGCGCCTGTGGCCGGCTTCATGCACAGCCGCATCCACATCCATGCCTCCACGGACAAGCCGGTTGATCGTGTCCACCTTGAGAATCGAATCGTTGATCACTATACCGGTGATGACGACAAGGCCGATGAGCGACATGATGTTGATGCTGACCCCGGCAAGCCATAGGAAAAGCAGGGAGAAGGCGATGTCAATCACTATCTCGGAGAGTATGATCAGCGGCTGGACAAGTGACTCGAACTGGGACGCCAGAATCAGGAAGAGGAGGGCAAGAGCCACGAACATGACCAGAGACATCTGCCGTATCATCTCGCGGTTCGTGAAATATGCCCCTCCGAAAGAAGCGTCGAAGCCGGCGTCCCTGCGGGTCAGGGAAGTTATCGCCGCTATGGCCGGACGCACCTCAGAAGAAGGGATGTCGAGTTCAAGAGGATAATAATTGCCCTCATCCCCGGAAATCAGGGTCTTGAACGTCTGCTCGAAAGTCTGCCTCATCAGGGCGCTCAGCGGCACCTCCACCCCGCCGCGGGTCACCACGGTCTCTGAAAGCAGATCCGTCATCCCCGGGACATCGGTGCCGAGCACCACGGGGACGGAACGGTTGCCCTTGATGATCTCAAATACAGTATTGCCGTTGAGGGAATTGCGAAGCGCTTCCACAAGATCGCCGAAGCTGACGTCATACAGACGCATCATCTCCGGATCCGATATGTAGAGAACATCCTCCTTGAGGGGAATCTGAGGGATGTCCACTCCCGGCAGGGCCGTCCTTATCCCGGAGAGCATCTCCCGCAAGGCCCCGACCTGAAGCCCGGCGTCCCCGGCAGGACGCAGACGCACCAGAAGTTGCGGTTCGCGCTCGGCGAACACAAGGTCGAAGATATTGCCCGAGGCGGAGCAGTGGCTGATGGCGGCGGGATAACGGTCGCGCAAGTACTCTTCCGCCCTCGACTTGACCCGTTCCAGAGAGGCGGCATCGTCACATTTGAAGTAGACGGATGCCTCGCTCATGGACTGGTCTCCGCTGTGGCTGAGCACGAACTGCTGCACCCCGACCATGGCCGAAGTCTGGACACACTCCCCGAGCACGGCGTTCTCCAGCCCGATGACGCGGGAGCGGTTCTGCTCCACGGAAATGTGCTCGTTCCAGTCTATGTTGAGTATCGCGTCAGTGTATGTGATATCCGGGATCTTCTGCTTGGGCATATACACGAGGCAGACGGCGGTGATGACGGCGCAGGCGAGCGGCAGCGCCCAGCTCAGGAGGTATTTGTGCGCCAGGAACCAGTTGACCCCGGCATCATAGGCCCTCATCCCGCCACGGAAGCGTATCCTGGCAAGGAAAGGGCTGGGCCTGAACGCCGGGAGAGAGCGATACAGGACCCAATAATAGACAGGAATCACCGTGACGGTCACAAACCATGAAGTAAGCAGGACTACGGAAAGCGATATGGCCTGGTCATAGAAGAGTTCTCCGGCAAGGCCGTTGAGAAACACGAGCGGGATGAACACGGCGCAGGTGGTCAGGACGGAACTGAGCATAGCCCCGGCCACTTCCCCGGTGCCGGCGACAACAGCGGTACGCAGGTCATCCCCGCGCTGCCACCTGCCGGTGATATTGTCGGTGAGGATTATGGTGTTGTCGACCATCATTCCCACACCCAGCAGCAGCCCGGCAAGGGAGATAATGTTGATGGACAGGCCGATAAGGTAGAATATGAAGAACGACACCAGCAGCGAGAGCGGAATCGTCAGGGACACCAGCAGTGGAGAGCGGAAATCCTTCATGAACAGGAATATAACCAGACACACCAGGACAAGCGCCACCACTATGTTGAGAAGCAGATTGCTGATGGAATACTGGAGAAGCTCCGTCTGGTCGCGGGTGAGGGTGAATTCAAGCTCCGGATAATCCTGGCCGAACGCCTCCAGCTGTCCGTCTATGCTCCGCTTGAGGTCAGCCATGCGCGCCTCGCTCTGCTTGATCACCGCCATCACCACGGCCGGCTTGCCGTCGGAGATGTCAAGCCCGGTCACCGGCGCGGAACGCTCCTCCACCCTGGCGACATCCTTGATCTGGAGCAGGCGCTCCCCCGCCTTGAAATAGACATTCTCGATATCCTCCCTCGAAGCGGCGAAAGACCGGAACTTGACATTATAGTGATACTCCCCGTCCCGTATCGTGAGGTTGGAGAGCGAGACATTGGCGGAAGATATGAAACGCTCGAACTCCGGGAGCGTCAACCCCAGCCTCGTCAGCGCCTGCCCGTCCGGCACGACAAGGATCTCCCTGTCCGCCTGGCCGCTGATATCCACCATCGCCACCTGAGGCAGCTGCTCGATCCGCCGGCTGACAACATCCTCGACGAACTCGCTCATCCCCAGGAAGTCCCCGTCGCCGGAGTCGCGCATGGTCACATTGATATAAAAGGCGGGGATGTCCGTGGCGCTCGCCTTGAACACCTTCGGGCGCTCCATCTTGGGGAGAGAAGACATCGCGCGGTCTATCTTCTCGTTGACCTCGATGTAGAAATAATCTATGTCCTGCCCCTCCTCGAAGGTCAGCGTCATGGTGGCGCTGCCGTCCTTGGACTCGGAACGTATGTCTTTCAGATGACTGATCTGCACCAGCGACTGCCTCATGGGCTTGATGACGGCATCGTCAAGTTCCCGTGCGGACTTGTCCGGAGCCGTGACCTGTACGGTCACATACGGGATGTCCACATCCGGTATCAGCGATACCGGAAGGCTGCGGATGCCGATGATGCCGAGCACAACGAAGACCAGCGCAATCATCGAGACGGAAACCGGACGGTCGAGGAGTCTGTTGAGCATAGGCGGCTACTTTTGTCTGACGCTGACGACCGAGCCGTCGGCAAGATTGAGATTGCCCGACACTATGATGGAGTCCCCCTCCGAGAGAGAAGCCCCGCGGTCTTCGTTGGCCTTGATCACATAGCTTTCGGAATTGGCTCTGAGAGTGTTGACATATACCCACTCAGCCTTGCCGCCGCGATAGCGGAACAGCACCTCAAGCCCGTCGCGAATCACCACGGCGCTCTTGGGCACCACGAGCTGCGAATGGAGCGTGCGCTCCACCACCACCCGGACATTCATCCCGTCCACAAGCCCGGTTCCTCCGCCGACCTGCGCCGTTACGGCTATCTGCCCGTTCTTGTCGATGGTAGGATTGATCGCGATTATCCGCCCCCTCACTTCCCCTTCCGCATCGCCGAAAGGAGTCACCCTGACCGTCTGCCCGGGCGAGAGGAAGGAATACTCGGATTCGAGAGCCGGGAAATTGACATCGAAGGAAGAGTCCCCGATGACGGAGCAGAAAGGCTCGGAACCGGTCCGGTCCCACTCCTTGAGCTTGAGATCCGCCACCTTGCCACCGAACGGCGCGCGCAGCACGGTGCCGTCCATCGAGCGGCTCGCCCGGCTGAAATTGATACGGGCGTTCTCGTAGCCGGAGCGTATCCGGGCGAGCTTCAGCACATTTTCCGGAGCGGATGCCGTGTCGGCGGAAGAATAGCCCATGCCGGCCAGCACATCCAGGTATTCGAGGCGTGCCTTGTCAAGTTCGAGCTGCGCGCTCTCAAGCGCGAGCTCCTGCACCCGGAAATCAAGCTCCGCCAGCACGTCCCCGGCCTTGACGGGCGAGCCGTTGCGGACATTTATCTTGGTTATCACCCCCGACTCGGAGAAATACAACACACTCTTGCGGCTCGCGGAAAGCTTGCCGTTGGAAAGCAGCTGCATCGGGAAATCCTGCCTGCGCAGGGTCACGACATCCACCTCGTTGACCTCAGGTGAATATTGGAGTTTCGACTCATCCTGCCTCTCGGCCACATTCCTCCCGCAAGAGGCGGGGAGCAGCGCCAGGACCACAGCCAACGCCCCGGCACCAATATCAATCAAGCATCTCATCGTAGTTCACTTTTATATCTTCCCCGGCTATGAAGTCATAGAGGGTGAGTTTACGCAATGTGTAGTAATAATTCCAGAAGTTGCATATATCCTGGATGTATTTGCTCTCCGCGGAGTCGCTCTCCATGCGCGCCGTGTTGAGATCCGTCACCGTGGCCTTGCCGCTGCGGAACCTCTCCATCACGAGCTCGTAGCGCTCGGCGGCTATCGCCCTCGCGCGGCGGGACACGTCGCACAGGCGGCGCTGGTTGTTGAACTGCCCCACGGCCGTGTAGAGACTGATGCGTTTGTCGTTCTCGGCCTGCTCCACCTGCGCCTTGACCACATCGGCCGCCGCCTCGGCCTTCATCACCTTGCCCTTGCCCTCTCCCCAGTCGAATATCGGGATGGAGAATGTGAGCCCGACGACCTCCTGGTCGAGAAGGTTGCGGTATGTGTCGGGCAGCGCGGAGGCAGAGTTGGAGAGGCCGAAGCGGGCGTTGAGCTCCATCGTGATGCCGCGGCTGGCCTTGGCCCGCGCCACGGCCGCCTCCGCGTTGAGCATGTCGATGGCGTTGCCGAGGTTGAACGAAGAGTTGGAGGATGATTTGTCCAGCACCACGGCATAGTCCATCTCTATGTCCGGCAGCGTCTCTTCGAGCACCGGGTTCACCTTGCGGGACTCGTCGAAGCCGAGCAGCGAATTAAGGGACATGCGGGCCTCGTTGAGCTTGACCAGATTCTCGTTGATGGATATGCTGTCGTTGAGCATGCGGAGTTCGAGCTGGAGATAGTCGGAACGGGTCACGGAACCTATCGCCATGCGGTCGGCGGCGACCCTCAGCATACGTGAAGTGTTCTCGTAGTTGGTGCGCGAGGATTCGTAGACCTGCCGGGCCGTCATCACCCGGTAGAACATGTCCACGGCCCTCACTGTCACGGATTCCATCGACTCGAGATATGTCCGCTTCGCCTTCTCGTATTCTTTAGGGGAGATCAGCTTGTCCCACTTGAACTGGTTGTAGGCGAAGAGCGGCTGACGGTAGGATACCGTCACGGGCTGGGCGTACCAGGTGTTCTCAGAAGACGAGCCGAACTGGTCGATACGTCTGAGGTCAGAGTACAGGTAGAGGGTACCTCCCGTGAAAGGGATGTTCTGACGGAGCTGGAGGCCCACGCTGTTCTGCATGTTGTAGTTCTTGGTATAGAGCATCTCGCCCGTCTCATAGTTCTGGAGCAGGCGAAGGGAGCGGTCAAACGAGCCCAGTTCCCCGTACAGATGCAGGGACGGCAGGCGGCTGGCCTGATAGGCCCGCCACGCCCAATAATCCGAGACGAAGGAAGACTTGGCCGAAAGCGCCGCCACGGAACGGGTGCGCGCCTCGGATATCACCTCATCAAGGGTCATGTCCTGAGCGTGCAGAGGAAGCAGCGCAAGGAAGAATCCGAACAAAAAGTTTACTCGATGAACCATAGGCAACGAATAGTCACTCACAAATATAATGAAAATTATGGTTTGAACACACCGATGATGAAATCTTCAGGGACGAATCCGTCGTAGCGGCTGTCGCGGGAATCGCAGACATTGTCCCCGACGAAGAAATAGTAGTCCTTGGCGAAGGTGTAGACCTGCCCGGCAAGTTCAGACGCGGGGCGGCCGGTCTCGTATTCTATCACCCTGGAGTATATGTTTGCGGCTTCCGGAGAGAGCGTGACGCTCATCCCCTTTCGGGGCACGGCCACGGGGCCGAAATCCTTGACGGTCCACTCGTCCTGCATCTGTGCGAACTGCCCGGCGCGCAGACACTTGAGGCGGAGCAGGAGAGAATCCGGCATTTGCTTGAGACGCTCCTCGTTCTGTGGCGGCACGCCTATGCTTCCGGTCCGGGAATTGACATAGCGCGAATCGACGATGCTGAGGGTGTCCCCGGGGCAGGCGGCGCAGCGTTTGGCGTAGACATAGTTGACCTTGAAGCCAATCTTGCCGGGGCCCTTGCCGCCCGGGCTGTTGTAGACCACAAAGTCCCCCACTCTGACATCGCGCAGCCCGGGAAGCCTGAGGCAGTGCAACTGCGGCTTGCTGAAATCAAAGTCAGTGAACACCCTCGGGCCGGCGATGAGTTTGTTGACATATACGGCCCGGCCGCCATAGAGGGTCGGCTCCATCGAATGGCCCTTGATGATGAAACGGTCGCAGATCAATGCCCGCCGGGCATAATGCAGCAGCACCAGCGAGCAGAGTGCGATACAGACTATGCTCACTATCTTGATGATATTTTCGGTTCTTTTCTTCATTTGCTATTGGTTCGGGTAGCGACAAGGCGAGGCGGTCTGGGGCAGATTGCGGGCCGTTCGGTGGTGGCAGATAACACGTTGATAATCAAATAAAAGAGCACTTTACCTATCAGCAAAACCAGACAGGACAAATCATTATTTCGCTCATTATCAGACACTTATCTGCCACCGGTCGGGCAGACAAAACTATCACGGCGCGGCCGGGCTCAACGACAGAAGATTGCATGTACCTGTCCATCATAGCGAGAAGGCAAAGTAGCTCAATTGTCCGCTGTCAGGGTCGGAGAATATCTCCGAGAAGAACCTGTTCCCGATTTTTCCGGCCACGCGGAAACCTTTAGGGACGTCAACATCGCCGATTAGTACCCCGTCACTGTAAATCTGGAGCCCGTCGACAGACGAAGCAGCTCCGCGGGCGTAGCTTCTGAAAATATAGCCACCAGCGACTGCAATCTTCCCGTATGACCCTTTTTCCTGACGATTCTTTATGTACTTGTCCGCATCTCCGTAGGAACGGACAGAAAGATAGTCCGAGTCCACTTCCCTTCCAGCACGGCCGAATGCCTCAAGAGCATGGAAGTCCATGTCACAGCGATAAATCGTGGAGTCCGCCTCGAAATTGACATAGAACCCACCATCCGACGGAGTAAAATTCACAAGATTGAAACTGGCATATTTATACGGCTCAGAGACGTATATTTGCGGATATCCTTGACACAGTACGGCAGCATTCTGGGCTTTGATGTCGATTTTCGCTATGTGGAAAGAGTTTTCCAGATAATCCCCAGTATGATCGAAATAATTGAACTCCGGATGTTGAGAATCGAGATTGATGTGGAAATATCGGCCATCGTATGACGACTGAATATCCTCTTCGGGATACGAATAGTTGCAGAAATTCTCAGGAGAACGTTCCATGTCAGGCTTGAAAGCCATCATAGTATAGGCCGACCTGTCTTTCAAGGCGTCATATACTTGGAAATCAAGCGTTGATCCGGCAATGCAGAGGTCTCCTGCGGATGAGGCCGCACAAGCAAGGCCTTCCTTGATCTTGATTTCCTTTGGCCCGTTGCCCATGCCTAATGCTCTTGACTTAAGATGCCCGTCCGCATTGAATACGAAGAGGTAGCCGAAGTACTTGTCATAGAAGTACAAGCCGTCATCTCGATATACTCCGGAATAGCCGTCTCCTGAAGTATACACGGAATCCAGTTGGATGCGCTCAAGCTTAAGATCGGCATACTGAATGTCCGCGCTTGACTGACTGCACTCCGGCCAGGACGTGTCAGCCTGCCTGCTACAACCGGCGGCAAGCAGAACTGCAACAAAAATGTAGATTGTTTTTTTCATCTGTCAATAAGGTTGTATCTGTTCTTTCAAGACAAAATTAATGAGTTATAAGAAAAACTATCTGCGATTTCCATTTCTCAGCGAATCCAGTGACACAGCGGTCTCTTCCTTGAGCCTCAGCATGTTGCGATGCCCGTCACGGACAGGCATAGAGATTATCTTCTCTCCGATACTGATGGCCGCAGCGTTGTCACCGCAGCGTATTTTGAGCCGCATCAGACGCACGAGAGGATAGATGCGGCAGGGGACCATATACCAGGCCGTAAGGTATTCGGCCTCAGCTGCCCCCGCATCGCCGATGGCTTCTGAATTGCGCCCCATGATGACATGGAACATAGGATCGGAGGAGATCCCGGCGCCTTCGGCAAGGATTTCATTGCTCTCTTCATGCTGTCCCGACTGATAAAGAAGGTATCCCCTGCTGTACATCTCCCGGTATGCGCTCCTGTCGATCAGGCCTCCTTCAAGCCTCGACGGGCGCGAGAGGACGAAAACGACGACAGCCGCCCCGGCAACCGCAAGAGCGCGCAGGCAAACACATTTCCAGCCTGAAGCCGCACGATACCGAGACGGTACGGCAGAAGCCAGAAAAACAAGCAGCAGGACTGATGTCTGCGGGACGCTCAACGGGTATGAAGCCAGAGCGAAAACCGCCCATGCAATCAGGCCCGAGGCCATCAGATCCCTGCGTCTGACAAGCATGAAGATCACCCCAACCATCACGGCCAAAGATAGAACCATCCCCAGCACACCAGCCTCCATCCCGATGCCAAGATATTCATTGAACGGGAATTCCGGACAACCGGCCACACGCACGACAGACTCCGGCACATCGTGGAGATGCTCCCGGAAAAACTGTTCCTGCACCTTGCCGTATGTACCGAGAGCCGTTCCAAGCCCGGTACCGAGAGGGTGCTGTGCTATGGCCATGGCCTCAATCCGCCAGATGTGCAAGCGCCCCAGGGCGGAATCGCGCTTCATCATGAACGCCCCGCCAACGGCGACAAGAGCAAGACCAGCCACAGAGAAGCACAACGCACGATGACGGCGGATCCACTCCCGCGACTTCCTGTCCATGAGCAGGACTGACAGCAAGGCGGCCGCAAGGGCGAACCAGGCAGCGCGGCTCATCGAAGCCGGGAGCACCAGAAGCCCCAAGGTGAAGTTCAGCGCGGCGACACCGAACAGCGCAGCGCGATAAAAGCCACGGCGACGCCTCCAGAAACGAAGAAGATACCCTCCCGACACGGCCATCGTCATCGCGATGAAGCCGCCGAAAGGTCCAGGATTCTCAAAATGCCCGGTCAGCACAAAGGCCGGATTGAAAGACGGCTCCAGACCAATAATCTGCAGCAGCCCATAGAACGACTCATACGCACCCCACAAGCATACTGCGGCAAAGGCCGCGACCCTCATCGGGACGCGCCCTGCCCGAAACGCCAGGCACATAGCTATGAACAGCAGCAGATAGAACATCTATTTCACCTTGACATGCACGACCACGGGACCGGCATCCGAACCTCTATCCGGGAAAAGACGCTCAGCATCAGGAGGAAGAAGCACAGAATAAAAATCATCTCCGTTACCACCATCCGGCCATACACACACCTGCTCCCCATTGATTTCAACCTGAGGCCCAAGAACATCATCCGGCCCGGAAATGGCCGTGGAAAAGAGCAGCGAAGCGTCCTTCAGAGACCAGACCGTCCTGTACAGTTTCTCAGAATGATTAAAACTGCAAAACGCATAATCCCCATAGACCCGGCAGTCTACATTGTCAATATACTTGGACATCGCAGCATAGTCAAGAGTAGAATACAGGCCCGCAAGTAGGCATAAAGGTAAAAGAGAACAATATTTTTTCATTTCACTAGTTTTTCTAAAATCAGACCTCGTCGGTTACAAAATGCAGCAGTTTCCCCGAAGGCCAGGTGGAAACGGCATAGAAGCCGTCTTCAGTAAGACTGATTGAGCAGACAGGGCGGGACAGAAAATAATGGTGCCTGATATTTCCCTGCCAGTCATAGACAAGGATATGACTGCACTCGTGGGAGGGCATTTCACGGTCTGTTATCCTATGTCCGGAGTACAAGATATAGACACACTTACTATCGGCAATTACCCCATTGAAATAGCTTTTCGCCGTCCGCCCATGAGATTCCTTTTCACCATCGAACTGAGCTTGTAATCTTTTTGACTCCCGCAGCATATCTCCAGATACAGAAGCGAATGAAACAACAGGCACGTTCACATTGGCAGCACACAGATGCTTCCCGTCCGGGGAAGAAGCATACCGCGTACTCAGCATAGCCGACAAAGCCCTATCCCGGTCCT
>OIWU01002985.1_pt1 | contig 13564 bp, 13 predicted proteins | sample 1587711 | NCBI WGS metagenome assembly OIWU01 (sample SAMEA3888909, study PRJEB22519) | human gut metagenome | biome: human gut; feature: human-associated habitat; material: faeces | place: Denmark | collected 2010 | reverse complement strand
AGCCTAGCCAGGCGACGATCAGGTTTCGTTTCCAGTTTATAGGGGTGTCATTTTCACAGGGTGACATAGCAATCCGCTGTTGGTGCGCCAGGCGCGGTGAACATAAGAAGAAAAGATAAGCACACTAATTATGCGCCCGACTTCCAGGGGGCGCAATCCAGAGAGCTTTTATCGCTAAATCAGGGGGATTTGCTGTGGTAATGCCGGATGCCATTCTGAAGCATCCGGCATGGGAGATTTAATAGCGTGAAGGAACGCCTTCCGGGCGTGTTTTAAAGCGACGGTGTAACCACATATACTGCTCTGGTGCCATCATGATGCATTTTTCGACCACTTTGTTCATCCACGCGGCGGTAGTTTCGGCATCATCCAGTGGCGGAGAACACTCTGGCGGCAGCATAATCAATTGATACCCTTTGCCATCTGGCTTACGGCGTGGAACGAAGGGCACCAGACATGCGCCGGACATCCGTGCCAGCATCCAGGTTCCGGTCGTGGTCGCAGCCTGCTCAACGGCAAACAACGGGACGAAAACGCTTGAGCGCGGGCCGTAATCATGATCCGGTGCGTACCAGACCACTTCGCCTTTTTTCAGGGCTTTAATCATGCCTTTTAAATCTTTGCGGTCGAGCATCGATTTATTTGAGCGCAAACGGCCCCAGGTTTGTAGCCAGTCAATCAGTGGATTATCGTTCGGGCGGTAAACGCCAATCCCCGGTTCCTGCATACCAAACTGCCGCGCACCCAGCTCCAGTGTCAGAAAATGGATGCCAACTAACAGGATGCCGCGTTTTTGCGCCTGCACGTCACGAATGTGTTCCATGCCGATCACTTCCGTCCAGCGGGCGATTCGGCGGTCCGGCCAGAACCACGCCATGCCGGTTTCCATCAGGCCCATGCCAACGGATTCGAAATTCTTCACCACCATTTTACGGCGTTCTTGTTCGCTCATTTCCGGGAAGCACAGTTCCAGGTTGCGATGCACAATTTTTGCGCGTCGTTTCATAAAACGTAACGCCAGTTTTCCTAATCCACAACCGAGGCGGTAGATAACCGGGTAGGGCAATTGCACGACTAACCAAAGTACGCCAATACCCAACCAGGTTAACCAATAACGCGGATGAAGCAGTGCGGTGGAGAACTTGGGTAGATTCGTCATATCAATCCTGTTTTTCAACCTATTCGGGCAATTGTATGTATTGTCGCATTTTTTCGCCCGCAACCAAAATTTGTGGCTGAAGACTGGGCGAAATTGCCGCGCTTGTAAATAACAAATAATTTTTAATGCGCAAATGTAGCGTAAAATGTGTGGATGTTAATTATCGATAATTGCTATATCATGCCGCGGATTTTTACTTTCCCATCTCGCAGGAACCGTACACCATGCCAGTGTTACACAACCGCATTTCCAACGACGCGCTAAAAGCCAAAATGTTGGCTGAGAGCGAACCGCGAACCACCATTTCGTTTTACAAGTATTTCCACATCGCCGATCCTAAGGCGACCCGTGACGCTTTATATCAGCTGTTTACCGCGCTGAATGTTTTTGGGCGAGTGTATCTGGCGCATGAGGGCATTAACGCGCAAATCAGCGTACCTGCGAGCAATGTTGAAACATTTCGCGCGCAGCTCTATGCCTTCGACTCGGCTTTAGATGGCTTACGCCTGAATATCGCGTTGGATGATGACGGGAAATCCTTCTGGGTACTGCGCATGAAGGTCCGCGATCGTATCGTTGCCGACGGTATTGACGATCCTCACTTTGATGCCAGCAATGTTGGTGAGTATCTGCAAGCGGCGGAAGTGAACGCCATGCTTGACGATCCCGATGCACTGTTTATCGACATGCGTAACCACTATGAGTATGAAGTGGGGCACTTTGAAAACGCGCTCGAAATTCCGGCAGATACCTTCCGTGAGCAGCTGCCAAAAGCAGTCGAGATGATGCAGGCACATAAAGATAAAAAAATCGTCATGTACTGCACCGGCGGCATTCGTTGTGAAAAGGCCAGTGCCTGGATGAAACATAACGGATTCAACAAAGTCTGGCATATCGAGGGCGGAATTATTGAATACGCCCGTAGGGCGTGCGAGCAGGGCTTGCCGGTGCGTTTTATTGGCAAAAATTTTGTTTTTGACAACCTTTTCCGATGACGAATACATTGTAAAGGCACTGAATATGGGAGCGAAGGGGTATCTGCTGAAACAGGACTTTGAGTCGATCGTTCCGGCACTCAAGGCTGTCTACGGCGGGCAGAGTGTATTCGGCGGACAGATTATGGGAAAAATTCCGGTGCTTCTGGCAGGAAAAGGCAGCTTTTCCTATCATGATTATGACATCAGTGAGAAGGAGCAGGGCATCATTGAACTGGTGGCAGAAGGCTTAAGCAACCGGGAGATTGCAGAAAAATTGTATTTGAGCGAGGGTACGGTGCGCAATTATATCAGCACCATACTGGATAAATTAAAGTTACGAGACCGCACACAGCTGGCAGTCTTTTATTATAAGAACTGCGGCTGAGCCGGCGGTACAGCAATCGCACAGAAGCTGTGCCGACAGACAGCGACATGAAAGAGACGGCAATGCAGCAACAGGGAAGATGAGGAAAACAATGATATTTGAGACACATGCACATTATGATGATGAAGTATTTAATGAGGATAGAGAGCAATTATTAGTTGGGCTCCCGGAAAAGGGAATCGGGAGGGTGATTAACGTCGGTGCGTCCATTGAGACGACGAGGACGACGCTCGCGTTGGCGGAGGCGTATGATTACATCTATGCCGCCGTGGGTGTGCATCCGAGCGATATTGACGGGCTGAACGAGGAGACATATTCCTGGCTCAAAGCGCAGACGGCACATCCGAAGACGGTAGCGGTGGGAGAGATTGGTCTGGATTATTACTGGGACAAGGAGCCGGAAGTACAGGCAGCGCAGCGGGAATGGTTCGTGCGCCAGCTGACACTCGCAGGGGAAACAGATCTGCCGGTAATTATCCACTCGCGTGACGCGGCGGAGGATACCATGCGGATCTTAAAAGAGACCGGAAGATTCCGGGAACATCCCGGTGTCATTCACTGTTACTCGTACTCGCCGGAGCAGGCAAAAGAGTACGTGAAGATGGGATACTGCATTGGTGTGGGCGGTGTGGTTACCTTTAAAAATGCAAAGAAACTCAGGCAGACGGTGGAGCAGATCTCTCTGGAACACATTCTGTTGGAGACGGACTGCCCGTATATGGCGCCCGAGCCGCACCGGGGAACCCGCAACGATTCCTCCAACCTCTCTTATGTGGCTGCCAGGATTGCGGAGATCAAAGGCGTCTCTGTGCAGGAGGTGGAGCAGACGACCTGGGAAAATGCCTGCCGTGTATTCGGCGTCCGGTAGGTGTCTGCCCGAATCAGCAGAAGCGGGAATATTCCGGGGTGTCTGCCCAATAGCGCTTCGGGATTAACTGCATCTGCAAGCCCGGATTTTTGCGGGATTCTATGGCAATGTGATCAAAAAAGGTCAGCCAGAGCTGCCGGAAGGCTTCCTCGTCGGAGGAATACCGGCTGACTTTCTCCAGATCCAGATCTGCGGCATCTGTGAGAATGTAGCTGGAAAGCGCTTTGTGCACCGCGACAGACTGATGTGTGGCGTCATAGATCATAAAGTTCTCGGAGGGCAGACGGTCGGTGAAATGCTCTGCCAGATAGGGAAGGACGTTGTCCTTCGGATGGATTGTGGCAAAGAGAACGCCGTTCTCAAGCTCGGAGAAGCGCAGAAATTCGAGATGATGGCAGGCTTCGCGGTTGGTCGCCCGGCAGAGCTCAAAAATCCGGTAGACACACGGTTCGCCTAAGGAAAGAAGCACTTTCTGACCGTCTCCGCTTGCGAGTGCGAGGAGGATGGTCTCATAGATGGCGTCTGCCTTGTCCATCTTCCTGCCGGAGGATGGCTCGCCGGACATTGCAGCCTGATAGATCGACTCATAGAACTGCATGCCGAAACGGGACGTGATGGTGCGGATCACCTTGCCGGTCTTATCCGCGGAAGGAGCCACGTGAATGTATTCGGAAAAAAGCTCGTAATTCTCCGGTTCGCCGGTGGCAAGCCGGATATTGCGGTGACCGAGCCGGCTTGCGCAGGCGTCATAGACACCGGTAAAGATACCTTCAAGACTGTCCTCACAGATAAATACATACATGTAATATACCTCTTTTCTATGTGTAATCAGGGCGGTGGGCTCACAGGGCAAGCCCGGTGTCAAACAGCGACAACTGCTGATAACCGGTGTTGCGGAGCTCCTTTGGAACCTGCGTGTGGTCTGCCATGAGATGAGAGCAGATATAGTCCTCGTCGAGCTTCGTGCGGTACATCATCCGGCCGGAACAGGTGATGAAATACAGGGCGCGCTTTAGCACAACGCCGATCTTTTTCAGATCGTCATAGGTGAGCGCGGTATCCCGTCTGGCGGCGACGATCCGCTGGGCGGACTTGTATCCGATTCCGGGTACGCGCAGAAGAGTCTGATAACTGGCGCGGTTGATCTCGACCGGAAATGTGTCGAGATGACGCAATGCCCAGTCACACTTGGGATCCAGATAAATATTAAAGTTCGGGCGGTCTTCCGACAGAAGCTCATCCACATGAAAGCGGTAATAACGCAGCAGCCAGTCTGCCTGGTACAGGCGGTGCTCGCGCAGCAGCGGAGGTCCGCCGGGGAGCACCGGCAGTGACGAATCGCCGTTGACATTGATGAACGCAGAGTAGAAAACGCGCTTCAGATGAAACTTCTCATAGAGTGCCTCGGACACACGCATAATCTGATAGTCGTTCTCCGGGGTAGCACCGATAATCATCTGTGTGCTCTGCCCGGCGGGCACAAACTTCGGCGCTTTGCGGTAGACCATCAGTTCATTCTGGTTCTCCGTGATGCCATTCTGGATCTGGCGCATGGGGGAGAGAATCGTGTGTCTTGATTTGCAGGGAGCAAGCTGCTTCAGTCCGTTTGCAGTGGAAAGCTCAAGATTGATGCTCATGCGGTCCGCAAGAAACCCTGCTTTCTCAATCAGTGCCGGGTCAGCGCCGGGAATCGCTTTTACGTGGATGTAGCCGTTGAAGTGGTGGACGGTACGGAGCCGGTAGAGCGTCTGGTAAATCAGATCCATGGTGTAATTCGGACTGATGAGGATGCCGGAACTTAAGAACAGACCCTCGATATAATTGCGCCGGTAGAATTCCATGGTGAGCGTGCAGATCTCATCCGGGGTAAAGGAGGCGCGGGGAACGTCGGAATTGCAGTTGTTCTGGCAGTAGGCACAGTTAAAAATACACTCGTTGGTGAACAGGATCTTGAGCAGGGAGATGCATCTTCCGTCCGCAGCAAATGCATGGCACACGCCGGGAGCCAGACAATTCCCCATGTGCCTGCCATCTCCCCTGCGGTCGGCGCCGCTTGAGGTACATGCCACGTCGTACTTCGCGGCATCGGTAAGGATGGCAAGCTTCTCCATGAGGGAGAGATTCTGCTGAATGTTCATGTGAAAGCACCTCCTGGCAAAACAAATGTTGGATTAAAGGATAGCACATATGTTCGGTAAAAGCAAGATAAAATCGAATATTTGTTCGAGAAAGATTATGGTTCACTTGGACAGTGGGTATATGGTATAATGTACGTAAGCAATGAGCAGTGCCAGACGTGACAGTCACGAGATATGCCTGCTTGCAGGCTATATATCGCGACTGTTGCGGATGATAGGGCGAAGGCCCGTTAGTCCGGGAAATCTATGATTTCCTGGACGAGCACTGCGAAGACGTGACTTTTGCCAGAGCGGAGTCGTACAGATAGAAGCCCCCGGACGGGCTTTGGAATGGAGAAAGATGGATACAGATATTTTTGAGCAGTTCCCGGATCGGGAAACATTTGACAAATACTGGAACGAGAATTATCAGCCGGTGACATACGAGGATGTGCGCGAGGCGTTCACCGATTTTGTGAAGTCTGCGGACGGTCACATCTACCTCTCGGATTACGAGGAGAAGGGGCTGATCTCCCGGGAAGATTTTAAGGAAAACCTCTCGCAGGAGGCACAGTTTACATTTGAGGACGGACTGACGGAAGTTTTTTACGATAAGAATCCGGAGCTTTATGAGACGGCGTTTGCGCTTTATGAGGAGTCAAAGCTTACCGGAAAGGGAGATGCATCGGTGGCGCAGACGTTTCACGAGACGTTTCGCGCGCTCTATGCAGAGTTTCTGGACAGACTGTATGATGAGGTGCTGGCAGCATGGCAACATTAGGAATCCCGCAGAATACGATTGCGGTTCTGCAGAAGTATCATTTTAATTTTCAGAAAAAGTTCGGACAGAATTTTCTCATTGATACCCATGTGCTCGAGCGCATTATTGAGGCGGCGGGCATTACAAAGGATGACTTTGTGCTGGAGATCGGACCGGGCATCGGCACGATGACCCAGTATCTGTGTGAAAATGCCAGAGAGGTGACGGCGGTGGAGATCGATCAGAACCTGATCCCGATTCTGGCGGACACGCTTAGCGCTTATGACAATGTGACGGTTATCAATGAGGACATTTTGAAGCTGGATATTGTAAAGCTCGCGGAGGAGAAGAATGCCGGGAAACCGATCAAGGTGGTGGCAAATCTTCCGTATTATATTACCACGCCGATTATCATGGGGCTGTTTGAGAGCCATGTGCCGATTGACAGCATTACGATCATGGTGCAGAAGGAAGTCGCAGACCGGATGCAGGTCGGACCGGGGACGAAGGATTACGGTGCGCTCTCGCTGGCGGTGCAGTATTATGCAAAGCCGGAGATTATCGCAAACGTGCCGCCGAACTGCTTTATGCCGCGGCCGAATGTCGGCAGCGCGGTGATAAGGCTGACGCGTCATGAGACCGTGCCGGTGCAGGTGGAGGATGAAAAGCTGATGTTCCGGCTGATCCGGGCATCTTTTAACCAGAGGCGCAAGACGCTTGCGAACGGTCTGAATAATTCGCCGGAGATTCATCTCTCCAAGGAAGTGATTCAGGAAAGCATTGAGGAGCTTGGCGTGCCGGTGACCATCCGTGGAGAGGCGCTTACATTGGAACAGTTTGCGGCGCTCTCGAATATTATCGGACGCAGAATGAAGCAGCAGGCATAGAGAGAACAGGGGGAAACAGACAATGGATGGACAACAGAACAATCAGAGTGGATGGAACAGGAACGAGGCGCCCAGAACATACGGTGAAGATACGAAAATGTATCAGAACCGGCAGAACGCGTCGCAGCAGCCGAATTACGGAAATAACCAGAATGCATATCAGCAGCCGAATTACGGAAACGGTCAGAACGCATATCAGCAGCCGAATTACGGAAACGGTCAGAACCCGTATCAGCAGCCGAATTACGGAAACGGCCAGAACCCGTATCAGCAGCCGAATTATGGAAACTGGCAGGGGAATCCCTACCCGCAGGAGCAGCACGGTCCGGTATCCGATGTTCTGTGCAATATTCTCCTGCTGATCTTTATGGCGCAGATTATCATCAATTTTGTGGTATTTGGTGCGACATGGAACGCGATGGCGGGGGAAGGAATAGACGCTTATCTCGACGGATCCGTGAGCCTTGGCAGCCCGGTGCAGATGCTTTCCATGTTTTCCAATTTGCTGTTTGTGGCGATGCTTGTGCTGTTGATTCTGGATATTGTAAAAATCAGCAATCAGAAATACAAGATCACCGGTCTGGTGCTGTTTGCGATTTTCTTAAGACCGGGCTATTACGTCTGGAGAGCACATGTGCTCAAGAGAAAAATGACGTTTCCGATCATCTACACCATCGTTTACAGCGGAGTGACCGTGGCATATTTTTTCTATTCGTTTTATAAAGTTTTTTCACTGACATTCGAGATTATGCAGAGTCTGAACTAGTGCCGCGGCTTTGTGGGAATGGAAGATCTCCTTGGTTCATATAATAATGGACAGGGAGATTTTTTTATGCGGAAAAAATGGAAACACTATATTGATAGAATGCTTACATTCGCGCTGGTCGGCATATTATTGCCGCTTTTTATCACGATAATATGTCAGCGTATGCGACTGGAGGAAGTGATATACGGCACGTACGACGCGATAACGGAGGCGGCAGAAAGAGAGGGTGGGGAGGAACTGGAAGAACAGCTGCCTTTTATTCTGGCGAAGGAGATCCGTGCGGACGCGGAGGATGCGGCGCTTATGGCGCAGTGCGTGATTGCGCGGACAACACTGTATGATGCCGCGGCGAGAGGGGAGGAACAGCCGGCTGCTTTTTCGGAGGAAGAATTAAGGCAGGCGCTGGGGGAAACATATGAAAAGGCCATGGAACGGCTTGAGACGTGCGTGGAGGAGACGAGTGGGCAGGTGCTCTCCTGGAACGGCGGCTATGCGTATGCTGCATATCATGCGATCAGTGCAGGAAGTACGAGAGATATGAGCCGGTCTGCGGAAGCGGCGGTGCCATATCTTCCTGCGGTGGAGTGTCCGGCGGATCTGACGGCGGAGGGTACGCTCTCGGTTATTTATTGTGAGGAAACGGACATTTTAAAGCAGTGCGCGGAGCATTTTGCGGAGGCAGACGTGTCTGCGGTGTCTGAGATCCAGGTTACAGAGCGGGATGCGGCGGGCTATGTACAGCAGGTCATGCTGGGGGAGTATGTCTGCACCGGGGAAGCGTTCCGTGAGGCGATGGGCTGGAATTCCGCGTGTTTTACGATCACGCAGATGGGGGAAAATGTGCGGATCGTGACAAGGGGACTGGGACACGGGTACGGCCTGAGCCAGAATGAGGCGCGCGCGATGGCGCAGGAAGGAACCTCTTATGAGGAGATTTTACAATATTTTTTTCCGGGAACAACGCTTGTGACAGCGGATCAGATAAAATAGGCGGCGCTCTGAATAAACCATCCGTGCAGGGGGAACAATAGGAATAAAAATAAATAATATGGATGGTGAAAAAAATGAGAAAAAGCAGATTTTGGGCATTCCTCGGGCGTAAACAATATGTGATTGCGGGGGCGATTGTGATTGCGGCAGCAGTTGCGACCACGGTAATTTACAGCGATCATGAACAACAGCAGCGCGAACAGCTGGAGGAAGAACTGGCACAGGAAAACACACCGGAGGAAGCCGGACTTGTCGCTGCGACGGAAAGTACGGAACAGACAGCACAGGCATCCGCAGTCATTCCGCCGGAGCAGACCGCGGAGACGGAAAAGCTGGAGCAGAAAGCAGCGGAGACGACAGAGAGTACGGAAGTGGCGCAGGTGGAAAAAGAAGCGGAGAATGAGACAGCAGAGACGGGCGCAGAGGCCAATGCCCTTCATTTTGATCCGGAGGACGGCATGCTCTGGCCGATGGAGGGAAATGTGATCTTAAATTACAGCATGGATTCTACCATATATTTTGCGACGCTGGATCAGTACAAATACAATCCGGCGGTGATTATTGCGGGAGAGGTCAACAATAAGGTATATTCCGTCGCAAAGGGAAAAGTCATCGGTCTCTCCAACAACGAGGAGACCGGCTGTACGATGACGGTTGACCTGGGAGACGGCTACCGCGCGATCTACGGACAGTTAAAGGAGCCGAACTTTGCGGTGGGTGATTATGTGGAATCCGGCCATGTGCTGGGCTACGTGGCAGAGCCGACGAAATATTATTCGATGGAGGGCAGCAATCTGTATTTTGCGCTGCAAAAAGACGGACAGCCTGTCGATCCGGTAGCATTTTTTCAGAGCTAGTTTGTAAAAGGAAGACACCGGTTCTTGAATATGTTGGATTTCTTCATTATAATGAAACAAGAGATAAGGGAGGAATCGGTACATGGAATTCAAGGAATACAGTAAAGCTGTGATGGCGTGGGTGGACGGAGTGATGCAGAACCGCGGCGCCGATGCCGAGAAAACATTGAAATACTGTGCAGATATCGAACAATATGCAAAACAGACGGGGGATCCAAAGCTTCTGGGGTTTGCCTACTATTATGCGGGCGAGACCTACTATGTGCTCAATGAGGGCGAGCAGCTTCTTAAGACCATTACCAGAGCTATCACCTATCTGGATCAGGCGGAGCAGTGGGACATGGTTGCCAGGGCTTATAATATCCTTGCGATTGCCTTTTTGAACCGTGGAAATACGCCGATTGCGCTGGATTACTATCTGACCGGACTCGGTTATTGTAAAAAATATAAGCTGGCGAACGAAGAAAACGTCATCAACTTGAATCTCGGAACCCTCTATCTGGGCAACGAACAGTGGAATGAGGCGCAGAGATATTTTGAAAAAGTCTCCTCCGATATCAAGGCATATCCGAAGACACCGAATTATTACGGGCTGATGAGCTGTGTGGCGGTCTGTCTGGGGCGGTGCTTTATGCAGCGGGAACAGAATGAGCGCGTGCAGGCACAGCTGGATTATCTGGATCAGGTCTGCTGGGAGCACATGCAGAAGATCGAGCGCCTCTCCGCGCTGATTTTTAAGGCGGAATATTATCACCACGTGGGAAGAATCACACTCCGCGAGGAATGTATTGAGCAGATCCGCGGACTTGTGGATATGGACATGGCGGTTATGGATATCTTTGATGATGTGTACGGGCTGTGCAGACTGTTGCTGGAGATCGGCCAGGAAGATGTCTTCTGGGACATCGTGGCGGTATTGGAAAAATTGACGAAAAATGCCAATATTGCGAATCTGCAGCGGAAAATAGTTTCCTTAAAAATCCTCTGCTATCGCAGGAAACAGGACGAGGCGGCTTATTTCGAGGAGGCGGGCCGGTTCTATGAACTGACCGAGGCTCTGGATCGGGAGAACCATTATATGATCGCTAACATGCTCTCTGTGCGCAGATCATTAGAACATGCGAATGAGAAGCGGCGGGAGATGGAGAAAGCGAATGAGCGTCTGTTGGAGAAGTCCGAGACGGATCCGCTGACGCGGCTGGCGAACCGGTTCCGGCTGAATGATTATCTGGAGCATGCATTTGAGCGGGCGCGGGATGACCATAGAGCATTTGCGGTAGAGATTCTCGACATCGACTACTTCAAGGAATACAATGATAACTACGGCCATCAGGCGGGAGATGCCTGCATCATGGCGATTGCGGATGAGCTGCGGAAAATGCAGAGCCGCGACACCTTCTGCGCGCGGTACGGCGGGGATGAGTTTATCATTATTTACGAGTACAAGACGGAGGACGAGGTTTTTTCCATGGCGGAGAGTCTGCGGGAGCGTATTCTTGACAGAAGGATCGAGCATGTGTGCTCGAAGGCGCTTCCGGTTGTCACAATCTCGCAGGGAATCTGTTTTGACGTGGCTCCGGAGGGAAGCCGGAGCTGGGATTTCCTTCATGCGGCGGATATGATGCTCTACGAGGTGAAAAGGCGCAGCCGCAACAATATTTCGCTCGGACATCTGGATGCAAAAGAGGCGAGATACGGAGAAGAGAGGAAACTTTTATAGATTCCGGCATAGAATATACTGTAACGGAAAATCCGCAATCGAGCCTTTTACTTTTACCGAAGCGCAGCAGTATGAAAAAGTACAGATCAAGTAAAGTACGCATCTGTCGATTGCTTTTCATAGGAGTATTGCCCAAAGCCGCGAGCGGATTTGGGTTACATAGACAGAAGTTCGGAGATTTGCGCATTTCTTGACAAAAGAGAGATGCCGTGCTATGATTCAAAATACTGCGCAGTCGGCAGAGGTGGGCACTTTCTGCCGGTGCTGGGCATGCGTCAGAGAATTGGCTCTGGCGTGACAGAAAGGAAAAAGATGGAAACAGTTAGATTTGATGAGTTAGATTTATATCCTCAGGTGTTAAGAGCGATTGCGGATATGGGATTTGAGGAGGCAACGCCGATTCAGAGCCAGGCGATTCCGGTTGTGATGTCGGGCGTGGATGTGATCGGACAGGCACAGACAGGGACCGGTAAGACGGCATCCTTTGGTATTCCGGTGCTTCACAAGGTAGACCCGAACAGCAGAAAGACGCAGGTAATCATTCTCTCTCCGACCAGAGAGCTTGCCATTCAGGTGGCGGACGAGATCCGCAAACTTGCCAAGTATATGCACGGGGTCAAGGTGCTTCCGGTGTATGGCGGGCAGGAGATCGGACGCCAGATCAAGGCGTTAAAGGGCGGTGCGCAGATTATCGTCGGAACGCCGGGACGCGTGATGGATCATCTGCGCCGCAAGACGATCCGCTGTGATGCGATCCACACGGTGGTACTCGATGAGGCGGACGAGATGCTGAACATGGGCTTCCGCGATGACATCGAGACGATTCTTGAGTATATTCCGGCGGAGGGACGTCAGACGATCCTTTTCTCCGCGACGATGCCGAAGCCGATTCTCGATATTACCAGGAAATATCAGCACGATGCGGTCAACATCAAGGTGGTAAAAAAAGAGCTGACGGTTCCGAGCATTGAGCAGTATTACTACGATGTCAAGCGCAGCGACAAGGTAGAAGTCTTAACGCGGCTTCTCGATTACTACAATCCGAAGCTCTCGCTGGTATTCTGCAATACCAAGCGGATGGTGGACGAACTTGCGGAAGAATTAAAGGGACGCGGCTATTTTGCAGAGGGACTGCACGGAGATATGAAGCAGTCGCAGCGTGACCGCGTGATGAAAGGATTCCGCAGCGGCAAGACCGAGATCCTCATTGCGACCGATGTGGCGGCGCGCGGAATCGACGTCGATGATGTGGAGGCCGTTTTCAACTACGACATTCCGCAGGATGACGAATACTATGTGCACCGGATCGGCAGAACGGGACGTGCAGGTCGGACCGGACGCGCTTTTACTTTCGTGAAGGGCAAAGAAGTCTACAAGCTGAAGGATATCATGCGCTACTGCAAGACCAAGATCGTGGCGATGCCGATTCCGTCAACGGATGACGTGGCACAGATCAAGGCAGAGAAGGTCATGGAGGAGATCGGCAGGATCATTGACGAGGAGAACCTGTCGGACATGATCGACATGATCGAACGCCAGGTGAATGCTTCGGATTACACCGCAATGGATATTGCAGCGGCATTTTTGAAGCAGGCACTCGGCCAGGTCAATCTCGACAACGGCAGCGAGGATGACTACGACTTCGACAATACCGGCGCGGAGGAAGGGATGGTGCGTCTCTTCATCAACATCGGTAAAAAAGACCGCGTCAAACCGGGAGACATTCTCGGGGCGATCGCCGGGGAGTCCGGCATGCCGGGCAAGCTGGTCGGCGCGATCGACATGTATGACAAGTATACCTTCGTGGAAGTGCCGAGAGAGTATGGCAGAGAAGTCCTCGAGGGAATGAAGAACACTAAGATCAAAGGGCGCTCTGTCAATATGGAACCGGCAAATCAAAGGTAGATTTAATAAATGGAACGCTATCAGAATCTGGAATTACCGCAATAAGCATAGACCTCTTTGGGGTGATAAGTAATACTATGAGGAGACCACACCGTGGGATTTCAGATGGAAATGCAGATGGAAATTCGTTGGAGAAAAATGTGGCATTTCTTCCAGCTGAATGTTTGCATCAG
>OIWU01002984.1_pt1 | contig 13568 bp, 24 predicted proteins | sample 1587711 | NCBI WGS metagenome assembly OIWU01 (sample SAMEA3888909, study PRJEB22519) | human gut metagenome | biome: human gut; feature: human-associated habitat; material: faeces | place: Denmark | collected 2010 | reverse complement strand
CTCTAATAAGACTCACAATTTCGTGATTCATGATATAGGTGAATTGAATAGAGAAATTAATTATCTCCATGCACAGGTAGATTCTTTAGAAAATATTGAACCCGAAATTAAAATTGTTAGAGATGTAATGGTTCAGATAGACACAATTAAAGAAGTTAGCTATGCAGCTCCTTTCTTTGTATGTTTTGCTCAGAATAGTTCTGAACTAACAGAAGAAGCCAAAAATGTTCTTAACAATATTCCGGATGATGTAATTGTAAATATACAAGCTACTGCATCTCCAGAAGGGACAAAGAAATATAATAAGAGTCTTTCAGAACGGAGAGCTGAAGCCGTAGCTAAATATCTTACAAATCGTGGTATAAAGGTAAGTTCTTCAGAAGGAGTTGGAGTTACTGATAAAGCCTCTAATAGAATTGCAATAATTACTATAGCTCAGTAATATTACTAAATATTAATAAAGTATCTCGGTCTATAAAGATAGAGATACTATTCTGTCCTGTCGTCCAATTGGTTAAGACACCAGATTTTGGTTCTGGGAATGGGGAATCGTACTCCTCCGGGGCAACTAATCTATAAAGAAATAAAAGTGATGATACAAAATATTCCCTTCATACAGATGATTTTTGTTTAATTAAAGTAAATTTAAATGAAAAAGCTATTATTTGTATTTACACTAATGTTCGGCCTAGCTCTTACCTCTTGTGGAAACATGGGCGGGTCAGCTGACAATGTTGATTCAACTAAAGTTGATAGTGCAGTAGTTGACAGTGCAGTAGTAGATTCTGCTCTTGCCGATACTTTAGTTGTTGATTCCACAGTTGTGGATACAGCAGCTTTGAGCTTGCTGAATAAGTGAGTGTTTCTTTAAACACAATGTGTGCTTGTCACACATTTACAGGTGTATAGCTCAACTAGTTCAGAGCATCTGCCTTAAAGCAGAGGGTCGGTGGTTTGAATCCACCTACACCTACTATTAATTTTGATGGTTTGTATAATTTATCAAAACCTAATGCTTATGATACTATTAAATATTATCTTATTAGTACTCCTTGTCGTCTATACAGCAAGAGTTACCACAGCTTGGTGGTTACTATTCAATTTAGGAAAAGCTATTGATAATAAATATGAAGAGAATCTAAAAAACTCTAAGGATGGTAGAATGAGAACTGATCACTTCATAGATTATCACAGATTAGACCGAACAGTTCCTATGAAGCTTGTAATTCTAGATGTGATAAATATTTTTAAGACTCTAGATTCTTATAATTGGATGAATGATGATATTAAACATTACCTAAATGTCGAGGAGTAAGAGACTTCCTTACATTAAAGATAATGGAGGAAGAAACGCGCACAAGGTTTATAGGAGGAAGATAAGGAGAAAAATCAGACAATCAGTTAGAGATATATCTAATTTATCCGATATAGAAACCTACGAGATTCCTAACCCTAGAACAATAGTTAATGGGTATAACTGGTGTGACTATTGGTTTGATTATGGAAAACCCTGGAAGAGTACACATTATTACTCTTTAGAGGATTTTTATAAGGACCAGAAAAGAGTTATGAGAAAATGAAAAGGATAGTTAAAGAAACTCTAAAGAATGGAAAAGTTCAATACAGAGTAGAGAAGAATACTATGTTCTTCGGATTAATTCCTTGTGAATGGTATACTTGTACAGTAACTTTTCCATCTGATTTTGGAGATGTTACCTGTGAGGCTGTGTTTAATACACTTGAGGAAGCTCAAGAGTTCTACGGGATTAATACTAACCCTGTTATAGAGAGGGAAGTTTTAACAGAATAAGGAGATATTTGTCTGTTTCACCTTCTAATCTGTTTATAAGAAATTGAGAAGCAGATATGGGGCTGTGGTGTAACAGGTAGCCACGTATCATTTAGGATGATATGCTGAAAGGCGTGTGAGTTCAAGTCTCACCAGCCCTACTAAAGAATAAATGAAATGATTATGAATAAGTAAGAAGCAGGGATTCTATGATTGATCTTAACGTTAATCCTCTTTATATAGAGGATCTATTCGAGGATGTTTGTGACAATGTGTCAGAGCATTTATATGCCTTTATTGGTAATGATCCAGTAAAGGCATTTTATTTTGCAATAAACATTAAAGACTGGGCTCCTAAATTAGCTGCCTGGCAGGTGAGACTTTATTTAAAGGATTTAAGGCATGTTGCTAAGAAGATTGAGCATTTATTTCCTCAGATAACGTTTTGGGAAAATAAGTATTCTGATTTGTTTAAAGATCAGAAGGTAAATCTTCTTCATATGCCTAGCTATATGCTGAATAATATTATAGTAGATAATGATGAAGATTTAATCAACTTTGCTTTATTCCTTGGAGCTAATATTGCGGAGATTAAGACTGAGTTGGAGTCTGAAGGTAAACTAAGAGAGGGAGATGAAAGAGAAAAAGAAGTTGTGTGACTACATCTGTTTCACAGATGGAGCTTATTCTAGAATAAGAGATCAAGGAGGTGTTGGCATTGTTATACTTAGAGATGGAGCTAAAGTAGTGGAATTTTCTAAGGCTTATAAAGAAACTACCAATAACAAAATGGAATTGATGGCTGTAATACTTTCTCTTCTCTCTATTAAAAAGGAGATAAACAGCATGACTATCATAACCGATAGTCAATATGTTATCGGTTGTGCTACTTTAGGCTGGAAAAGAAAGAAGAATCAGGCTCTCTGGGAGGAGTTTGATAAGGCCTTTAGTAGAGCTAAGTCTCTATGTCCTAATATTAAATTTGAGTGGACTAAAGGACATGAGGATAATGAGTTTAATAATCTAGCTGATAAACTAGCTAATAAAGCTAGCCAGGAGTATATTTAATAACTTAACCAATTAAAGATAAAAAAAAATAAAATGGAATTTTACCAATTTAAAAAAGATGTTGAATCTGCTTTCAATAATATGATAGCAGATAAGTTGTTTACCGTAAATGTAGATAAGGATATATTGTAGATGGCATATTTAATGTCATTTGAGGATCCTATCATCCGTCAGGAACACAATTGCAATGCTTGTAAGGCCTTCATCCAACACTTGGGTAAGGTAGTAGCTATTGACCCTATTACTTATCAGATTAAGACCTTCTGGGATGACGTTCACACCCCTGGATATGAAAAGACAGCTAAAGCTATTGCTGAGGTTATAAAAAGTGCAGCAATTTCTATTGATGGGATCTTCATGTATGATATGAATGAATTCCACGGCTGTGACCACAATGTTCAACTACTTCCAGACGGAACAACTAGGACATGGAATCATCTGTATGTAGAAATTCCTAATAAATTTAGGTTTAACAGCAGAAGAAGCTATACTACTCTTGGGGGTATTAAAGGAGATTCCGTAGCTAGGCAAAGAGTATTTAAACGTTCAGTAAAGGAACTTACTGATGAATCAGTTGACACTGTTATTGGGTTGATTGAAGACAACCTCCTTTATAGAGGAGCAGAGTTCCTGAAAAGTCTTCAAGAGCTGAGGAGAGTAAAACAGGCTACTAAATCTCTCACTGAAGGGCAGTTTAACAACTATTGCGGGCAGCTCTTTAAATGGAGGAATAACTTTGCTTGGGTTTATAATGGATCTCTAGCGGATTCTTTAATGAATACCTAAGAGCTGACTTGGCTCAAAACCACAAGAGGGTATTTGAGGCTATTGGTTCTAGAGCTAAGGTAGAGTATTCTGACGACCAACTTAGTGGTCTTGGATTCTCTACTACTCAGAAAAATGAAGTGATTGTAAAAGTAAATAACAAACCTTATAAAATTGTATTTTAATTATGTACAAAGAAGCATTACAAAAGAAGCTCCGTTTTACCACTGGTAAGGGGAACATTACAACTGAGGACTTGTTTGATTTGAGTTTGGAAGCTCTCGACAATTTGGCTCTGACCCTTGATAAGATGGTTTCAGAGAGTCCGAGAAAGAGCTTTATCAAAGCAGCTAATCCTAAGTCTGAGTTGCTAGAGCTTAAATTTAACATCGTGAAAGATGTGATTAACACTAAACTCGCAGAAGCTACATCTAAAGCTGAAGCTAAGGATAAAGCAGCTAAGAAAGCTCAATTGGTTGAGATTCTTGCCCGTAAACAAGCTCAAAGTTTAGAGAATCTCTCTGAGGAAGAACTTCAAAAGAGAATTGCAGAACTCGGATAATAACAGATTATATTAAGGGCTAACTTCTTTTTCCTCGTTGCTAATGGGGAAGGGGTTAGCCCTTATTTTTGTTTATCTTAATTATAAAACAGATGATAGTAATTGAGGAATCTGACTTCAAACTAACTCAGATTGCTGATAGTTCTAACTTCTGGGATTTAGAACTATTATACACTGTTAAACCTAAGTGAAAGGAATCTAGAGAAGAATTTAAAATAGCTGGGTATGGGATGACTATGGAAACATGTATCAAGAGGATAATTAACCATAGGATAGCTAAGAAGCATCCCGAAGCTATTGACATGAAAACATATTTTGCCGAATATAAACAGGCACTGAAAGAAGTTTCGGAACTATGTCAAGGGGTCTAGAAGATTTAAAGTACAACTTGTCAGGTCTCTTTAATTATCTAGATTCTAAAAACGGTGGAGGATGCTGCTACGTAGCTTTAGTTCTTGCTAGGGAACTAGAAAGGTTAAATATCAAATATCAGCCAGTAATCTACAATGATAAAGATATTAACTCCAGAACAAGGAAACTTCCGATAAGGAGAGCAATAAAGAACAGAGATCTTCACCAGACTTTAGGAATAGGAAAGAATGTCTGTGTTCATTATGCAATAGCTACCTCAGAATTGGGAGTACTAAACCCTGATAATTGTGATAAAGATCCTTATTTAAAATCTATCAGTCTAGCTACTATTAATAGCTCAGATATAGAATGGATTTATAAAACTGGAGATTGGAATAGATGCTATAAGAAGAAATTCAATAAGATTGTTAGAGATTGTATACACTTAGCTTTTAAAAGTTATGAAATCGGAAAAGAAAATGAACAAGAAGACTAAGAAGAATGTTTATTCTTATACTGCACTAATGATGTGTCCTAGGTGTAAATGTATGACAAGACATTCTCTCTTCGATTACGAGAATAAAATTTACAAATGTAATATTTGTAAGACTGTTCATGCAAAATGATATGGTTTATCATATACTGTGCAATTCTAGTATTTTTTTTAAATCCTGATTTAAACCGGTAAATTTATGAAAAAGATTAAAAAACAAAAAGAAGTGGAACCTGTTGATGTGTACAATGATGCTCAGATGGTAGCTCTTAGCCTCCGTCTTCCTGCATACTCTGGGAGAGATGAAAGTGTATGGTCTAAGACGGCTAAAGAGAAAGCCCTTCTCAAGAAAATGAAGCATTCTTGTACTACTAAACTGGATAGAGGCTGGGGAGCTCCTCCCAAATCTATTCCCATACCTGGTAAGCTGATTATAAGAATCAAACCAAGTGATAATTTCATTATGGTTACTAAAGAAGGTAGGATTCTTAAGAAAACTACCTATTCCCATAAGTGTATTCAGTCAGATATACCAAGAATATTAAGTAAATACACGGAAAAGGGTAATTCCATTGTTATAAACTACTCTTGGAATGGCAAAACGTACAATCCGAAAGAAGTCCCTTTCTGGTACGGAAATCGTTAAACCAGACCCAGCTCCTTACTTTGGATATGAGGTGAGCTTATATAAACTTTATAAGGATAGAGTAGAATTAGTCAGTTCTAGATTCTATTCTTCTCCTATAGATCGTAATATTAAAAAAGAGACTATTTATAAGAGGTTAAGTAAAGAATGTTTATTAATGAAATGTATAGACTTTCTTTATGCCCCTCAAAATTACATAAACGAAAATTATCTTGATTAAAATGGCAGAAGAAAAGAAAATTGACATGGTTTCCAAGATGGAAGCCTACATTGACAAAAGCAGGAGAGTTTGCCCGCTTAGTAAAACTATGATAGAGGCATTAGTTAAACAGATGGGTGAAGAGTTGTTTAATAAACACCTCTATATGACCTTTGCTAATTATTTCGCAACTAATGGTCTTCCTAAACTAGAGGAATACTACAACAAGAGAGCAGAGGAGGAAGAACTACATCACAAATGGATTAACTGGTATCTCACTTATAATGATGCAGAATTCCAGTACCCGACAGTTCAGGCTGTTGATATTACTTTGAAGAGTATGATTCAGCCGTTTGAACTTACTGTAGATAAAGAAATAGAGACTACTATGCATATCAATGAACTAGTAGATTTAGCTGTGTCAGAGAAAGACTGGGCTACATTTAACTGGTTAATGGACGATGAAAAGGAAACAGGGGCTTTAGTTAAGGAGCAAATAGAGGAAGAATCTATCTCTAGGGCTATCTTAGATATGGCCTCCTCCGAATGCAGCTGGCTTAGCAAACAGAAATATATTCTTGAATTTTATATGGGTGATAAATAAACATAACAAACGAGAATTTATGAAAAAAGAAGTTATTGATTCAGTTACTGGTGTACTTACTGATTATAAAGGTCTCCAGCATCATATTACTGTTGTTGCAGTTAGTGCTCCTCTGACTCGAGTAGTATGTGAAGAAGAATTACAGTATGAAATACATATGTGGGGAGAGAACTGTGGAGGTGAATATACAGATGATGTAGCAAAAGTTCTCTGTTTAGGAATCTCTGTATGTAATCCGGAGGATAACTACAATGAAAAAGTTGGTTATAATACAGCTCTAGCTAGAGCACGGGCTTCCTATCCAGTAATGTATGTAACTAAGTCTGGTATTATTAATACTACAATGGTTAGAGCTCTTTTGAATCAGGAACTACAATTTGCTATCGACAATCCTGATACAATCATTCCTGGATACAATGAGACTAAAGAGACCTACCTTAGAAATAAAGAAAACGAGGAAGCTTTGAAGTCCTTGAATGATGAAGAGAAGACTGTTCTAGCATATCTTACTGGAGCTTCCAAAGAGAGCATATCAAAGCTAGAGGGCTTAGCTAAATACATCAAAAATAAACAATGAGTAAATACTGGGTCTTTTGTTCATTAGTTGCTTTAGTTTGTATAGTAGTAACTATAGTCTTAATGAACGAATTTTATGTTCCAAAAGACAAAGGACTCAGAACTGAAGAGGAGTATAAGGAGTTAGTACAAGATATTGACTCCTTATCTTCTCATATTAATAATATCACTAAGGAAAGAGACAGTCTCTTTACTGTGATAGATACAGCTAAGGCTAAAGTTGTTATTATAGAAAAGAAATATGAGAAAGATTATATTGATATTACTAATCAGTCTATTAGGGATGACATCGAGTTTTTCTCAAACTACATATCCCAAAATGACGCAAGACTCTCTAATAGTAATAACTCCTCTTCAGTTAAAGAAAACTAACCTGATTTTTCTTGAGCATAGTAAGCTTTTACAGCAGATTCCTTTATTAGAGTTGCAAATTCAGAATTTGGAGAAGATAAACTCGGATTTTGAAAAGTCCGATTCTATAAGGCAAGTCCAATTAAACAGGTGTATGACTCAATTACAGACTAATACAGACACTTTAATAAAGATGTCGAACTCTCTTACCGAGTCAGAAAAAAAGGCTCGGAAATGGAGGAATTGGACTATAGGAGGAGTTGGGGTCTGGCTTTAATCTTCTTATTAAAATGATAGAGAAGATAGAAGAATTAGAACAAAAAGGCTTCAGAATCTCTATTTTCCCTCAAAGGACCTATGGTCAATGGCATTGGTCTGGAGGAGTGTATGTAGGAGATAGTAATAAAGCAGAATGGGTGGATACCAATAATGGATTACCAAGAGCTAATTACAATTCTTACAGAGAAGCCTTTGAAGCAGTAGTTAAATATTGTGAAAATTACAAAGAGCCAAAAAAGTCCAGTAAGAAGAGATAGAGATTCTACTGGAATTAAGTATAAATATCCAGATCGGACCTGCAAGGACTGTAAGTTATATCCATGCTTCTCTGGCATGGAGCTTTGTACTTCTGACTTTGCTAGATATGGTTGTGTAGATTATAAGGAGAAATCTTAAGAAAACAAAATGGAGAAAGTGAAAGACATTAACAATGCTAAGGAGTATAATATCTACGCTGGATTAAGAGGAGGCTTCGGGGGAGCTACTTATCAATACACTGGTCTATTTAACTCCCAGGAGGAAGCTGATAATGAAGCTTATCAAAGAGCTTGTGAGGAATACGATTCATACTCAGGATATCATGGACTCCTTACATATGAGGAAGCTGAAGAACAAGCTATAAATGAAGGATGTAGCCCAGGTACTAAAGACTTCGAAATATATATAAGTGAGGTTTTCCAAGAAGATATAGAAAAATGGGTTGACTACTATTCTATTCTTACTTCTGAAGACACTAAAACTCCAGAAGATGATTTAATCAGGGATTATATCATCGAGAATGGAGACAATACTGGGGAAGTTAGTAGCGAAGGAGATTGAATCAGGAGGTTATATAACCTATGTCTTTGAAATAGAGGAAAGAGAGGAAATTAAAAGACTTCAGACCAAATATATAATGTGTACCCAATTTCCTAACTGGGAACATAGAGAACTCCAACTAGGAGAGATAGGATATTTATCTTATCAAGAAATAATTGCAGGAGTTACTCAATGGTTTGATGGTAAGGATATGGTTAAATACCGATATACTATGATTCAATTCCTTAAATTTATAACTAAACCTTTAAAAAGGGAATTTAAATACAGATTAGATTAAACAATTAGATAAACAATAAAAAAAGAATATATTTAAACATTTATTATGACAGTTTTAGCAGACAAATTTGAAGAAGCATTAAACGCAAAGAACAACGATATTAAGAACTTCGTTTGGAAAGGGGAAAAGAAATTTATAAACGGAGAGAAAGTTCAAACAGAGATGAAACTGATTGACGCTACTCCAGAACAACTTAACCAATTCTATTCTCATTGCAAGTCAATGCTTTACAGTGAAGATAAGGTTAATCCAGGTAGGTATGTTTTGCTCGGCCTTATTCGTGAGCAGAGAAATAAGTGTAATGCAGAGCTTTTCTTGCGGTATCTAGAGGGAGGAAATGATGAGAATGGAAGAAAGAGGTATCCTAGATTTACCTATATGCAGGCCCTCAGAGATTTCCTTGATCTAAATAAGGAAGCATTGCCTAAAGAGGACTGGAGGACTACCTCTATTGGAGTTGCAACTAACGGTATTCCAGAAGAGTTCTCTACCCTAACTATTGACACAGTTTTGGATGCTTGTTTGGATACGCTGGGTGTCTTTGAAAAGAAACACGTAACTCTTAACTTTATCACAAAAATGGGTCTGTGGTTTGAACCTCAAGAGATGAAAGATCTCACTGAGAAGGGTGAAGATGGTAAAGTAAGGGATAGACTTGCTGTGGTAAGAGAAAGGCTTAACCTTAAGAATGTAGAAATTAAATTCAATCCTAACAAACCTAGAAGTCCTTATCTTAAACTTGATCCTAAAGGTCTAAGCTATACAGAGTTTAGAGCTATGGTAACTCTGAAGAGCAAGAAATATTCTGATATGACTACCGACCAGCTTACTACTCTAAGGGATAAAGTTCTGTTTAGGTTGGAGGATGAAGTTTCATTCCATGCTTCTCAGTGGAAAAACCGAATGAAGCAAATTGAAAAGGTAGCTGATGCCGAGGGTGTTGAGCTTGAAGGTAGAGTTTCTGAGTAAACTCTACTTAATCAATTATAATCTATTGTTAATTCCTCCTGAAATCTATGCAGCGTTGTATTGTATAATTTTTGAATAATGAGAGACTTATTTACACCTATTAGTAGGGATGAGAGGCAGGATGAAGGAGTTCAGAAGTGGATAAATAATAAATGTAAGGGAACCTTAGAATGGGCTACTGGGACAGGGAAAACTGTAGCAGCTATTAAAGCTGTGAATAGAATATTAAAGAGATATCCCAATTTTAAAATCTTAGTAATAGTCCCAACCGATGCTTTAGTGGAGCAATGGAACAAGAATTTAGCTGAGAAATGCTTAACTAAGAATTATGGAGTTCATACTATTAATAGTGCTGTTACCCATAACTGGAATTGTGATATCTTAATACTAGATGAAATTCATAGACTGGGGTCAGAGGTATTTTCTAAAGTCTTTACTTGTATCAAGTATAGACTCATCTTAGGTCTAACTGCTACAATGCAGAGATTAGACGAAAAACATACTTTAATAGAGAAATACTGCCCCATTATAGACTCAATCCCGCTAGAAATAGCTGTCCAGAATGGGTGGGTTTCTAGCTTTACAGAGTACAAGGTTTATATAGACACAGATTTATCTCAGTATAAGGAAATGAATAAAGAATTTACTGAGCATTTTAGCTTCTTCAACTACGATTGGAACCTAGCAGTTTCTATGCTTGGCCCAGAGGGATTTAAAGCTAGAATTAAGTATAGAGACCAAATCTATACAGGAAATGATCCTAAAGTTAAATCTGATGTCTTTAAAAATGTAACCTATCATGCTACTGGCTTAATGAGAACAGTTAAGCAGAGGAAGGAGTTTATCTATAGTCACCCCAAGAAGATAGAGCTGGCTCAAGAAATTATCAAATATCGCCCTACTAGTAAAATAGTTACCTTTTCTGCTACTACTAAAATAGCAGAAAGCATTGGTATCGGGTATGTATACACAGGTAAGGACTCTAAGAAAAAGAGCAGAATAACCTTAGAGGAATTTTCTAAATTACCTTATGGGGTTATTAATACCTGTAAAAAGCTGGATGAGGGAGTAACAGTTCCAGGTTTAAATGTAGCTATTGTATTAGGCTTAGATTCCAGCAAAACTAGAGCTACTCAAAGAACCGGAAGGGTTATTAGAAAAGAGCCTGGGAAACAAGTAGAAATCTTCACCTTTGTGATTAGAGGGACAGTAGAGGAGGAGTGGTTCTTGAACTCACATCCTAATGCTTCTTCTATAATCACTATAGACGAGGAAAACCTCATGCACGTCTTACGAGGAGAACCTTACGAACAATATAAACGAAAACCTATGAAAATGATTTTCAGGTTTTAATAGATACCAATCAAGTGTTATTAAGCAAATTTAACACTTGAGGTATCTTCCTTTTTATATTAACTTTGTAATCCGCACCTAAAATGACAGTAGAAAGGTTACTCGAATTGCAGCAGTTAAATGTGATTCTATCAATTATCCCTAAAGAACTTATGGATAAGGAACAGGTAGAGGATGCTGATGGGAATCTGATAAACCTAAAGGCAATGACAGATAGATTTAAGGAGTTACAAGATGAATTTATGAGACCGTATGTGATTAATAAAACTTCGAGAGAAGAATAAAATTTTCACAGTTAGAGATTAGTATTTACAAATACTTAATTTTTAACTGTTTGGGAAAATTAACTTTAACTTTAGAAGAAGAGATTGCTCTTTTAGATAAATATAGAATAACTCCTAATGAGCTAATGTTTATTAGAACTCTTCTAATTCTCCAAGATGAGGAAGATCCATATAATGAGGGGGAAAACGAAAAACCTTTCCAATCTTATTTGGAAGTTCTTTATCCTTGCGGGATAAGGGCGGGAGAAGTAATTCAATCTCTTAAAGATAAAGGTTTAATCCTTAAATCTTATAACCCGGGTAAATCTGGAGGTTTTGACCCTTATGAGATTCCTATAAACAAACCTTTCATAAAAGCTCTTTATAAAAGTTCTTATGAGATGGGTAAGGAATTGTTTGATGAATATCCTCAGAGTACAACTATTAATAATAATGTAGTAACCCTCCGAAATGTCTCTAGACATTTTAACTCATTAGAGGAATGCTTTAGAAGATATGGTAAGGCTATAGGTTGGAATCAAGAGAAACATAATCATATTATTGAACTCATTAAATGGGCTAAGGAGTATGATATGTTAAAGCAGAGCCTATCTAGTTTTGTTATTAACAACGCTTGGTTAGATTTAGAAGCTCTAAAGGAGGGAGATAAGCTAAACGTAAATTTGGATGCAGTTAAGCTTATATGATTTCTGGTAAAGAGGAGTTTTATCAGTTAGTTGAAGAAGGTAGACAAGGTCACAATATAGGTTTATCTACTGGTTCTACTAAGTTAGATACTTACATGGATGGTGTATTACCAGGAACTTCTTATTTAATAGGAGGATTGTCTGGTGTGTCTAAATCAACCTTTACTCTTTGGGCTTTTGTTTATCAACCTTTGATTCATTACCTAGCTGGTGAGTGTCAGGAAAGAAATCCACACTGGTTACTATATTCCCTTGAAATGACCCGTCCTCAAGTGTATGCGAAGTTATTATCTATGTATATATTTGATAATTATGGGGAAGAGATAAGGTTTAAAGAAATCTTTAGTAGAGGTAAGGATACTATATTAACAGACTCTCACTTTGAGTTATTAAAGGATTGTGAATCTTTCCTAGACATTCTTGATGAGAGATTGGTTTTCTTTGAAGGCTCATTGACTGAGGATAGATACCTGAAGACAATGAATCAGGAGTTGAAGAAATATGGTAAATGGGAGAATAATATCTTTTACCCATTTAATCCACATCAATTTATTGGAGTGATTATTGACCATGTTTCTTTGGTTAAAGCCTCGTCTGGGAAAACTAAAAAGGATGAAATGGATGCTATTTCTAGAGATTCTGTAATACTTAGAAATACAACTAAAATAGTTTCTCCTATTCACGTAGCTCAATTTAACAGAAGTTCTAGTAGTGATGAGAGGTTGAAACAAGGAATGCAAGATCCGTCTTCAGCAGATTATAAGGATACTGGAGCTATTTATGAGGATTCACAGGTTGTTATAGCCTTACATAGTCCCCATAAGTTTAAGCTAACTTCTTATAAGAAATATAATATAAAAGAGTTAGAGCAAATCTTTATAGCTGTATTTCTATTAAAATCCAGATTTGGAACTTCTGATATTGCTATTCCGTTAGCTTTTTATGGTGATTGTTCTCAATATAGAGAGTTACCTAAGCCTTCTGAAATAACTGATTATGAAATATATAAAACTCCTTTTTGGAGTTTGAAACAAGAAGATACAAACGAAAAAGAAAAAACTAAACAAGATGCTAAAAAGAGAACAAAATTTGATTATTCTTTGTAAATGGCAGAATTGATTGCAGTTGTTGGAGAGTCTGGTTCTGGTAAGACTACTTCTATTCGTAATTTAAATCCAGAAGAGACTTTTATTATTAGTACCACTGGTAAGAGACCTGGAATTAAGGGAGCTAAAAAGAAATATCCTGATTTTAAATTAGCTGATGGAAAAATTAGCGGAAATTTTTACACTACCTCTAATATTGATAATATAAGGAAAATAATGTCAATTATAGATAAGAAAATGCCTTATATAAAAGTACTTATCATTGACGATTTTCAATATATTATGGGATTTGAAGCTATGGATAGGGCCAAAGAGAAGAGTTATGAAAAATTCACTGAAATGGCACAGCATGTATATCAAGTCTTAAAATCTGGAATGGATTTAAGAGATG
>OIWU01002981.1_pt1 | contig 13575 bp, 10 predicted proteins | sample 1587711 | NCBI WGS metagenome assembly OIWU01 (sample SAMEA3888909, study PRJEB22519) | human gut metagenome | biome: human gut; feature: human-associated habitat; material: faeces | place: Denmark | collected 2010 | reverse complement strand
TCCGCGTCGCAAGGAGCAGGAGGTCTCGCGTCCTTAACGACAATCAACACGAGGCAAGTTTAGGAGAAGGAAATTGAAAATGGGGCTCCTCGTCTGAAAAAATTGTAACTAGAATTTGTAACAGAGCAATCCGCTTAAAAACCTCGGCACAATCCTAACCGAAATACATTCCTTTCCTTTTTAGAGAAGAACACACATGACCGATTTGCCACGCAATCCGAAGGTTCTCGTTGTTGATGATGACCCGCGTCTGCGCGATTTACTTCGCCGGTATTTGGGTGAAAATGATTTTTCCGTCACGGTTGCCGACGGCGGCCAGAGCATGAACCGCATTTGGATGCGCGAGCGGTTCGATGCCCTGATTTTGGATTTGATGATGCCGGGCGAAGACGGTTTGCAGATTTTGCGCCGTTTACGTGCGGCTAAGGATACGACGCCGATTATTATGCTCACGGCTCGCGGCGAGGATGTCGATCGCATTGTCGGTCTTGAACTCGGTGCGGACGACTATCTGCCCAAGCCGTTTAATCCGCGCGAACTCCTGGCTCGCCTTCACGCCGTCCTTCGGCGTCGTCCCGAAGCCGATCAGCCCGGAGCGCCTACGAAAGAAAACGAAACCGTCCGCTTCGGACATTTCGAACTTGATTTAGGACGTCGGGAACTGCGTAAAGACGGGAAGGCCGTGACGTTGACAACCGGGGAATTTTCCGTGATGAAGGCTTTTGCACGCCATCCGCGTGTGCCGCTTTCTCGTGAAAAACTCATGGAGATGGCTCGCGGTCGCGAGTACGAGGCTTTCGACCGGTCGCTTGATGTTCAAGTCAGTCGCTTGCGTAAGTTAATCGAGATCGACCCCTCAAAGCCGAGGTATCTGCAAACGGTTTGGGGTCTCGGGTACGTCTTTATTCCCGACGATCCCGAATCAAGTGACGCGACCTAGTTAAAGGAAGAATCGATGCCGTCGCCCTTGGCCCGTACGCCGAATCTTTTTTGGCGTACGTTTATTCTCTTGATGTTTCTCATCGTCTTTTGTGTGATGGGGTGGTTGCAAAGCTTTCGTGTATTAAACGAAACGCCTTACGTGCAGGCGACGGCGCAGCAAATCGTTTCCATGGCCAATTTGACGCGCTATGCGCTTATATCCGCCGATCCCGTGTATCGGTCCGATTTGCTTCTTGTCCTTGCCAATCGCGAAGGGTTGCGGATTCTTCCCAAGGAGCCTACGGACAAAGTGGTCCCGCTGTCTCAAGGGGGGTCGTATGCCAGTTCCATCGAGGACATCAAGGCCACCGTGCGCTATTCCTTAGGCGCCGGAACGGTTTTGGCCGAACGTGTGAACGATGAGCCGGGGTTGTGGGTGTCTTTTACGATTGACGGAGATGCGTATTGGCTGAGGACCAATGCCACGATTTTGAATCCTCCGTACGGGAAAACCTGGCTCTGGTGGTCCTTGGCGGCTTTTGTTGCAAGTATCCTATGCGCGGTTTTAATCACAAGTCGACTCACGGCGCCTTTAAATCAGCTGTCGCTCACGGCGCGCGAGTTCGGTCGCGGTCGCGTTCCCAAGACACTTCCCGAAGACAGCGGTCCGGAAGAAATTCGCGAACTCAATGCCAGTTTTAATCGCATGGTTCAGGACATCACCCGTGTGGAAAAAGACCGCGAGGTGCTTCTTGCCGGCGTCTCGCACGATCTTCGTACGCCGATTACGCGATTGCGACTGGAAACGGAACTTGCGGACCTTCCGGAAGATACGCACCGGGCCATGGTCAACGACTTGGAGCAAATGGAGCGCATCGTCAATCAATTCATGGACTACGCGCGGCGCAACAGTTTGCCCCTTGCGGCCGTCGATTTAAGTCGCCTTGTGTCCGATGCCGTTCGCATCGCCCGCATCGATATCGATCCGGGTGTGCGGCTTCGTGTTTCAATTGATCCGGACATTTGGGTTATGGCGCACGCCATCGAAATGTCGCGTGTGGTGCAGAATCTATATACCAATGCGCTACGCTACGGGAAAAGCCAAGACGGCGTTCTCGATCTGACGGTGGAATTAAAGCGCGAGGATGACAAGGCCGTTCTGGTTGTCAGCGACTGCGGACCGGGTCTTGATATGAGCCAGGCCGGACGTCTGATGCGACCCTTTGAACGCGGGGATGCAGCGCGCGGGGGAACGGCCGGATCCGGTTTGGGATTGGCGATTGTCGAGCGTATCGTCCGGCGCTGCTCGGGCACGGTTTCTCTTTCGGCGACGGTGCCGCACGGCTTGACGGTCACCATCAAAATCCCGACCTGCAAACCTGCCAAAGCCGAGTAGAGCGGCATACAAAAAGGGCGCCGATTGAAATATCAACCTGCGCCTTCTGAAACCGACTCTTACGAGCTTACTTTTTGCACTTACCGCACTTTTTGTTGACGGCGGCCTTAAAGGCGCTGCCCGGAACGAACTTCGGGAGCTTCTTGGCCGGAATCTTGATGGATTCGCCGGTGTGCGGGTTGCGACCGGTGCGAGCCGGACGAGCCTGAAGTTTAAAGGTGCCGAAACCGACGAGTGTCAGGGGGTCATTCTTCTTGACGGTGGCGACAATTTCTTCTGTCACTGTCGCAAGAATACGGCCGGCCTGGGCCTTGGAAATGCCGTGTTTGGCGGCAATTTTATCAATCAGCGCGAGACGATTCATTCGATTCTCCTTGTAACCCGCCGCAGCGGGATTCGGTTGATGCGTGCCGTGTCGCTCCGCGAAAGCGCCGATGCGGCTTTCGGGCGACTCGTCATCACGTCAATACTACTCACACGCTTGAAAAATGTCGTGCTCGCTTTCAATTGTGTGGGGTGGGGGAACAGGTCTAGGTAAGAACACGGGCTCCTAGACCTTAAATTGACGGGTAAGCCTCTGTTTGTGCTATAAGAGCGCGTTTGCGGTTTTATTCGGCCGTATCGCTTTGGCCCTGCACGATTTCCCGGGGATCGGTTGTCGTTGCAGCCAGGGTTTCAGCCTTACTGATTTGCAAGGCGGCAAGCATAAGCATCAGTTCCTTTTTGCGCAGTGCACATTCGGTTCGGGCTTGCAGGTCTTGAGTTTTCTCACATGCACGCTCGGCGCATATTAAAAGAGCGAGAGCCGCGACGGGCCGCTTTTGATTTTGCATCAGGCGCGCACACAACAGGTAGGCCGGAATAAATCCGCTTTCGGCCGACCGCACGGCCCAAGAAAGGGAAAGAGTCCCACTCGAATCGCCCAGGCGCCCCGAGGCATAAAAAAGCGCGAGGCGGTATTGTGCGGTTTCATCACCGCTACGCGCAGCCTCTGCCGTCCATCGAATCGCCTCCGATTCGTTTTGTGCGGGATTGTCCGGTCGCATGTACAAGTCGGCGAGCTCGCCGCACCCTTCAGTCCAGCCGCTGAGAACGGCTTTTTTAAGGTATGACGTGGCCTGTCTTAAATCGACGTGGCAGCCGCGTCCCGTTTTGTACGCTTCGGCACTTTCCTTTTGGCTTAATGTGTGTCCTTGAGCGGCGGCAAGCCGAAACCACGTTAGGGCTTCGCGGGCATCGGTTTTGCCCCCGAACCCCCACAGCAAGGCGCGCGCCAGGTCGTATTGCGCCGGGGCATAGCCCAAGGTGGCCGCTTTCCGAAACAGGGCCACGGCTTTTTCCGGATTCGGACGTACGCCTTGTCCTCGGGCCGTTAAGACGCCCAAAAGGTGTTCGCTTTGTGCGTGTTCTTTTTCAGCCGCCTTTTTCAGCCACTTGACGGCTTCACGGTTGTTTTGCGCAGCCGGCGTCCCGGCGGTCAATACTTTGGCAAGTTCGTATTGGGCTTGCGCGTTACCTGAGGCCGCGCTTCGAGCAAGAGAATCGATGTCTGCTTTGCTTTTTTCAGGCGAGAGTACTTTCCCGTTTAATAAATCCAAAACGGAAAGTGCTCTTTTCGGGGCTTCGGCAAGTGTGAACCGTAAATCAACGTCTTTTCGCATGAAAGCACTCAGCTGGCCGATTGTTCCTGCGGTCGGACGGCGACATCGGATTCCGAGGCAATCGGTTCTTGAAGCTTGATCGGAGTGCAGGCGTACAAATTCAAAGATTGTATGGTTCTATAAAGGGCTTTGACGGCCTCAAGACGCGGGAACGTCCTACGCCAGACAAGTGCGGTCGTTCTCTTGGGAACATTGACGCGAGTAAAGGGGATAAAGCGAAGCATGGGATTTTTGTCGTAATACGGGTACGCACTCGACGGCAAAAGCGTAATACCGAGCCCCTGGGCGACCATGTAGACGATCGTTTCAAGCGAGGTACTGGTCGAAGGTTTCCCGTTTGCCGAATCCGGATGCGCTTTGTCATAGCAAAAGTTCAGAATTTGATCGCGTAGGCAGTGACCCTGACCGAGTAGGAGAAGCGGCTCATCGCGAATTTCTGATTTGCTCACGGTAAGCTTTTGCGCTAAAGGGTGGTGGACGGGGACACAAGCAAGAAATTCTTCCGTATAAAGGGGTGCGACGCTCAAAGTCGATTCGTCCACGGGAAGCGCCATGACGGCTGCATCGATTTGACCGGTTTTTAACTGCTCGAGCAACTCGGCGGTTTTCGCTTCCGAGAGAATCAGCGGCATCGAAGGAGCCGATTCGGAAATGCTTGCCACAAGCCCCGGAATTAGAAAGGGAGCGATTGAGTAAATGACTCCGAGGTGTAAGGGGCCGGACAAAGGGTCTTTGCCGATTTGTACGCATTGATTGATTTTGTCGACCTCCTCGAGCACACGCTGAGCATGTTCGATGATGCTGCGCCCCAAAGGCGTTGCCATGACGGCCGAACTTTTGCGCTCGAAAATCTGGATTCCGAGTTCCGTTTCCAATTTCTTGACGGCCACCGAAAGTGACGGTTGCGAGACGCGACACATTTGAGCGGCATGCCCGAAATGCATGGTCTGTGCGATGGCAATGATGTAGCGTAATTCCGTCAGTGTCATGAGTTTTAAGCCTCCAAAAAGCCTTCACGGCCGGCATACCAGCGACGAGCGTGTTCGCGCGCTTGCTCGGGAGCTGAGGCAATCCATTGGGTTGCTGCATCGCGGGCTGCTTGCAATAGCGATGCATCGAGTGTCGGGTCGGCGTACTTTAAAAGAGGAGCGCCGGATTGGCGAGCTCCTAAAAATTCACCGGGACCGCGCAATCGCAGATCTTCGCGGGCGATGGCAAAGCCGTCGGTTGTATTCCGAATGACCGCAAGGCGCTCTTTGCCGTTTTGGCTGATTGATTTTGAGAAAAGAAGAATGCAGTGGCCGGGAATCGAACCGCGCCCGACGCGACCGCGTAATTGGTGGAGCTGAGCAAGGCCGAAGCGTTCGGCTTGCTCGATAATCATGAGATTGGCCCCGGGAACGTCCACGCCCACTTCAACGACGGTTGTCGAGACGAGAACGTCAAGTTTCCCGGTTTCAAAGGCGTGCATCACGCCTTGCTTGTCGTCGGCACTCAAGGCGCCGTGCAACAATCCGACGCGCAGTTCCGGATAGTTATTTTTAAGCCAAGCAGCGCGCATCGATACGGCCGAAAGAGCCGAGTTCTCGTCTTCTTCGATAAGGGGACAAACCCAGTAGGCTTGCCGTTGTTCTGCCTTGTTTGCCAGAAGAACGCGTGCGACGGCATCGATTCGCGCGAGGCTCACGAGTTTTGTCCGAATCGGCGTGCGTCCCGGCGGTAGTTCGTCGATGACGGAAACGTCCATGTCCGCCAGATAACTCATCGCCAAGGTTCGGGGAATCGGTGTTGCCGAGAGCATGAGCAGGTGCGGTGTGCTTTGTTCGCCGCCGGCACAAGAGCGAAGACGCAATCGCTGTTCCACGCCGAAACGATGCTGTTCGTCGATGACGGCTAAAGCCAGGTTATGAAATGTGACCGCCTCGGAAATAAGGGCATGTGTGCCGATGACGATGTCATAGTCGCCGGAGGCGATTTTCTCCCGGCATAAAGCTTTTTCTTTGGGTTTTAACGATCCGACAAGCCAAGCCACGCGAACCCCTAGGGGGGTAACGAGCTTTGCGACTTTCCGAAAATGTTGCTCGGCAAGAATTTCCGTCGGAGCCATCAGGGCAACCTGAAAGCCGGCATCGACCGCTCGCAGGGCTGCGAGTGTGGCGACAACGGTTTTTCCCGAGCCGACATCGCCCTGTAAGAGTCGATTCATGGGAGAGACCTTGGCAAGGTCCTCGTCGATTTGCCGGATGACACGCTTTTGAGCGGATGTAAGCGCGTAGGGAAGAGCCTTTAGGAGGTGATCGACCGATTTCCCGGAAACCGACTTGACGGAACGGGCCGTCAGACCGGCCTTTCTTTGTCGGTTCAGTCTCAGGGCGATTTGCTGGGCAAGCAGTTCGTCGAATTTAAGGCGTTGCCACTCGGGGCTGACTTTGTTCTCAAGCGCCGTTAAGTCAGCGCCCGGAGCCGGCCTGTGAAGCGCCGTAAGCGCCTCGGAAAGGGAAGGGAGCCCCAGTTTTTTTAACCAGAGAGCAGGAACGGTATCGGTTAAATCCACGTCTAAAAGGGCTCGGGCGATGCGCTTTGAAAGCCAGTTTTGTGTCACGGACTCGCCGCTCGGGTACACGGGTGTGAGGGTTTTCGGCAACTCATAAGAGGCACTTTTGACTTTCGGATGAACCATTTCCGGCATTCCGTGAAAGTCCGTGCGGACAACCCCGAACAAGCGTAGGTGTGAGCCGGGCTTAAATTGCGCCCGGGTGCTCGGATAAAAGTGCAAAAATCTGACTCTCAGTTCCCCTGTTCTGTCCTCCGTTAACGCAACGAGTTGTTCGGTCCTTTGGCGGACGATTTCGCTATTTAAAACGGATACTTCCACTAAGGCCGTCTCGCCGACCTGTAGTCGGTCGACGGTAGTGATGTGTGTTTGGTCTTCGTAGCGTAGCGGAAGATGCAGGACGAAATCCCAGTCACGGACGAGCCCGAGCTTGGCCAGACGCTCGGAGAGCGGAGCGAGTTTTGCACCTTTGGCAAGTCCTTTTTTGAGCACGATGACCTCTTACTGACAGGGTTGTAAGGCGAATTCTATCGGATTTGTAATCTCGATAACTGATTTCGATGATTCAATCGCTACGATGTCGCACACAACTAGGCAATGGGACTAGTTCGAAAGAACTAGACGAAATGAAACGGCATCGGGGGCTGAGAGAGGACTCTCCGAAAGCCGTTGAATTATCGTTGAAATTTTCCACGTTTTGCCGACAATACTTAAGAGGTTCGGCAGGTTTAAAACCCCGTTCTCAGACAGGAAATTCTCTTTTAATTCCCGAGTTTTTGGTTGTAGAATGCCGCTGTAAGGTTCGCTAAGTCCGGCGCTCTTTTCTCATTTGTAAAGCCAATGAGAAAAGCTCGTCGGAGTTTTCGTGAATCCTCACATCCCGACACGGTCGGGAGTCGGTGTTGTTATGACACCGAACGGAAACACAACTACTGCAACGAGTCTTGGAAAGATACCGAGATTTTTTGCGGGTCCATCCGGATCAAGGAGTCCATTAAATGAAGATTATCTACACAGACGTGCTGGTGATCGGTGGCGGTCTTGCCGGCTTGCGCATGGCAGTTGCTGCCAAACGTCGCGGCCATGACTCTATCGTCCTTTCTCTCGTGCCTCCGAAGCGTTCGCACTCGAAGGCGGCTCAGGGCGGCATGCAGGCCTCTCTGGCTAACGTGATTAAGGGCCTCGGAGACAATGAAGACATCCACTTTGCCGATACCGTTCGCGGTTCTGACTGGGGTGCCGACCAAGACGTCGTGCGCATGTTCGTCAACACCAGCCCGAAGGCTGTGCGTGAACTTGCCGCTTGGGGTGTTCCCTGGAGCCGCATCACACCGGGTGACCGCCAGGTCATTATTAACGGTGAGAGGGTCACGATTACGGAACGTAAGGAAGCCGCCGGCCTAATCGGTCAGCGTGACTTCGGCGGTACCAAAAAGTGGCGTACGTGCTTTGTGTCCGACGGCACGGGCCACGCCATGCTCAATGCCGTGAGCGACCGCGTGATTGCCGAACACGTTCCGGTTGTCGAACGTGTCGAAGCCTTGTCTTTGATTCAGGACGGCAAGCGTTGCTACGGTGCGATTGTTCGTAACCTGATTAACGGCGAATTGCTCGCCTATGTGGCCAAAGCCACGGCCATCGCCACGGGCGGTGCCGGTAAGCTTTTCCGCGTCACGACAAATGCTCAGATTTGCGAAGGCACGGGCGCGGCGCTCGCTCTGGAAAGCGGTGTCGCAACGCTCGGTAACATGGAAGCCATTCAGTTCCACCCGACGGGTATTTTCCCGGCCGGTATTCTCGTGACCGAAGGATGCCGCGGTGACGGCGGACTTTTGCGTGACTGCGACGGACATCGCTTCATGCCCGATGTGGAGCCGGAAAAGAAGGAATTGGCAAGCCGTGACGTCGTGAGCCGTCGTATGGAAGAACGTATTGCTCAGGGTAAGGGCGTCAAGGGTCGTTTCGGTGAGCACCTGTGGCTCGACATTACGCTGCTCGGCGAACACCACATCAAGCACAATCTGCGTGAAGTGTATGAAATCTGCCACTACTTCCTCGGCGTTGACCCGACGAAGGAATGGATTCCGGTCCGTCCGGCTATGCACTACACCATGGGCGGTGTTCGCACCAACTACACAGGCGAGTCCCGTACGCTCAAGGGCCTTTTTGCTGCCGGCGAAGCTTCTTGCTGGGATATGCACGGCTTTAACCGTTTGGGCGGCAACTCCGTTGCCGAAACCGTAGTCGCCGGTATGATTGTCGGTGAATTCATTGCCGACTTCTGCGACAAGCCCGAAAACGGTATTGACATTCCCACTTCGCTCATTTATGACGCAGCGGCCAAGGTCCAGGGAATGCTCGACGGCTTCCTGCACAACACGGGCAACGAAGATGCTGCCAAGATTCGTACACGTATGCAGGAAATTATGACGAGCAAGATCGGTATTTTCCGTCGCGGCGAAGATATGGAAAGCGCCGTGTCCGAGTTGGAAGACCTCTTGAAGAAGACCTACAACGTGTCGGTCAAGTACCAGCCCGGTGCTAACTCCGAACTGACGTATGCCTACCGCACACGCAAGATGCTCAAGGTCGCGCTTTGCACGGCTTTGGGTGCCGCTGCTCGCAAGGAAAGCCGCGGTGCACACTTCCGTGAAGACTACCCGGTACGTGATGACAAGCACTGGCTCAAGCGCACGATTGCCACTTGGAAGAACGAAAACGACACGTTGCCCACGCTCTCTTACGAGAACTTGGACATCAGCAAGATGGAACTGCCGCCGGGATGGCGCGGTTACGGTGCCAAGAACTACATCGACAACCCCGAGACGCCCAAGCGTCAGGCCGAAATTGATGCCTTGCGCGCCAAGATGGAGGCCGAAGGTGCCGATCGCTTCGCGATTCAGGATGCAATCATGCCGTTCCACAACTTGTTGCCCAAGCGTTTGCAGGGTCGCAACGAACGTATTGATGAACCGTTGGAATAACTAAGGAGCTGACAGATGAGTACACAAGTGAAAAAGCAGCACCGTTTGCTTAAGATCAGCATCCTGCGCTACAACCCGGCTGATCCGGCAAGCGTCCCGCATATGCAAACGTTTGAGTTGGAAGAAGCCGACTCTATGACGCTTTTCATTGCGTTAAACGAATTGCGTGACAGACAAGATCCGTCTCTGCAGTTCGATTTCGTGTGCCGTGCCGGTATTTGCGGCTCTTGCGCTATGATGATTAACGGTAAGCCCGGTTTGGCTTGCCGTACGCTCACGCGCGATTTGCCCACGGAATTTACGCTGGCGCCGCTTCCGGCTTTCGAATTGATCGGCGACTTGTCGGTCAACACCGGTAAGTGGATGCGCAACATGAGCGAGCGCATGCAGACCTGGGTGCACATGAAGAGCGAAGAAATCGATCTTCGCAAGAAGGAAGTGCCGATGGATCCGCAGCTTGCCGAGGATATTTACCTTCTCGATCGTTGTATCGAGTGCGGATGCTGTATCGCCGGGTGCGGTACGGTTCGTATTCGTCCGGATTTTGCCGGCGGCGTTGCTATCAACAAGATTGCTCGCTTCCGTCTTGACCCGCGCGATACTCGTAACGATGCGGACTTTTACGAAGTCATCGGTGATGACTCGGGCGTGTTCGGTTGCATGTCGCTCTTGGCCTGCCACGACTTCTGCCCGAAGGATTTACCGCTTAAGACCCAGATTGCCTTCATCCGTCGCAAGATGGCCGAGCAGGGTATCAAGAACTACGACAAGGTTCTGCCGACACCCAAGAAGGCAATTCCTATTAAGCCTGCAAAATAATCACTTTTAAGGTTGAGTACTGTTTCGAGACGGCGAGGAGAAATCCCCGCCGTTTTTTTGATGTGTCTTGGTTTTAGGATTGTGAGACGAGAAAGCGGCAGGAACTACAAGTGAACTCCTCGTCCCTTGGTGGACTCAGGCTAATTCCTCGCGTTCGAGGATTGAATGAGAATCGACGGACGAATCCGCGAAAGACGCAGATGAGAGCGCGAGTCATTCGATCTTTTCGGAGTGTTCAGCCTGCTAAGCCTAAAACTTTCCACTACACAAAAATGCAGTTTTTACCCCTCGGAGCCTTGTACTTCAAAGGGTTTTGCGGTTTTTAGGAGAAAAGGTCCTGAGGTACACCCGGCTTCGACCGCATGAGCATGAATAGTCCGTTCCCTTTGCTGATTCCGGCTGCGGTCTTTTCTTTTCGGCCTCTATAAGTATTACTTTTCGTTTTATGCGTTTAGAGCTTTGAGGATATCGGCATGGCTTCAGTCGTGTCGTCCGGAAAAGAGGAGCACTCAAGTATGTTTCGTTTCGGGAGTTTTATTGGAATACGGAGAAGGGGAAATACTCGAGCCGTACGGTGAGAAACTTCGGGCATCTTGATACGTTGTTTAAAGAAACCAAGGACAAAGACATCCTCAAGAAACTCCAAGCACAGGATTAAGCATTAAAGCGCAAAAGCGTTTGTGAGAAAGAGAAGAAGAATCGCTCAGCGTGCTAACGAAATCATGGCTGAGAAACAAGACTTTGCATGGCGTGCGGACAAGGATGCCGTCGACAGGCAACGCCTCATTGACAAGGCCGAACGGTATACGGAGAACCCGTCCCTCTTTAAGAGCGATTTATGGCTCGGAGGGAAGAGTTACCTCAAGGTCAATGCCGATACGCTTAGCCTTCGATCGAGCGCCGATAGAATCACGAAAGCTGCTGCGTTTGACGGTTGGTACGGCTGTATCGACTCGGATGAGAGCATGACACCGGCAGAAGTCATGGCGACCTATCACAGCCTCTGGCAGATTGAGGAATCGTTCCGCATTTCCAAATGCTTACTCAAAGCGCGTCCGTGCTTTCACCGGAAAGAGCAGCGAATCCGAGGACACTTCCTTGTTGGCTTCATGGCGCTTGTGACGCACAGGCTTCTTGAGAAAGAACTCGAGAAAGCCGGACTAAAGCTATCGCCGAGGCTGTCGGTCTCGGGGTTCTTCCGAGGTGGCAACGCCTCCGCAGCTCAGGTCCGCTCTGAAACTCAACATAGGTCCGACGAAAAAACAGGCGCTAAGCCTTGTGCTGACTGGGTTTGTTCCGATTTGTGCTGTCAAAGTCGGAAGTCACTCGGACTGTCTTATCCGGGGAGTTTCGGAACACAGACATTGTGCTCTCGCGCGTTAAATGCTTTCTACCGATATCGCTTCTCTTCGGTGCAGTTTATGCGTCGGATTTGTGGCATCGGACGGATGAGTTTTTTTCAAATCGGATGCAGATTCCGCGGTGCCTTTTGCTTTACTCTCAGACATTCTGAGATTTCTACTTAGCCGCTTTCGGTAGTGAAAAATTATTGATTGAATAACAGGGCGTAAGAGGGTTTCTCCCTGCTTTATTTTTCAGAGTGTGCTATTCTCCCGACCGAAACAAAACTAAGCAAAGCTCCCTAATTTTTAGGGGTATTTACCTAGGGAAAAGTTCTGTAGTGTCCTGCCTTGTCGCGGACACGTCCTTTAACAACAGGAGTAAGACATATGTCTCGTATTGAAAACGACTTCCTTGGTGATCGTGAGATTGCTGATGATTGCTACTACGGCGTTCAGACGTCCCGTGGGCGTGACAACTTCCATATCACGGAAATGCCGATGAGTCAGGAACCCTTCTTCGTCATTGCTTTCGGCTATGTCAAGAAGGCGGCGGCTCTTGCTAACAAGGAACTCGGCACGATTCCGGCTAATGTGGCCGATGCCCTTTGCTGGGCTTGCGATCAGCTGATTGCCGGTAAGTATCGTGATCAGTTCGTGACCGACTGGCTGCAGGGCGGAGCCGGTACATCGACCAACATGAACTGCAACGAAGTCATTTGCAACCTCGCAGCCGAACATCTGGGCTCGGTTAAGGGCGACTACAAGTTGGTTAGCCCGAACGACCATGCGAACTTCGGTCAGTCTACAAACGATACCTATCCGACAGCTTTGCACTTGGCTCTGTTGCTTCGTAGCAATGTGATGCTCAAGGCTGTTGAAGACTTGGTCGAAGCCTATTACAAGAAGGCCGACGAGTTCAAGGGCGTTCTCAAGATGGGCCGTACCCACTTGCAAGATGCCGTCCCGATGACACTCGGACAGGAATTCCACGGCTGGGGCTTTACAATTGCCGATGAACTCAAGACCATCCGCGAAGCGCAGGAACACCTCAAGATCGTCAACCTCGGCGCAACGGCTATCGGCACGTCCGTAACGGCCCACCCGGATTATCCGGCTCTTGCCGTTAAGAAGTTGGCTGAATTAACCGGTATCGACTTCAAGAACAGCACGGATTTGATTGCTGCCACGAGCGACTGCGGCGGTTACGTTGCTATCTCGTCTGCGATTAAGAGCCTGTCTGTCAAGCTCACGAAGGTTTGCAACGATATGCGCTTGCTCGCCTCCGGTCCGCGTTGCGGCTTGGCTGAAATCAATCTGCCGCAGTTGCAACCCGGTAGCTCCATTATGCCGGGCAAGGTTAACCCTGTGATCCCGGAAGTGACCAACCAGAGTTGCTTCTTGGCTATCGGTTTGGATACGACCGTGATGCTCGCCGCTTCTGCCGGCCAGCTCGAACTCAATGTGATGGAACCGGTCATTACGTTTGCCCTGTTCCTGTCGATGCGTGTTTTGAGCAACGCCTGCAACACGCTGCGCACTAAGTGCGTTGACGGTGTGACGGCTAACGCCGAACGTACCGCCCAGATGGTGATGCACTCTTGCGGCATCGTCACGCTTTTGAAGCCGCACCTTGGCTACAAGGCCTGCTCGGAAGTCGCGCACTACTGCTACCACACCGGTAAGTCCTTGCACGAAGTCATCGTTCAGGAACGTAAGCTCTTGACGCAGGAAGAATGGGACAAGACCTTCAACCTGCAGAACCTCATTGCGCCGAAGTTCGTAATGTAAGGAGAGAAAGGATTTCCGTGCGAGCGCTTTCGTATAGGAGGCGCTCACCGCGGAGATACGTTAGCCTGGTCCGCTCGAGAAGACGGGCGGCCCTCGGGAAGCTAGACCC
>OIWU01002977.1_pt1 | contig 13593 bp, 10 predicted proteins | sample 1587711 | NCBI WGS metagenome assembly OIWU01 (sample SAMEA3888909, study PRJEB22519) | human gut metagenome | biome: human gut; feature: human-associated habitat; material: faeces | place: Denmark | collected 2010 | reverse complement strand
CAGCTGCCGCACCTCGCTCGCCGTATCGGCACTTAGAATTATGCGGTATTGCCTTATGATTAAGGGGGCTACCCATGAAATACGGATTTTTGCACACAGCAGCCGTCAGCCCTGCGCTGCATGTTGCTGACTGTGCCTACAATACGCAGCAGATCATTGCCGCCATACGCGCACAGGCTGTTGCCGGAACCAAACTGCTCTGCCTGCCGGAGTTTACCCTGACCGGCTATACCTGCAGCGATCTGTTTTTGCAGGAAACACTGTGCCGCGGCGCCGAGGATGGGCTGATTCAGATTCTCGATGCCAGCAAAGAGCTGGACGTGGTGGCGTTGGTTGGCCTGCCGGTGCGCCATAACGGCAAGCTGTACAACTGTGCAGCGGTTGTTTGCAAGGGGCAACTGTTGGGCCTTGTACCCAAAACCTACCTGCCCAATTACGGCGAGTTTTACGAGCGCCGCCATTTTGTGCCGGGCCCAAAAGATGCGTTTGAAATCACCTTTGCCGGGCAGCGCACTGTGTTTGGCACCAACCTGCTGTTTGCCTGCCGCGAGATGCCGGAGTTTGTGCTTGGGGTGGAAATCTGTGAGGACCTTTGGGCCCCTGTGCCCCCCAGCTGTAGCCATGCGCTGGCCGGGGCAACGGTGGTTGCAAACCTTTCTGCCAGCGATGAAACGGTAGGCAAAGCTTCCTACCGCCGGGAGCTGGTGTCTGGGCAGAGCGCCCGCCTGCTGTGCGGTTATGTGTATGCTGACGCCGGGCACGGTGAAAGCACCACCGATATGACCTTTGCCGCCCACAATCTGATTGCGGAAAACGGTACACTGCTGTGCGAGGCCGAGCCTTTCGCCAACGGTACCGCCGCAACCGAGCTGGACCTTGGCCGCATGGTGCAGGAGCGCCAGCGCAACACGACCTTTATGCCGGAAACGGCTGGCTATACCACGGTAGAATTTGATCTGCCGCCGATCAGCCTTGCCCTGACACGCCCTGTCTCCTGCACGCCCTTCGTGCCGCAGGACGCTGCCACCCGCGCCGAGCGCTGTGAGCTGATCCTGCGCATTCAGGCCGAGGGCCTTGCCAAGCGGATGGAGCATACCCACGCCAAATGCGGGGTGATCGGCATCTCCGGCGGGCTGGACAGTTGTCTGGCCCTGCTGGTGGCCGTGCGCGCCTGCAAGGTTCTGGGCCGCGATGCCAAAGACATTGTAGCGCTGACAATGCCCTGCTTCGGCACCACAAAGCGCACCCGCTCCAACGCCGAGATTCTGTGCGAGGCGCTGGGCGTGACCTTCGCCGAGATCAATATCACGGAGACCGTCAAAAGTCACTTTGCAGACATCGGTCAGCCTGCCGACAAATATGATGTCACCTTTGAAAACTGTCAGGCCCGCGTGCGCACACTGGAGCTGATGGATTACGCCAACAAGAATGGTGGCTTTGTCATCGGCACCGGCGATCTGAGCGAGCTTGCACTGGGCTGGGCCACCTACAACGGCGACCACATGAGCATGTACGGCGTCAATGCCGGCGTGCCCAAGACGCTTGTGCGGCATATCGTGCAGTATGTAGCAGACACCTGCGGCAACGACACGCTGCGCGGGGTGCTGCTTGACATTCTGGACACCCCAGTCAGCCCCGAGCTGCTGCCCACCGCCGAGGACGGCACCATTGCCCAGCAGACGGAAAAGCTGGTCGGTCCGTATGAGCTGCACGACTTCTATCTCTACAATTTCTTCCGCTTCGGCTACGCCCCTGAAAAGCTCCTCTTCCTCGCGGGAAAGGCCTTTGCCGGGACATACGACGAGAGCACGCTGCGGCACTGGCTGGAGACTTTCCTCAAGAGGTTCTTCACCCAGCAGTTCAAGCGCTCCTGCATACCGGACGGTCCGAAGGTCGGCTCCGTATCCCTCTCCCCCCGCGGCGACTGGAGGATGCCTTCCGACATCGAGACGCCCTGGAAACTCTAATCTCGGCAAGCACTTCCGGCTCTATTAAAAAGGCCAAAGGTAGGCTACAACTCGTTCAATTTGACCGAGAATACGCACTTATGGTAATAGTAATACCGTATTTCAATCAACCTGCCTTCCCTGTCGTAGAATTTGTGTTCTCCATGCGATGCCGCGCTATCCATCCCAGGGCCATCCTTTTCATAATAAAGGAGCGGCCCTTCCTCCATTATCTTTCCATTCTCCCAATATGAAACTTCATAGCAAATCCTGTCAGGGTGATAGACATATCCGCTCTCATCCTTTATCGGGATGGAATATTCCTCGAAGTCACTGAATTTGAGTATCAGCTTCTCGTCATCTCCAAAACGAAAAAACTGGGACATTTTTGACATTTCCCCAGTAAAATGCATGTCTATATATTCTATTTTTTTATGTTTCCTATTAAAACTGATACGAATATAATCATCTTTGGAGCCTATATAGTATACATAGTCGAACCAATTGATAAGCAAATCCTGTTCAACACGCCATCCATTGTATACACGACTAGTATCGCTCTCCTGAGCATCAGTAATGGTAACGGCTGCAAGCAGCATGCAGATAAAAGAGACAATTCTTTCGGGTTTCATATCAATAAAATTTTCAATCTTCATCAGTGTTCACAGGAAAGGCCAGAGATCTGGATACGGTTATGCTGGCAGGCGAAGTTTTCAGTATTGCCTTATCAAACAGGTCCATGAAATTCTCCCATTCATCTCGGTCTATCAGCAAGCATCCTTTTGAAACATATCTTCCTTGACTATCCTTCCCAGTTAGATTTCTGCCACCGGCCATATGTATGTTAATACCAGCGGCATAAGTACGTCCGTCCTTGTAAGCCGGGTTTGTGGTACCAAGCTCTATTGTTTGGTTTTTGGCATCGACATCCCGCATTTTAAGTGCATCATATTGCCCGTGATGCTTACCGAAATGAGCTTCATAGATACCCTCAGGAACCGTAGCGAACAGTTCCGGATCAGCAGGGTATGTGCATGCCTTGAAAGACCTGGTCGTGCCGCAGCGGCAACTCATAGCCCTTTGCGTGGACACTCGTGAGAGGCACCACAATGCCCGGGAGACCGTTGAAATAGTTTACAGGGTTTTTTCCGTATCTTCCAAGTTCAGCCGCATTCGGAGAGAGCAGTTGGGGAAGGGATTCCTTGATAATGTTCGCCATGTCACTGCATTTTTTCAAGTTTACCCTGAAAAGGTAAATAAACCAGACGGCAACAACAAACCTCGTTGTTACATTTTATTTTTATGGCGTTTCAAGACACTGTTGACAGAGACGCCCTGGAAACTCTAATACCCGTACCGGCCCCTGAAGCGCGCCACAAGGGCGACGCACATCACAAGGGAAAGCACTTCGGCTATTATCACAGAATACCAGATTACCTCCGCCCCGAAGATGGCCGGAAGGATGAAAACGCAGCCCATCTCGAAGACTATGGACCTTGAGAACGCCAGGGCGGCGGATATCTGCCCGTTCCCGAGCCCGGTAAACCAGGCCGAAGCGAAAAGGTTCAACCCGCAGAAAAGGAAACTCAGCATATAGATCCGCTGCGCCCTGACGGTCAGCGACACCATACCGGCATCGTAACCGACGAAAAGCCTGGCGGCAGGGGCTGCCGCGACCTCCGCCGTCAGCGTGAGCAGCAGACCGAGCCCCAGAAGTATCCTCGCGCTCTTGAAGAGCAGGCTGTGAAGCTCTTGCCTGTTGTCAGCCCCGTAGTTGAAGGCCACGACAGGAGACACGGTGAGATTGTACCCCATGAATACCGCGGCGAAGATATAACCAATATACATTATGACCGAGTACGCGGCGACCCCGGCCTGGCCATAGAAGAGCATCAGCTGGTGGTTGTAGCACATGCTGACAATGCTGAAAGCGATGTTGCCTATGTATTCGGAACTGCCGTTGGTGCAGGTGTGGACAAGAACTCCCCGATTGAAGCGTATCCTTGTGAGCCTGAGCTGCCTTGTCCCGCGTTTGCGAAGGAAGTACCACACCGGGAAGAATCCCCCGACGCAGCTGGCCATTATCGAGGCCAGGGCAGCGCCGAAAAGCCCCATCTTCAACACTATGATGAACAGGGTGTCCAGAACTATGTTGGTGAGGCCGCAGGCAAGCGACAGCCTCGTGCCGAGTTCCGGCTTCTCAGCCGCCATGTAGAAGGACTGGAACGCCATCTGCAGCATGAAGGCAGGCATCCCCGCTGCGAAAACGCGCCCGTAGGTAGTCGCGGCCCGGACAAGTTCCGCACCATCCGCCCCGAGAAGCACGACAATCCTCGGCATCAGTATGAACATCGGGATGCCGAAACCCAGGGAGAGCAGCACCGTGAAGGCAATCAGGGAGGTGAACGTCTCGCAAGCCTTGTCCAGATCCCTCTGCCCGAGCATACGCGAGACTATGGCGCTGCCTCCGGAACCTATCATCAGTCCGAGAGCGCCCACCACCATTATCGCCGGCCACGCGATGTTGAGTCCGGCAAATGGGGTGAGTCCCACATAGTTGGAGACGAACAGCCCGTCCACAATACTGTAGAGGCTGCCAATGATCAGCATCGCCATGTTGGGGAGAGAAGACAGGATAAGTCTCCCATACCCATAGTGCCCCCCAAGTTCTATCTTCACTCTTCGCACGGCAGGGGATTAAAGGATAAACGGAGCCATCAGGGCGCTGAGCGTCCCGTACTCGAGCAGGAAGCCGTCGTGACCGAACGCGGAGCTCATCTCGTGATACTCCGCTCCGGCGATTTTGGACGCCGTATCACGTCCGGGCTGCGGCGGGAAGAGATTGTCGCTGTCTATGTTGATCACCATTGCCTTCGCCTTGATTCTCCCGAGCGCGGCATCCACGCCGCCTCTGCCCCGTCCTATATTGTGGCTGTCAAGGGCGCAGGTCAGGTACCAGTAACTGTAGGCGTCGAAACGGTCCGCGAGCTTCTTCCCCTGATATCGCTGATAAGAAGCGGCCCTGTCCGCGAAAAGCGTGTCCGGATCCGCCTCGGACTGGGTGCGGTTATAGCCTTCGAAAGTCCTGTACGACAGCATCGCTATCGAGCGCGCACAAGCAAGTCCGGCCTTGCCGCCCGAGAGGGATGCGGCCTCGCCGAAAGTCGGATCCGAGAGCAGAGCCATCCTCTGCGACTCATTGAAAGCCGTCATATACGGCGTACAGCGGTCGGTGGTGGCGAGGAAGATCACCCGCGAGAAGACCTCCGGCTCGGTCACAGCCCACTCGTAGGCCTGGAAACCTCCGATTGACGGCCCGATCAGGACATCTACCCTGTCTATGCCGAGATGCTTGCGGACCAGAATGTTGCCCGCGACGATGTCGCGTATGGTGATCTTCGGGAAACACATCAGATAGGGCTGCCCGCTTGAAGGATCCGTCGAAGCAGGCCCAGAGGAGCCGTAGGGTGAGCAGAGCATGTTCACACACACCACGAAGCACTTCTCCGGGTCGATGAACTTGCCCGGGCCGACCATCTGCGGCCACCAGTCCTCCGGATCGGAGTTGGCGGTGAGGGCATGGCAGATCCACACCACTTTCTCGCCTTTGCGATATTCCCGGCCGGAGCAGTGATATGCAAGTTCGAGCCCGGGAAGACTCCCCCCGGACTCGAACTCAAATGCACCCGTATTCAGAACGCAGCGTCTCAGCATACCTCCAGGCACCAGTTATGGGAATCCTCGACTATGCCGTCCTGAATGCCCCGGATACGGTCATAGAGAGCGCGGCTCTTGACGCCGCATACACTCCCGGAAGGAATCGCCCAGCTGCGGCTGACCTCAGTCCCCTCAAGCAGAGGTTTGTCGTCGATGGAGCGTATAGGCGTGATCACCACGGCGGTGCCGCAGGCGTTGACCTCATCGAACTCGGCTATCTCCTCTACCGGCACGGGCCTCATCTCCACCTTCATCCCGAGATCTTCGGCGATAACGCGGAGGGACTTGTTGGTGATTGACGGAAGCACGCTGTCAGAAAGCGGGGTCACATAGGTGTCGCCCTTGATTCCGATGAAGTTGGACGATCCGAACTCGTCGATTCTGGTCTTGGTGGCCGGATCGAGGAACAGCAGTTCCGTATAACCCTGGGAATGAGCCATGTTATACGGATAGAGGGACATCGCATAGTTAGCCCCTATCTTATAGGAACCTGTACCATTGGGGGCGGCCCTGTCATAGTTGCGCGAGATGACAGCGGACACAGGCGAGAGCGCACCGGCCTGGGCATAGGTGCCGACAGGTACGCACATCACGGCGAACAGGACCTCACTCGAAGAACAGATGCTTATCTGCGGATCGACGCCCTCAAGCACGGGACGCAGGTACATGGAGGCGTTATGCCCGTATGGAGGGAGGAAATCGAGATTGGCCTTCACGCACATCTGGCACATCTTCAGGAAGAGTTCCTCTGAAGGATAAGCCATCGAAAGGCGGGCGGCGCTGCGCTGCAGGCGCCTCGCGTTCTCGTCCGGCCGGAAGAGACGCACCTTGCCGTCCTTGCCGCGGAATGCCTTCAGTCCCTCGAAGCAGGAGTTCCCGTAATGGAAGACACCGGCGAAGGCGTTGAAATGGAAATCGAAGTCGCCGGTCAGTTCCGGCTCGCTCCACTGTCCGTCGCGATAGCGGCTATAGACGATGGCGCATGTCTTTCTGTAGTGGAAGCCGAGGCTCCCCCATTCAAGATTGTTCATGTCAATATGTTATTTATCGTTCTCTATCAATTCCGCGACCTTGTCGCCCACCTCTGAACAGCGTCTCGGGCACGCGCCGGACGGGGCCAGGTCTTCAGTGACGAAGCCCATGTCGATGCTCGCACCGACGGAGCTGCGTATCGCCGCGCCTTCCTCCTTCAGGCCGAAGGCGTACTCGAACATCATGGCGGCGGAGAGTATCGTCGCGAGAGGGTTGGCGATGTCGCGTCCGGCAGCCTGCGGATAGGAGCCGTGGATAGGCTCGTAGACGCCCGTGCGCTCACCCAGCGAAGCAGAGGCAAGAAGCCCCATGGAGCCGCTTATGCAGCTCGCCTCGTCGGTGAGGATGTCTCCGAAGGTGTTCTCGGTGACAAGCACATCGAAGAAGCGCGGTCCCGTAATGAGTTTCATCGCGGCGTTGTCCACATACATGTAGTCTGTCTGCACCTCGGGATATTCCGGAGCCATCTCCTGAGCGACCTGCCTCCAGAGCCTTGAAGACTCCAGGACATTGGCCTTGTCAACGACTGTGAGGTGCCGGCGGCGCAGCATGGCAAGGGAGTAGGCCTGGCGGAGTATGCGTTCTACCTCGTAGCGATGGTAGATGTTGGTGTCGTATGCCGTGTCGCCTCCGTCCAGACGGCCTTTCTCGCCGAAATACATTCCCCCGGTCAGTTCCCGGACGCAGACGAAATCGGCCCCGGAGGCTATTTCCGGCCTGAGCGGGGAACGGTCCAGCAGACTTGGGAAAGTCTCGACCGGCCTGATGTTGGCATAAAGCCCGAGTTCCCGACGCATCGCGAGCAGCCCCTGTTCCGGACGCATCTTGGCGGACGGATCATTGTCGTATTTAGGATCGCCCACAGCCCCGAAGAGCACAGCGTCGCTCTCAAGGCACACTTTCAGTGACTCCGCCGGGAATGCGGAGCCGCACCTGTCGATAGCACAAGCCCCGACATAGGCGAACTTGTACTCAACCTCGTGCCCGAAACGCCGGCAGACCGCATCAATGGCCTTGACGGCCTGCTCCACGACCTCCGGGCCCACTCCGTCACCCGGCAATTTTGCTATGTTCAGCTTCATATTCTTCGATTTTGTCTTTATGCGCAAGCAGGTAGTCTATATCATCCAGGGCATTCTCGAGGCAGTATTTCTTGTATGCGCTGATCTCAAAGCGCTCGGAACTGCCGTCAGAGAGAAGAGTAAGCTCCTGTGCGGGAAGGTCGATACGAAGTTTCACGCCCGGATCGGCGGCCACGGCGGCGAAAATCCTCTCAAGGAAGGCCTCGCTGACCTGCACCGGAAGCACGAAACTGTTGAGCTCATTGTTGCGGTGTATATCCGCGAAGGAGCTCGACACCACGGCCCTGAAGCCGTAGCCGGCTATCGCCCACGCGGCGTGCTCCCGGCTCGAACCCGAGCCGAAGTTGGCTCCCGCGACGAGGATGCACCCGCTGTAGCGCGGGTCATTGAGCACGAAGTCCCGGACCGGACTCCCGTCCGGAGCGTAGCGCCAGTCGTGGAAGAGATTCTCCCCGAAGAACTTCTCGTCCCGCGTCGTGGCCTTCAGGAAGCGGGCAGGGATAATCTGGTCCGTATCCACATTCTCCACGGGAAGCGGCACGCAGGTACTCTCTATTATGTTGAATTTCTGTTTCATATCAATTCTCTCGGATCTGTGACACATCCGCTCACCGCAGCCGCCGCGGCAGTCAGCGGGCTCGCGAGCATAGTGCGCGCCCCCGGTCCCTGTCGGCCCTCGAAATTGCGGTTGCTGGTGGAGACGGCATATTTGCCTTCCGGAATCTTGTCGGCGTTCATCGCGAGACAGGCGGAGCAGCCCGGCTTGCGGATCTCGAACCCGGCGTCCTCAAGCAGCTTGTCCAGCCCCTCTTCCTCTATCTGTCTGCGTACGGCCCATGAACCAGGCACCAGCCAGGCCGTCACGCCGTCGGCTTTCCTGCGGCCTCTCACTATGGAGGCGAAGGCTCGGAAATCCTCTATACGGCCGTTGGTGCACGCGCCGAGGAAGACATAATCCACCTTGTGCCCGATCAGCCTCCCGCCGGCGGAGAAACCCATATAGTCAAGAGCCCGCCGAGGCGCATCGGCCGGTATGGAGCCGTCGACAGGCATCCCCATCCCTGGATTCGTACCCCAGGTAATCATGGGGCTGATGTCCGCGGCATCGAAGACATATTCCTTGTCGAACACGGCATCGTCACCGCTGCGCAGAGTCTTCCAATACTCCACTGCACGTTCCCAATCCTCGCCGACAGGAGAATGCTCGCGGCCCTTGAGGTATGCGAACGTGGTCTCGTCCGGGGCCACGAAGCCGCCGCGGGCGCCCATCTCTATAGAGAGGTTGCAGAGCGTCAGGCGCCCCTCCATGGAGAGGTTCCGGACAGCCGAGCCGGCATACTCGATGAAGTATCCCGTGGCCCCGGAAGTGGTCAGGCGCATCATGAGGTAGAGAGCCACATCCTTGGCGGAGACTCCCTTGCCAAGCTCGCCCTCGACCCTGATACGCATAGAGCGCGGCTTCTGCTGAAGTATGCACTGGGTCGCCAGAACCATCTCCACCTCGCTCGTGCCGATGCCGAACGCCACGGCACCGACGGCACCGTGGGTGGAGGTGTGCGAATCCCCGCAGACGATGGTCATCCCCGGCAGCGAAAGCCCCTTCTCCGGGCCGACGACATGCACGATGCCGTTGTTCGGACTCATCATCGGATAGTGGGCGAGGCCGAATTCCGCGGCATTGCGCTCAAGGGTCTCCACCTGGCGGCGGCAGACCTCATCGGCGAAAGCGGTCCCTTCGGTGGGGATGTCGTGATCCGGCATGCAGACTATGCGTCCCGGGCGGAAGATGCCGCAGCCGCGCCTGCGTATGCCTTCAAACGCCTGGGGGCTGGTGACCTCGTGGCAATAGAGCCTGTCTATGTAGAGCTGAGTCGGGCCGCCGTCCATAAGGGAGACGACATGACCGTCCCAGATTTTGTCGAAAAGGGTGTTCATCTGCGGAAGCGGTTTATACAGTCTATGAACGCCTCCACAGATGCGGTGACGATATCGGTATCAGCTCCGAATCCATAATAGACATGGCCGTCGTACTCCACCTGCATATGCACCTTGCCCACATCATCGGAACCCTTGGTAATATTCTGGATAGTGAACTCCTTGATGACCATCTGGCGTTTGATGATGAGTTTGAGGGCGCTGATGGCGGCGTCCACCGGACCGTTGCCGCGTGAGGACGCCTCGAATTTCTCCCCGGCAATGTCAAGCCCGACACTGGCCACGGGCCGCAGGCCCTTGCCGCTCGTCACCTGGAGATACTCCAGCTTGACGTGATGGTCTCCGGCCCTGTCGGCTCCGGCAAGCACGAGCAGGTCGTCGTCGCTGACCTGTTTCTTCTTGTCGGCGAGTTTGAGGAACTCGTCGTAGAAGGCATCGAGCTTCTCGCCCTCCATCTTGATGCCCAGCACTTCCAGCCGGTATTTGAGCGCCGCATGGCCGCTCCTGGCCGTGAGGACTATGTCGTTGTCGTCAATTCCCACATCCTTGGGATCGATGATCTCGTAGGTGCTGGCATTCTTGAGCACTCCGTCCTGATGTATGCCCGAAGAGTGGGCGAAAGCGTTGCGCCCCACTATGGCCTTGTTGGCCTGGACCGGCATGTTCATGAGGTTGGAGACCATCCTGCTCACCGGGGCGATACGGGAGGTGTTGATGTTGGTCACGAGCGGGATGTCGCTGTGGCTGCGGATAATCATCGCTATCTCCTCCAATGCCGTGTTGCCGGCCCTCTCTCCCACACCGTTGATCGTGACCTCGCACTGGCGGGCCCCCGCGAGGAGGCCGGACATGGTGTTGGCCGTGGCCATGCCGAGGTCGTTGTGGCAATGGGTCGATATGACCGCCCTGTCTATGCCGTCCACATTGTCGACCAGATATTTGATCTTGGCGGCGTACTCGGACGGGAGGCAGTAACCAGTCGTGTCAGGGATGTTGACCACCGTGGCCCCGGCCTTGATGACGGCCTCGACCACCCTCGCAAGGTACTCATTGTCCGTGCGCCCGGCATCCTCGGCGTAGAATTCCACATCCTCGACATACTTCCTGGCATACTTCACCGCAGCCACGGCACGCTCAAGTATCTCTTCCCTGGTCGAGTTGAACTTGTACTTGATATGGGAGTCGGATGTGCCGATACCTGTATGTATCCGCTTGTGTTTGGCATATTTGAGCGCGTCGGCGGCCACGTCGATGTCTTTCTGCACCGCACGGGTGAGCGCGCATATCGTCGGCCAGGTGACTGCCTTGGAAATCTCCACCACCGAGTTGAAATCCCCGGGGCTCGACACCGGGAAACCGGCCTCGATGACATCCACGCCCAATTCTTCCAGCGCCTTGGCGACCTGGATTTTCTCCACAGTGTTGAGCTGGCACCCTGGCACCTGCTCACCATCACGCAAAGTGGTATCAAAAATGTAAATTCTGTCGGAATTCATTTTACTATAGCGGCAATAACTTCTAACTGTTCGCTAAGTTCGCATTCTATTCCGTAAAAAGCAAGTTTTATCCATGTTTTTTTGTCACAAGGTCAATATTGGCTAAATTTGGGCCGAAATTTATCATATATATGAAAGTACTGAAATTCGGCGGCACTTCTGTCGGCACCACCGACAGTCTCCGCCAGGTCAAAAATATAGTTTCCGCCTGCAAGGGGCGGGTCATAGTGGTCGTATCCGCGCTCGGCGGAGTCACGGACAGCCTGGTCAAGGCCTCCGGTCTCGCAGAGAGCGGGGACGCTTCCTACAAGGACATTCTGGACGGACTGCGTGAGAGGCACCTTGTCATGTGCGACGAGCTCGTCGGAGACAGCGAACGGCGAGCCATTCTCAAAGACAAGGTCGGAGCGCTCTGCGACAGGCTGTCGGAGATATGCGGAGGAGTCTATATGCTCGGAGTCCTTCCGCGCAAGGCAAAGGACGAAATCCTGAGCTTCGGGGAGCGCATATCCTCGCTGATAGTGGCAGAAGTGATCCCGGGAGGGCGCCTGTATGACTCACTCCAGTTCATCCGCACCGTACGCTCCGGGAGGGCGGACGCGGCAGACACCAGGACCAGTTACCCGCTCATACGCAAGGCCTTCGCCGGATACGCGATGTCAGACGACATAGCGGTGGTGCCGGGGTTCATTTCTTCCGACTCCGCCAGCTCAGAAATCACCAACCTGGGACGCGGCGGCTCCGACTACAGCGCGAGCCTGATAGCGGCGGCGCTCGACGCGGAGCAGCTTGAGATATGGACCGACGTGGACGGCTTCATGACCGCCGACCCGCGCATCATCAAGACCTCCTATGTGATAGACGAGATGAGTTACGACGAAGCCATGGAGCTCTGCAACTTCGGGGCGAAGGTCATCTACCCGCCTACCCTCTATGCCGTCTGCCGCAAGGAGATTCCGATAATAGTCAAGAACACATTCAACCCGTCCGCCCCCGGAACCACCATCCGCAAGCGGCGCACGAAGGAAGACAGCCGCCTGATCTGCGGCATATCCTCCATCGACGACATCTGCCTGCTGACCCTCAGCGGGACCTCGATGGTCGGACTTGTCGGAGTGGACAGCCGCATCTTCTCCGCCCTCGCGGCAGAGAGCATCAGCGCCTTCCTCGTGACCCAGTCAGCCTCAGAGACGGGCATCTCGATAGGCGTAAGCAAGAATGACGCGGAGCTGGCCAGGACGGCTCTCGACAACGAATTCAGAGAGGAGATCGCCAGCGGAGCCATCGACCCGGTCAAACTCGAAAACGGCCTTGCCGCCGTGGCCGTGGTCGGCGAGAACCTCAAGCACGGCATAGGCGTGGCCGGCAAGCTCTTCGGCACGCTCGGGCGCAACGGAATCAGCGTGGTCGCCTGTGCACAGGGCTCGTCCTCCACCAACATCTCTCTGGTCGTGGACAGGACATACCTGCGCAAGACACTGAATGTCATACACGACTCCTTCTTCCTCTCAGAGTATCAGGAACTCAACGTCTTCCTCTGCGGCACGGGCACCGTCGGCGGGCAGCTCCTCGACCAGATCGCCCTCCAGCGGGAGAAACTGATGAAGGAGCGCAACCTCAAGATAAATGTCGTCGGCATAGCCAGAAGCACGAAGGGAGTGTTCCTCCGCGACGGGATAGACCCCGCCGGATGGCGGCAAGCCCTCGAAGGAGGCATAAGCATCAATCCGGACAGCCTCAAGGCCGAGGTGACGGGGATGAACATTTTCAACTCCGTCTTCGTGGACTGTACCGCAAGCCCGCAGATCGCCTCCCTTTATGAGGACTTCCTGAGCCGCGGCATCTCAGTCGTGGCGGCCAACAAGATCGCCGCATCCTCCGACTACGCGACCTATGTAGCCCTCAAGCGGACAGCCCTCCACCGCGGAGTCAAGTTCCTCTTCGAGACCAATGTGGGCGCGGGCCTGCCGATAATCAGCACCATCAACGACCTGCGCAACAGCGGCGACCACATCCTCAAGCTCCAGGCGGTGCTCAGTGGCACCCTCAACTTCATCTTCAACACCATCTCGGCCACGGTGCCGTTCAGCAAGGCGGTCAGGATGGCGCAGGAGCAGGGCTTTTCGGAGCCGGACCCGAGAGTGGACCTGTCCGGCCTGGATGTCATCCGCAAGTTGGTGATACTCTCAAGGGAGGCAGGATACGAAGTCAGCATGGAGGATGTCGAGAAGCATCTTTTCATCCCGCAGGACTTCTTCGAATGCAGCCTTGAGGAATTCTGGGAGAGACTCCCCTCACTCGACGGGGATTTCGAGAGGCGCAGGGCGGAACTCGAGAGCAAGAGTCTCCGGTGGCGCTTCGTGGCAAGGATGGACCGCGGCAAGT
>OIWU01002973.1_pt1 | contig 13609 bp, 12 predicted proteins | sample 1587711 | NCBI WGS metagenome assembly OIWU01 (sample SAMEA3888909, study PRJEB22519) | human gut metagenome | biome: human gut; feature: human-associated habitat; material: faeces | place: Denmark | collected 2010 | reverse complement strand
CCAACTTTCTCTATTCCTTCTGTGAAATCCTCATCTACATCGCATTCTGTAAGAATTGGCATTACGATACCAATATTGTCATCCAAGTCATCAAACGAATTCTGGCAAAATACTCTCGTCTTTTCTTTCATATATACATTCATCATTGTATATGTTAATACAATAAACGTGCCAAAGTTACAGCTTTTCATTCAATTCTTACTAATTTCGCGGCATACAATCGATAGAGATATGGCAAATCCTTATTTTCAATTCAAGAAATTTACGGTATGGCACGATAAATGTGCCATGAAAGTCGGAACGGATGGCGTTTTGCTTGGGGCATGGGCTAGCACAGAGAGATGTCAGAGGATTTTGGATGTGGGAACCGGAACGGGATTGATCGCCCTCATGCTGGCGCAGCGTAGTACCGCGATCCTAGACGCTATCGATATAGATTCAGACGCATGTTTACAAGCTCAGGAAAACATTGCGAAATCGCCTTTCGCCAACCGGATACAAGTCTATCAAACCTCGCTCTCCGAATATATGCCGGATGAGAATATCAAATATGACTTGATCGTATCCAACCCACCCTATTTTATTGATTCATTGAAATGCCCGGATACTAAACGTAATCTAGCCCGGCATACGGATACTCTATCTCTCCCGGATTTATTGCGTGATAGCCGCAAACTGTTGGCACCCGAAGGAAATATCGCCTTGGTGCTTCCCTTCGAGCAACGGGAGTCTTTAATAGACATCGCTCGAGAAGAGTCTTTGTCTCCATCGAGAGAAGTCCACGTTTCCCCCATACCGGACGCCCCTCCTAAGCGTTTATTAATAGAACTCTCAGCGACGCCGGTAGCAAAGCCCAAGTCGTCTCATCTGACTCTAGAAATCGAGCGGCATCGATATAGCGAAGAATTCACCGCTATAGCTAAAGACTTTTACTTGAAAATGTAAGGAAGCTTTTTATCGAAGAAGCGAGTTACCTCGTCAAATAAATTATGTACCTCCTTGGTGAAAGACACAACCTCCGGAGTCAGCACATGTAAGGCTTTTGGTTCCACCGTAATATCGATACGGCGATCTGCCATGATCGGTTCTCCATCCAAGTGCATCACGCCCGGATGTTGGCGAATAATCGTGACTTGCTGGGCTTTCATCGTCTTAATCTTACTATTCCGATCAATCTGTTTGGTAAACAATTGAATGGCCAAAGGAGCGATATCCAATGGCATAAAAGGGGATAAGATCGGAACGTCCATCCGGCCGTCCTGTATATTCGCATGCGGAGCGATAAACGCATTATTACCATATTGCGAAGCATTCGCTCCGCTTTTATGCTCATATTGGGGCAGGTCATTAAGCCATAAAATCACTCCCGTGCAAGCACGTTGTGTTTTCAGGCTTATGACCTTGATATATGATAAATACAGGCAGTTCTGCGAGAAGGACGGTCTTATATTTATATATGATTTGTATGATTGGCAGAGAGGGATATTGGAGGCTTTGCCGGTTTCAGCATATAATGGTTTTGTGCTAAAAGTGACAGGGAATACACGAAGGGCATGAGAGATGCCGTTATTTTGATGGAATCGTAAGATCTGGGATGTCTGATCTCCACGGGAGTCTTTGAGAAGAGAGCCGTGAAAACAGGAGGTAAATCACAGGTCTTTGTTTGCAGAGCATAACAATCCGTTCTAACGCCGGGATACATACACTAAGAACAGTTGTATAGACGTATAGAATTTGGAGGTAATTTCGTTGAAAAAGAAAAAAGAGAATAGTAACGTTTCAGGTCTGAAGATCATTCCTTTGGGAGGCCTGGAGCAGATCGGTATGAACATTACTGCCTTCCAGTATGAGGACAGTATTATTGTGGTGGACTGTGGTCTGTCTTTCCCTGCAGATGATATGCTGGGAATCGATCTGGTCATCCCGGATGTGACTTATCTGAAGGACAATATCGACAAGGTAAAGGGTTTTGTCATCACCCACGGACATGAGGATCATATCGGAGCACTGCCTTATGTGCTGCGGGATATTAATGTTCCCATCTACGCTACCCGCCTGACCATGGGTATTATCGAGAACAAGCTGACCGAGCACAATCTCATGAAGAAGACCAAGCGTAAAGTAGTGAAGTTCGGTCAGTCCATCAATCTGGGCGATTTCCGTGTGGAATTCATCAAGACGAATCACAGTATCGTAGATGCCGCAGCACTGGCCATTTATTCCCCTGCCGGTATTGTGGTGCACACCGGAGACTTTAAGGTAGACTACACACCGGTATATGGAGATGCTATTGATTTACAGCGTTTTGCAGAAATCGGCAAAAAGGGTGTACTGGCACTGATGTGCGACTCCACCAATGCAGAGCGTCCCGGCTTTACCCCTTCTGAGAAAACAGTGGGTAAGACCTTTGATACTTTATTTGAAGAACATAAGAACACCAGAATTTTCGTGGCAACTTTCGCATCCAACGTGGATCGTGTACAGCAGATCATCAATACGGCATACAAATTTGGCCGTAAAGTGGCTGTGGAAGGCCGCAGTATGGTAAATATCCTGGATACCGCCATCAAGCTGGAGTGCATCAATATTCCCGAGAATACACTGGTGGATCTGGATCAGATGAAGAATTATCCCGATGAGCAGCAGGTGATTATCACCACCGGAAGCCAGGGCGAAAGTATGGCAGCCCTGTCCCGTATGGCCAACAATATGCACCGTAAGATCACGATCGGTGCGGGAGATACCGTAATCTTCTCCTCCAACCCTATCCCGGGCAATGAAAAGTCCGTCACCAAGATCATCAACGAGCTGCTCCGCAAAGGCGCAGATGTTATTTTCCAGGATGCTCATGTATCCGGACATGCCTGCCAGGAAGAGATCAAGCTGATCTATACCCTGATCCATCCGAAGTACGCAGTACCCGTGCATGGTGAATACAAGCATCTGAAGGCACAGGCCAAGATTGCAGAAAGTCTGGGCATCAGTAAGGACAATATCTTCATCCTGTCCTCCGGAGATGTATTGGAAGTCAGCGAGGAACAGGCCAAGGTCAACGGCAGAGTACCCGTAGGAGCTATTCTGGTGGACGGTCTGGGTGTCGGTGATGTCGGAAATGTAGTATTGAGAGATAGACAGCATCTGGCAGAAGATGGTATTATGATCGTGGTCATGAGTCTGGACAAGGCCAGTGGAGAACTGGTAGCAGGTCCCGACATTGTATCCAGAGGTTTTGTATATGTGAAGGAATCCGATGAACTTATCGAGGAAGCCAGACGCACCGTGGATGATGCGCTGCAGGCATGTCTGGATAAGGGAATTACGGACTGGGGTAAACTGAAGACCACCACCAAGGATGTCCTCAGCGATTATGTATGGAAGAAGACCAAGAGACGTCCCATGATCCTTCCAATCATTATGGAAGTGTAATAGCAGCGATTGCTGGAAAGGTCGTAAGCAGATGAAGATTACATCGGACGAAAATGTAAATCAGGCTGTAGAGCAGATGGTACAGGCGATTCGTAATACCGACGCTTATCTGGAATATCAGAAGCAGCTGGCCCGCGTGAAGGAACAATCGGAACTTAAGAGACAGATCGATGAATTCCGGACCAGAAATTTTGAATTGCAGACCAGCAAGGACACCAACTTTGATAAGCTGGATCAGTTTACCAGAGAAAACGAAGCTTTCCGGGAGAATCCACTGGTGTCGGATTTTCTGGCGGCGGAGCTGGCATTTTGCCGTATGATGCAGGAGATCGGACTTTACGTTACCGATCAGATGCATTTTGAGTGAGCAAAAGGAAAGTCTCGAAGAGACGATTTTGCGAATGTATGGATCGAAATGCGGATTACTTGGATAAGAAAGGACAGAACACATGAAGGCAGCAAATTTGGCAGGTGCCGTATTGGGCGCTATCTTAAAAGTGGCATTTGCAGTGATCGTGGTATATCTGGTGTACACCGGAGCGTCTACATGCTACGACTATGGTTATCGTATTTTTACGGAGCCTGCGATCTCCAGCGGAGAAGGCCGCAAGATCACCGTGACCCTGACTTCAGACATGTCTGCGACAGAGATTGGTAATACGTTGCAGGAAAAAGGTCTGGTAAGAGATGGCAGACTGTTTGCATTACAGTATCTGCTATCCGAGTATAAAAAGGACTGGAAGCCCGGAACCTACGAATTGAGTACAGCCATGACCGCAGAAGAGATGATGGAAGTCATGGCCGGACAGACGGAAAGCGCAACGGAAGAGACAGTGGAGACTATAGACAACGGCAGTGCGATTACCGGTGAGACACAGGATACCACTGCAGTTGCACAGTAAAGTGTGAAATGAGGGACAGTATGATCATAGACGAGAGAATGTCCGCGTTTATCGATTCCCTGGACAGCGGGAATCCGGCGTGGCTGAATGAGATTGAAAAATTCGCTCTGGAGACACAGGTTCCCATCATACGCAGATCCATGCAAAGTCTGCTGAAATTTTTGCTAAAATTTACAAAGCCGAAGAGCATCCTGGAAGTCGGGACTGCTATCGGCTTTTCTGCGTTACTGATGAGTGAATATGCACCGGAGGATTGTCATATCACGACGATCGAAAAATATGAGAAAAGAATTCCTATTGCAAAGGAGAACTTCCGTAAGGCAGGCAGGGAAGACCGGATCACTCTGCTGGAGGGTGATGCTACGGAGATCCTGCGGGAACTGGAAGGCACCTATGATGTGATCTTTATGGATGCGGCGAAGGGACAGTACATTCATTTCCTGCCGGATATCTTACGCCTGTTGCCCCCCGGCGGACTGTTGATCTCCGACAACGTATTACAGGACGGTGATATCATAGAATCCCGTTTTGCCGTAACCAGAAGGAACCGGACCATTCATGCAAGGATGCGGGAATATCTGTATGAATTGAAACATCATCCGGAACTGGAGACGGTGATCCTGCCGGTAGGTGATGGAGTGACACTGAGTACGAAGAAAGAGGAAAGCACGGTTACTCAAAATAAATAACATAATAATACGGGTATTCCCAGGTCTGGTAAGCCAGTCCGGACTCTGACAGATTCTGCAGGAATTCATTGTTCTTTTTGTATACCACATAGACGGAAGAAGGACTGATCTCCGTGGAATAGTCGGTGAGAAAATGATAAGTGTGTATACCGTCGGTAAAGGTTTCTTCATCCTGAGTATCATAAGGAGATGCGGGATAATAAAAGAAGAAAAACTCCTTCATGTTGACCAGATCCACATAGAGATCCGCATAATCCAGGTTGAGATTCACATCATCCACACACTCCCGGAAGGAGATGGAATACAGATAATTCGGGCAGACGTCGGTCATGGTATAGACCCGGAAATAAAAGCTGCAGAAAGAGATGCACCATAAGAGATAACCGACGGACAAAAGGAGCATAAAGCCTGTGTGATAAGAGGACAGGAAACGGCAGCAAAGGAAAAGTCCTTTTATCAGGAAGAAGAGATAACTGATAAAGAAACTGTTAGCCCGGTAGACATAGCCGGATCCGGACAGACCAATGGTGATGAGACCGCTGAGAAAGAACAGCAGATAGATACTGTCGGCCTGAAAAGTCCGCTTGTACAGAGAGACAAGAAAACTGTAAACTGCACCGATAAATCCCAGAACAATAAAAGGAATGGATAAGGGATAAAGCGTGTAAAATTTAGGTACGGCATCTAAACGGTAGGAACCACATGTCAAGGTAATCTTTATGATATCTTTTATATTTTCCCAGAAAGAAGTGACTCCCACATCGGACATGCGCTCGGAGGCGATGGGAGATATGGTAAGCCCCAGAAAATGAATGGTTTCCCAGTGGAATAACAGGGAGCATACAAATAATATTACGGGCAGAGCTATAATACATACACATGCAGCCCAGAGCAGAACCCGGCGGAAGGATATTTCTTTCGTGTATAGCAGATACAGGGAAATGCAGATCAGAAAAATAGGGATCAGGAAGTAACTCAGTGCATACGAATACATCGTGATGCCAAAAAAGACTCCGGATAATATAAGGTTCCGAAGGGTCTTAGTCTGTGTGAAACGGATGAGAAACAGCAATGCTACAGCTGAGCAGCACAACATAAGATTACAGTCCAGGGCAAAACGGGCGGACATGATATAATAGGGGCAGACTGCCAACAGGAAAGCAGCAGCAATACTCCATTTTTGATCATCGAACACCAGACGGATACTTTTGGTCCCGACAAAAAACAGCAACAGGCTTGCAAGGACGGCGGGAATTTTGAGAAGCGTAAGAGACAGGTTGCCCTGTCCGACTGTCCGGATCAGCAGAGCCAGTAAGTAGGTATAAAGAGGACTCTGACCACCATAAAAATTCTGAGGGTAAAAAGGGCGTACATTGAGATACCGGTCGGTTCCGTAATGAGCCAGACACCAGGCATTATAACCCAGTCCTGCTTCATCGATATGAAGAACGTCAGGCAGGCTTTCCAGACGATAAACGCGCAGGAAGACCGAAATGAGAAACAACAGCAGGATGGCTGCGGAATACCAGTATTTTTTCACCAGAGATTTCAGATCCTTCATTTGTGGATACCTCGCAATCAATCAAAATAAAATAAGTAATACGGTGAAAATTCTACCGTATGGCAGGAAAATCCGGAACCGTTCAGATAAGAAATAAATTCCTGATTTTCTTTGCGGACAATGTAGGCTGCGGAAGGAGAGAGCGGAGTGGAAGCATTTAGTATATAATGCTTGGGGATTTCATCGTCTTCTTCCCGGGCGGACAGGGGAACGCGCTCATAAGGAGAAATAGGATAATAAAAATACAAAAACTCCTCTACATCAACGCAGTCCGCATAGATTTCTTTATCCCCGAGATTTTCGTCAATATAGGTGACAATGTCGGAAATATCGGCAAAATAGAAGGAATTTGCATAGGTATGCAGATCCAGCACGGAATATATAGTGTAATAGTAACGCATAAACGAAGCAATCCACAGCACATAGCCATAAGCCAGAATGCTCAGAAATGCTTTCCGGTAAACGGTAAGAAAATCGCAACATGCCCGGATACCACGGAGAAAAAAGAACAGATAACAGATATAGATGCTGTTGGCACGATATAGATGATCTGTAGGTGTCAGAGCAACCACAAAGGAGCAGCTGATGAAATAGAACAGATATACTGTGCCGGAATGAAAACAGCGTGTCCGGAAGGAATTTCCGAAGTCATAAACGGAACATAACATTCCCAACAGGATAAAAGGGATGGAAACCGGGTATAAGGTATAGAATTTATCCACGGAATCCATAGGATAAATACTGTATGTCAGAGTGATCTTAAGGTTGTTCCACAGATTTGCACCCAATGAGGAAAAAGAAATTTCATCCATGCGGTTGCCGGAAATAGGAGAAATTGTAAAGCCGAGAAAATGAATAGGCTCTGCATGGAAGAGAAGTGTGTAGGCAAAAAGGATCACGGGCAATGCCGTAATGCAGACACTGACCGCCCACAACAGTATTCTGGGAAACGTGATTTTTTTATGGTAAAGCATGTAAAGAGAGATCAGAACCAGAAAAACAGGTATGATCAGATAACTCAATGCATAAGAGTACAAGCTGATACCGAAGCAGACTCCGGACAGAAGTAAAGTATGCAGTTTTCCTGTTTTCAGATACAAAAGCAGTACAAGAACAGAACAGGAAATGCAGCACAACATCAGATTGCAGTCCAGGGCATAACGTCCGGACATCACAAAATACGGGCAGAAACACAGAAAAAGAGCAGCAGCGAGGGTGATTTTTTTATTATCAAAGATAAGGGACATGCTCCTGGTGCCGGTGATCCACAGAAGAATACTGGCAAAGGCAGCAGGAAATCTTACCAGAAAAACGGACAGATTCCCCTTCCCGAAAAACTTGATCAGCAATACGACAAGGTAAGTATAGAGAGGGCTTTGGCCACCGTAAAAATTCTGCGGATAGAAAGGCAGCACATTGAGATAACGATCGGTACCGTAATTGGCCAGACACCAGGAGTTATATCCAAGAGCGGCTTCGTCTATATGTAAAACATCCGGTAAAACGGTCAGTTTATAGAATCTTAAAAATACTGTGACACAAAACAGAAAAAGTAATGTGATCTGATACCAGTTTTGTTTGCATAAATTCTTCATCTCGTGTATCCTTATATATTATGATGTCGGGTCAAAAGAAAAAGAAAATCAACAAGGCAGAGGTCATAGGAAAAGGTCTGCTGACGGTGCTGCTCATTGCACTGGAATTAGCCATCTGGCCGGGATACCTGGTGTATAATAACTATATGAGCAGCTCTTACAGTGAATACAGTGTGTATAGTGAGCCCATCACGGAACGGACGGAGATCACACAGTATTTTAAGCCGCTGTATTCCAGATTGGATCAGATAGAATTTGCGCTGGGATTTGAGCAGGAAGCGGTGACAGATCAGGTATTGCATTTTGTACTATATGATGAAAAGAATACAGAGCTGATGTCACAGGATTTTCCTCTCGGAAGTATGAGTGCGGATCATTTCTACGCACTTCCCCTGGGGGTGTCACTTTCCGGAAAACAGACATATCATTGGACGCTTACAATACCGGAAGCCGCAGAATGCAATATCCGGTTTATGTATGCGGAACATGGAAACGGTGTGGCCCCGGAGAATATACGTCTTGAAAGGAACGTCGGGTTGTTTGCTGCGGAAGATGCACAGGCTACGACCAGATATTATTATAAGATACATCCGGATAAAGTGATCATAATAGGTGGTTACTGGCTGGGAAATGCTTTGATTTATCTCATTCTTTTGGAAACTATGAATAAAGCGTTCAAATATTGGAGAAATAAGAAGGGTACAGCAGATGAAACAGTTGCTTAAGGAAAACAGTAAATGGAAAAACGTTGGATGGTTTTTCCGGATCTTATTCATGATATTTGCGTTGACACCGGGCTGTCTGACAACATTGAGTGACGGATTGGACGGTCTGCATGTGGAAATGGTTTTTCTGACCATGGGTGTGGGAGCAGTATGCTGGATCACGAAGGATGAAGCTCTGAGAAAAAACAGATGGCTGCATGTTTTGTGCGCCTTTTTTGCGGTTACTACGGTAATGGGGACGAGCTATCATGAGCAGGGCAGCTGGAACTATGTGTTTGGAAACTTTGCTCAGTTCCTGTTGGCGCTGGTGGTGATGGCCGGTTATTACAACCTGTATGAGAGTCTCATTGCGTTGGGAGCCTATGTGTCGGAACATTGGGAAGGAGTGCGCAGGAGAGAAATAAAGGGGAAAATAGAGAATTTTATTTTCCAAGCCCATCCCTTCTGGAGTACTTTTGCCATAGCAATGCTGTGTGCGCTGCCCTATATGATAAGTTTTTTCCCGGGACCGATTCAGGCGGATGCATTTGAACAGGTGTGGAAGTACATGGGAATTATTGAAAACAGCAATAAACACCCGGTGGTATCCACGGCAATCATGGGAAGATGTCTGGCTTTCGGAAGAGTCGTACTGGGATCCGACAATCTTGGAATTTTTACCTATACTTTGATACAGTCCATATTGCAGGCAGTTGGAATCTCATATCTAGTCTGCGTTATGAAAAAAATGAAAGCTCCGGTCTGGATCCGTTGGTTCGGACTTCTGTTTCTTACTGTGTTTCCGCTATTTCCCATGTGGGGATTTACTATGGTGAAGGATGCACAGTACTATATCAGCCTGTTGTATTTTGGAGTGTCATTTGCGGATATCCTGGTAGATGGAACGGAAAAGAAAAAATGGTGGAAACAGATCGTATTTCTCTGTGCTTCTTGCGGTATGACACTCTGCAGAAAAGAAGGCAGATACCTTTTGGTGGGTGCGCTGATCTGTCTGTTTTTCTATCATAAAAAGCAGTGGAAATTATACTTGTTTACAGCAGTAACCGGTTTTATGATCCTGTTCTATATAGAGCAGATATATATGCCGGCACATGATATTGAAGAGGGGAGACTGGCGGAAGGACTATCGGCCCCTATTCAACAGACGGCAAGATACCAGAGGGATCACGGAGCAGAGGTCACGGAGGAAGAACGGGCGATTCTGTCGGAATTGTTTGATGACTATGATCAGATGGGAACGGCACATTATTCACCGGAGATATCCGATGCGGCCAAAGACCAGATGATATCCCATCCCACGAAGGAACAACTGAAGAATTATTTTAAAGTCTGGTTTGCACAGTTCTGCAAGCATCCGGATACTTATTTCCAGGCATTTTTTAACCAGACTTACGGATATTTTTATACGGACCGGAAGGACAGACTGGGAACGCCGATCATAGAGACTACGGTTGGCAGAGAGCAGCTTTCGATGGAAGAGTTCTATATGGAAATAGGATTTCCTCCACAGCTGAAAGGCATGAGAGAATTTTTGATCGGAATGATACATTTTGTAACGCAATTCCCGCTGATCTCCCTGTTGTATAATGCGGGATTTCACGGATACCTGCTGCTGGGATATGTGGTGTATCTGCTGGGATCGAAAAAGGGAAAGCGGATTTTGCTGATAGTACCCACACTGCTGGTGTTTGCGGTATGCATTCTTTCCCCGGTCAACGGAGAACTGCGCTATATGCTGCCGGTGATGATAATGCTTCCGCTAAATCTGACATGGTGTGCTTATCAGGAAAGAGAATCTGTTGCAGAAAAAGAGGAGAAATAAAATGACATATAAAAAACCGGAACTTTTAATCCCGGCCAGCAGCCTGGAAGTATTAAAAACGGCTGTTATTTTTGGCGCGGATGCTGTTTATATCGGCGGAGAAGCTTTTGGACTTCGTGCAAAGGCTAAGAATTTTTCAAAAGAAGATATGTGTGAGGGAATCGCATTTGCCCATTCCCATGGTGTAAAGGTTTATGTGACAGTAAATATTCTGGCGCATAATGATGACCTTCTGGGAGTCAGAGAATATCTGCAGGAGCTGAAAGAACTGAAACCGGATGAGCCGGATGCGCTGATCATTTCCGATCCGGGAATGTTCATGATCGCCAAAGAAGTCTGGCCCCAGGTGGAGGTGCATATTTCCACGCAAGCCAACAATACCAACTATGAGACATATCTGTTCTGGTGGAAGCTGGGAGCCAAAAGAGTGGTGTCTGCCAGAGAACTGTCACTGGTAGAGATCAAGGGAATCCGGGAGAAGATTCCTGCGGAAATGGAGATTGAGAGTTTTGTCCACGGGGCAATGTGTATCTCTTATTCCGGCAGATGTCTGCTGAGCAATTTCTTTACAGGAAGAGATGCCAACAGAGGTGCCTGCACACATCCCTGCCGCTGGAAATATGCGGTGGTGGAGGAGACCCGTCCCGGAGAATATCTGCCGGTTTACGAGAATGAGCGGGGGACATATATTTTCAACTCCAAGGATCTGTGCATGATCGAACATATTCCGGAGCTGGTGGAGGCAGGAATCGACAGTCTCAAGATCGAGGGGCGTATGAAGACCGCATTGTATGTGGCAACGGTAGCCAGAACCTACCGGAAGGCCATTGATGATTATTTTGCCGATCCGGAGCTGTACGAGAAAAATATGGACTGGTACAAGGCAGAGATCTCCAAGTGCACCTATCGTCAGTTTACGACGGGGTTCTATTTCGGCAAGCCGGATGAAAATACGCAGATCTATGATAATAACACTTACGTGAACGAATATATTTATCTGGGAATTGTGGAGGCAGTAAAGGATTCTCTGTGCCGGATCGAGCAGCGGAACAAATTCTGCGTGGGCGATTCCATAGAAATCATGAAGCCTGACGGCACCAATGTACCGGTCACGGTGGAAGCTATGTACACCGAGGAGGGAGAAAGTGTGGACAGTGCACCCCATCCCAAGCAGGTGCTGTGGATAAAGTTATCCACGCCGCCGCAGGAATTTGATTTGCTGCGTCAGAAAAATGCTGATTGAGAAAGAGTGACCGGAGGTAACGCCTTATGAAAAGGGAAGGCAGAATTCATAAAGGAGTGTCCATAGGTGCCTATAGTATTCTCATCGCTTTTATGCTGTTGCTGTTGTGGACAGTACTCAGGTATCCGGGGAATCATCTGATCCCATGGCAGATGGCTCTGGGGGTGGCGGCTGCTACAGTGTTGCTGCTGGCGGCCGGTGCGGCATGGAATAAAATATATACGGTGACAGGCCGGAGAAATTCGCTGTATGCCGCAGCGCTGGTATTGTTTGGGGTGCTGCTTTATGTGGTTTCATTGAGCCGGCAGGGGAATGAGAATACTCTGCTGGATTACACCTATGTCTATCGGGATGCCCTGAATCTGGCGAACGGGAGAGAACTGGAAGACACCAATTATTTTTTGACCTATTCGAATAATCTGAAGCCGATGCTTTTGCTTTCCGTTCTGTTTCGGATGGCATTGCTGATGGATGTGTCCCCGTTTTATTTTGTTTTGCTGCGGAATGTAATTCTGGTGATGCTGGTGGCATGTGCCTGTGGTTATCTTGCGGAACGGAATGGGGATACTTGCTGGAGATTTCCGATCCTGCTTGCCTTTGTATTTCTGCTTCCGATGTGGGAGATGACTGCCGTGTTTTATACGGATTCCATGAGCTTCGGTATGGGAATCCTGGGACTGGCTTTCCTGAAATTGGCGGCAGCATCCAGGGGGAAGCGCCGGCAGATCCTGTGGGCGCTGCTTGCGGCCGGTATGGCAGTACTGGCAGGCACATGGAAGATCACAGTGATCATACCGCTGATCGCATGCGCTGTGATCCTCTTGTGGCAGAGAGTGTCGGTGGACCGTCGAGTGACATTGCTGTTTGGAGGTTTTGTCGTGATTCTGGGAGTGGCTCTGCAGCTCTGGGCCAATTCCTACGAGATCACAAAGGAAGCATCTGAAACAGCCAATCCTGTGATCAGCTGGGTGGCACTGGGAATGAAGGAAGACGGTTCCTGGACCAACAACACAGAGTTTGTGGATCATATGTATGAATTTTCCACCAGACAGGAAAAACAGCAATACAGTATGGAATATATTCGCGAAAACAGATCGGAATTCTGGAACATAATGTTTGCATAAACTTTTGGAGTTATGGCAGCTTTTCACTCCACGAACTAATGTTTTACATTCTTCAGCAAACAGGTCCGGCACATATCAACATGTGTACCTGGTCAATCAGTCAGGATGCTATCGAAAAGATCATCCGGAAATATCAAAAAGGTGAAATCCTTTCTATCCGTTTCCTCCTCGATCCGCGTGTAAAGGTCTGTAAAGCCAAACCGCTTCAGATGCTATCTGCCACTTTCTCGCATAAAATTCTTCGCGTACATGCAAAAGTTGTAACAATCGAAAATGAAGTCTGGAAGATATCGGTAGTCAGCAGCCAGAACGCAACAACAAACCCCAAACTGGAACGCGGTGTAATCTTTATTTCCGACGAAATATTCAATTTTGACAAAACCGTATTCGAACATGAATTTAACACAGCAAGAACTGGAAACAATCGAGAAACTGGCAGGACTGTTCTACACCCCCAAACAGATTGCAATAATTCTGGAAATAGATCCGGAAATGTTCGAAGCACATATCCGCTCCGAAACT